>JAABUK010002418.1_pt1 | contig 33481 bp, 42 predicted proteins | sample 5559141 | NCBI WGS metagenome assembly JAABUK01 (sample SAMN10711869, study PRJNA513367) | rock metagenome | isolation source: Antarctica rocks | place: Antarctica: Victoria Land, Pudding Butte nord | collected 2016-01-03 | reverse complement strand
ATGGCCGAAAGGTGTGTGTGTACACGTGGAAAGACGATGTCTGCACATGCAGTGCTAAGACAGAAGTTTACAAGATACAGCTCATGTACAGTGCTAAACCTACTTACACACGCAATCATGAAACTCGTCTACCTAAACCAACCAGAAATGAAAACCTAGACATGCCTAAACAGGCTCGTTAAAGCGTGTCACCACAGACAGATTGGCAAAAGGGTGCACCACGTGCTGTAAATACCTGCAAAGGCACACTCAACACTTCTAGTGCACAACAGCTTCATGTAAGAAAGCACATATAGTGCACAAATGAATCTGAGACACATAAAAGCACTGAATACACATCTGTACACTTACATTGATTACGATAGTTTTCAGAGGTGTGACTGCATTTCCAACATTGACTCCACAGTCTTCTCTCTGTCTGGCACTGTACACACAGACCATCACACATACTTTTGTGCCAGTGGGCATCATACACAATTTTATACCAGCCAGCAAGTTGAGGTGGCTGCAGGGTGGATGCGCTGTCAAGCATGTGTTTTGCCTAAGCTTGCTTGCATATGCAGCAATATGCTTTGTGGTTGACTACGCATTTTTTGACCTCAGGAATGTGGTGTAGTTCCGCAACATACTTGCTGCATTGCAAGCTTGCAGCCAAGCATAAGAGTGATGGGGTCTGCACTTGCTGTCTTTGCCGCTAACCTGTCCTCCTGCAGGCTGCTTGGGAGGGGTGAGTAAGAGGGCGGAAGCGGTGGCTGAAAGGAGGGTTTGAGGAGTGACAACTGGGGCGCTGCAGGTGAGACAGCAGCAGCAGGTGCTGCAGCGGAGAAACCTGCAGGAGGAGGAGAGGTTGGGAATCTGACAAGACTGACATGTGCTGACGACACACTCTGAACTGAAGCAACCATGTGATGCATTCCTCTGCAGATACTTGTGCCCCTCAGTCTGCCAGAGCTTGCTCAATGGAGAGCCTGTTTGGTGCTTGATAAAGTTTGCAAGTCTGAGATGGCAGTTGTCAATATCCATCTGTATGGTGGTGACGCTGCTCAGCCATGGCATTGAAGTCTTTATTGCTCTTTGGATGCAGCTAAAAGCATAGGTCTGCTCTTCCATCCTGATCAGCTATGTACAACAACGGCCACATATGGCTGATGATGCTGTCAAGACTGGAACAGGAACTGATGCAGTCATCAAGCAGTTGTTTCCAGGCGTTTACAAATTACCTGCTTCATTTCAGCATACATTAGTCCAGCCTCATCAACATCTGGCTGTACATACACACAAGGATTAATCAGCAGGTGCAGCACGGAAGGAGTAAAGCTGAAACATGCAAAGTGGGTTGAGCAAAGAACAGGCAGACTTGGTTTCTGAAACTGTGATGCATGTGCTGCAAAGCAGATGCTGATGTGGATTGCTTGGCTAGAAACGGCAAACAGCTTGCTTGATAAAAGCATGTATAGCATACCTGGACAGGCAAAAACAGCCTGCATGATGCTCACGGCATGCACGCAGCAGTGCTTACTATCAGCAGAAGTGGAGGGACCAGCATTGTCTGTGTCTGCAACAGAGGTAGAGGCCCCACCTGGAATGCATGTCACAGAGGTACATGGCAACTGGGACAGTCTGTGCAGGAATTGCCCTCTGAGCTGCAGACACTGACACTGCTGTCAAGCAAAATACAGTTTCAGTGAGTATTCATGTGTGAGCTGCCAACCATTGCCATTGAATCTCCAGACAATGCGACATCACGAGCAGTCATGCATGTTTCCTCACCTGATCTTGGAGACAGTACACCATCAGCAAAAGAGACACCAGGCTGCCAGATGCAGGGGCCTGCACGCAGTACAGCTAAGGATCATATATGAGCATGTAGGAAGCAAACCACTTAATGAAGCAGTGATGCCATTTCCACATGCGCATATACAAATACGCATTGTGTCTGTGCCCAATTTAGTGAGCAGCATCAACCACCTCAGCGCAATAATCACTATGACTGGCACCCTTGTGATCACAGTCAATTTGCCATCGCCCATTGCTGTGGCGCATTAGTTTTGCATGCATGCAATGGCATGAATGCTGTACAGAGACAGTGGCTGCAACGCTGCAGCAACACCCAGTAACTCCTGCAAAGGTTTCGCAAACATGTTAACTGCAAAGCTATTGCATGCAACACTGGACTAGCGCTGAGACCAAATCACTTGCTGACGGACACAGGCAGCAACAAAGTCAGCAGATGCTCGCGCAGTCACAGCACTAGCCTGTGTAGTTGGTGTACAGGCAGGGAAAAAACAGGTGACTTGACAACACACCTTTACCTGCAGCTTCACCAACCTGGCATGCACCTCTGTCAACAGCTTTTCAAGCCACTGACCAGTTGTCTGGCACAAACACTGACAAGTAGCCAGCTAAGAAGCGGTGTCCACCGACGCGGAACGACTTGCTAGGGCAATGAGAATGCACAAGCTGTCTCTCCAATCATCGATGCTACACATCCAGGCTGCAGGGCTAGTATAACCTCAATCAGGATTGTCTCCCTCAGCAAGGATTGGGCATGAGCACCTGCATGGCATCAAACATGATCAACGTACGTATAAGCACCAAGAGCAGTGCGGGCTAAGAAAGCTCAAGAGCAAGAGCGCTTTCATAGGTGCTCTTTGCCGATGCCATCGGTGAGATCAGTTTGCAACAAGTCGTTCACCTGGTCGTAACAGCCTGGCAAGTCAACAAGAAGCTCACAAAACAGGGCTCCGGGACGTTGCGGATGGTCACCTGTGAGCAGGTAAGTCTGGCTCGATCAAGAGCAAGGCTTCAGCCAGCAAATCACCATGTGACAATAGTCCTACTGAATGACAAATAGATTGCTAACAGCTTGCATCAGGCTGATCTTTTGGTCCTTGCCCTAGTTTTGTTCAAAGTTGTACTTGCTAAACAGTGGTAGAGACATTTGCTGGCAAAAGCAGTAAGTGAAATCATGCCTGCAGTGAAGCAGTTACAAATTGCAGCCAACTGCAAGCTGCTGGAGAGTTAAATTTGCAGCTTGCATTTTGCCTGTTCTGAGGTATTTCAGAGTTTGTGTGAAGCATGATGTGCAGCCGTGTTGCACAGTGACAATGCAGACATTGCAGTTTTCATGATCATGGTACTCAAGTTTGATAATGCTGTATGCAATGAAGTTCATTGAAGCAAGTCAGCTGCATGACCAGCACAATGGCTTGAAAGTAGATGCTGCAGGATGTCTTGGTGCAGAACTCACTTTCAAGCTCGGTCAGAGCATACCTGTGCTGCACTTTTGTCCTCTAGGTGCACCTGTCGTGTCTGTTGCACAAAGCTGCAGTTCCCTGCTGTGCATGCGCCTGTGATACTGTTACCTTGGGCATGCAGCTGAAAAAAGACAGTGTTTTGTAGTGTTTGCCATGGCAACAACAACTCACTTTGTAAGTTGAGGCATCACAGATGCGCAGACTCCTCCTGATTGACTGGCATTGATGGTGCATTATTTAAGCCTAAGTAAGCCAAGGCTGTACCAGCGAGTTTACGTGCCTATCCAGTTGAAGTAAGTTCATCAACGTATACGTAGTGCCTTGTCTTGAGTGCTATTGACTGCCAGTCAACTCTCTTGACAATTTGCATTGGCAGGTGTAGTGTCTGATACCATGCAGTCCTGTTAGATGTGCATTGGCAACTTCTTCTAGGTGAGCAACAGCAAGTCTGGTTCAACAGCCATTCTGCTGTATGCTACCGGTAACATTGGTTTGTCAGGTCTGAATGCATGTCGCTCAGACCAGATTCACAGGCACGTCATAAGTACTGGATGGGACTGTGCGGCAATCTACTGGCTGGTTTGCCATGGTGTATCAAATACCCATGCCAAATACTCAATCTGTATCGGCTTGTCAGTAGCATGTGTCTTCATTTAGTATGCAAAGCATCTCAACTCCTCTTGTAGTTATAACATTATAGCACAGTTCTGTTCAAGCTGCTTTGTGATGGTGGGCAACTGTTCAAGCTGCTTTGTGATGGTGGGCAACTGCAAACAAGTAAAAATAGCATGTGACACTTGTCCCTTACGGCTACATTGATCATGCACCATACACAGCCAAAGCCAAAACCCATGATCTGTTTCAATCAGTATTGTGTGAGAGCACATGTTCACAACTTGAGCCACGCCAGAAAGCAAAGTCCAGAAGTACTCAAAGCATGAGGCTGCACAACACATGGTTTGGATGTCCGAGCAAGGTGTCCAATGACTGCCTGAAGAAGTGCAAGTTGGCTAGCAGTATACAAGGGTACAGCCATAACATAGCTTCATGTCTAATAAACATGCAGCATTATGCCTTGGCACAGTGTGCAGTTGGTGCGCTGTGTGACATGTCATCAGTGCTGGCTTTGCGCTTGAAGGGCGTTGAGTTGTTGCTTCAATTGCTGAATGTGTTGCTCAATAAATGTCCACTGATTATTTAACTTTGCAATGCTCTTCAAAGACTCTCTCAGCTGTGCCAGAAGCTGTTGCACCTCACCCGAGGACTGCCTTGCATAAAACAGTTCTTCCAGAACTGCATCAAGGTAGTGGTGTCCAACCTGCATACGGGGACACAGTGAGCATATCTGACAGGGATCGGCTGCATAGTACAGATACTGGCAAGTCACACAGTCAATCCACCAACGTGATGCCCACACCTGATACTGTTACTAAGGTTGGACACAATACCTTGAGTGCTGCTTTGCACTTTCCTATAAGGCGCTGACAGTGACTAATTTTGCCTTGCACATCCTGCATGGCTGATATTACATCTGATGCACCCTTGCCATCCAGAGCCGGCGACCAGCTCTTGTGTGCAGCTGCAGCAAGCGCTGGTATCCTTGCTGAGCATGATGTCTGTGAGAGCGGACATGCTTTAATGGCTGCAAAAATGTCTTCACGTCTGGCCACCGCATGTGCTTGTGCCGCATCAGTTTCCTGTCACAGGTGCACAAGTACTGAAGCGGCCTGGTCACAGCTGATTTTCAACAAAATGCCACGCTTGGCTCAGGCACAACAGAAGCTAGACAAGATCTGTGGCAGCCTTACCGGAGCAGTATCAATATCAAAGCAAGTCAAATGCTCACGAACACCAAAGGCTAAACCCAGTTTAGAAGCAGCCGCATGCAGCATTGCGTCCAACGGAAGTCCAATCTGCTGCCGCTCTGCCTTTGCGCGTCTACCCTGGGAAACATGTGTGGCCACCAAGAGAAAGTTGCTGGCCAGTAACTTAGCGTTGATCAACTGCCTGACAAAGTCTATCCCCTCTTGCGACGATTTTTCAATGCGCCCTTGCCTGCAGTAAGTGCACTGCTGTGCTGTTGTTGATCCAACAATGACACGTCTTCCAATGAGACATGATCAGGTGCCCAGCAACACTTGCGCACAGTTCGGGTATGAGGCACAGAGGCCTGTATGCGTCTGACCTGAAACAGAATATGATGGCTGCAACATTTGGTGAGGTCTTCAGCAAATGCAGGATCTCAGTCTTATGCTTGGCATCCGCTGTGGCATTCTCTCCCAACCCAGGGGTGTCTACCACGTCAAACTCAGAGCCTGAGTGGCTTACTCGGGCACAAGCAAGACGGTCTGTCACGGCTGAAGTGTCAGCTCCACTGCGGAAAATCAGCTCGCTCTCGCTACAATCCACCGTTGCAGGAGACACCAAAAAGCTTCCCAAACGGCTCTTGCCGACACCCGTAGAACCTATGAGGACGATTTTAGGGACAGGACTGTCAAGATCGCAACTCGATACTGTCGCCGTGACATACTGATGCGAAGAGACGACGCTGGCAGATCAGGATGTGGATCATACAACACCGCGTGCGTCTCTTCAGCGTTGCGTTTGATGACGACCAAATGCGGGCAAGAAATGGTGGGCGCTCACACTCAGATAACTCTGAGGCTTGCTCAGTAGCTGCTCAGTGAAGGAGTGAATGAGTAAGTGAGGGTGAACGAGCGGTCTAGGGCATTTAGGACAGCAGCAGCTTTTTCACAATATGGACACTTTACCTGGGTGCTCTCTGTTCCACCAGAATGTCAGGCTGAGACAAAATGCTTTTACACTTCTACCCTTAGTGTGACAGCTGCAGTGACATATTGGCTCCTTTCGTGATGCGCTTCTAGACTTCTGTTGCATGTATTCTACAAGTCGAATCATTGCTTCTTTCAAGCACTGCCACTGACACCACATGAGTGCCACCACACAGTTGCATGGCTAAATCTTGGCTTGATTGCAACTGCACAATACAGTTGACATCACCCAGGAGACTGTGCTGTAGACAGTCTGCAAGGCATCCAAATCCTGTTTTGACCATGCTGATGTGGAGTCAACAAGCAGACGCATGATATACATCATCAAAAGTTTGCCTAGGCTTGCACACGTGATTGTCACTGTCGGACTGTATACATATCAGCATGCTTAATTTTGGCATCTTTGCCACAATCACATCCTGCTTATAAGCAACCCGTATCGGCCGGGGGTTGTGTTGCTAGCCAGCATGCCAATGACAGACTTCCCCAAGACGTTGTGTGTGCCCCATGCATGTACCTTGTGGGCAAGCTTCACCCAATAAACAACATGTTGGACTGGAGCTTGTCCATCAACAGCAGGTCAGGGAGCTGGTCTGGCATCAGCTCCACCGCTTCATGGACAAACCCCGGCAACACTGCACGCTGTAAGGCTGACAAGGCATCATTTGCTAACTTGGACACAATGCCTTGCACCTCATTATCCGGCACCCCAAGTTGCCAGATCAAATCTGACAAATGCACCTTGGGCAGCTCTGCAAAATGATGGGATTCTGAAGGCAGACCCTTCCATGCTGCAGCTCATCCAGACTGCGGCATGTCCACTTTATTGACACATGGTCCGCTTTGTCGTTGCCTTTTGCTGAGGTCTGCACATGTCTGATGTCATCTAGGCCATCAAGCCACATCACATTCAGGGCAGCATACGTAATGGTGCTGACAGGTGATAGAGACTCCCCCATCATGGGTAGAATCTGCACACAAAATCAACATTGACAAGGCTTGTGACCATCATTTTACAAGCAGCATGCATTCCTGCAGCAGGCTTTTTGAGTCATTGCACAGTAATTGGACAAGCCGCTCCAGTCAAGATGGTGCAGAGCACATGAAGGAATGCAACATGCTGACCATCACATACAATGTGTACCTTATCAATGCTGGTGCGACCTTGTAGTGCCCGCCGCAAGTACACATAGCGGCCCATGATCTCACTATATGATGTGGCAAAGGTAAAGATAGTGCTTGTCTGTATAAGCGCCACAATTTCTGCATCTATCATCTCAATGGCAAGATTGCAGTGGGTGCGATGCTCATCAGCTGTCCCTGCAGCTGAACCAGTCTTAACCGATGCATTTGCAGTGTCCCAAGCCACTGCAGCTATGCTCCAGATTACCACAAAAGGCTGCCTGCATAAAGATAGAAGCAATGCTCATGAGTCTGAAAGAAATCTTGACCAATTCGTGTGCAACACAGCAATCAAACTCTGCGCCAAATGGGTCCAATTTACAGCTTGAAGTGCAACACATGCAGCTGAGCAACATCCAGGATCTACCTTGCTGGTATATCAGCAAACTAGTAGATTGCACTGGACCTATCAGTGCCTTTGGAGCAAGCTGTACTAACCTGACGGCCACTCTGTCTGCAGATGTGCGGGAAAATTTGCTCAGCCATGTTTTTGCACATGCTTGCAGCTGACTTGCTCGGTCAGCTAGTACAGCTTGCCTTGCCTCAGTGCCTGCAATCGCAGTGATGATTGCTCACTGTCTGGAACTGCAGCACAAATGGGACGCCTTGTTCTTGCTGAAACTGTCAAGCAATATTGTTGCAGCTTGACACAAGCATGTTGCTTGGCCATGCATGTGAAACACGACGTAATACAGTGACACAAACACAAAAAGCTGCTGTTGTGACTGGTACGCAGCAGGCAGACCACGTACAAAGCTCACCTGGCTGCTGCAGCATGTCAAGGTACAGGCCAATCACCACATCATACTTTTCCCTAAAGTTGTCCAGAGCCATGTTTTTGAGCTCCTGCACACACACCGGCTGGACAGCTTGCTTATCAGTGTACCAAAATTACTATCAAATTTACATCATGCAGACAAGCATTTTGTCTGAACTGTGAACACAGCTGAACAAGTATGTGCATGATGCTTGCTGTCACGATGAGCCCCTCTAATTGATCTTACCTGTGACAGAGTGTCTGAACCCACCAACACACTGCGGTGCAAGTTGACCACCTCTTTCAACATCACTCTTTGTCCAGCAATGAGCAGATTGTTCCCCTGTAGCAGCACCTCCTGACCCTGCTGCAATGCTTGGCAGTACCTGACAACTCCATCCACGCGTGCAGCCTGATCTTGCAGCATGCCTTCCAATGCTCCTATGCCTTGCATGACAGCCTTGCCGATGCTCTTGAGCTCATCTTGTGACCTGCACATGCACAAAGCATGTGATAAAAGAGTGTCAAAGACAGCCTGGCAATCACTAATATCAGCATAAAGACTGCAAGCCATGAGAACAAGTGTCATAAACAACACTGCCCTGTCAATGCCATCATGGGGCCACATGCCTGCGCAGCTGCCAAGTGCGTGAGCAAGAGCTGCTGTGCGTTGGCAACAGGGTTAAACCTCTGAAGTAATTTCACGCATGCAAACAATGTCCAGAGGGGTTGCACGACAGGTATGCAGACCCCTACATGCACAGCTGTTAAGCACAGTGGCGCAATGTGATATTTCATAAGCAGGTACTAACCTCATGATCCACTCAAGCTTCACATCCATCTTTTCTTGGCCTGCTACCAACTGACTGACGCCCTCGTTTGCCAATTGCAGCTGGCCTGTCATGACATCAAGTTTGCGATCCATGACTGTCAGCCGCCCATTCATCACCTGTGGGGCAAGCCTTTCTGTCAACTGCTGCAGATTGTGAAGTAGAAGACTTCCAGATCAACTGCAGATGCAACAGGAAAGGGCGACTTAGCACCAGTACAACACGGTCATGTATGCAGACTCAATGCTTCTTTGACACTGCTGTGAGTCATTCACAATGAGTGAGGTGCACCGTGACTGCACCTTTTGCATCTTGGTGATACCACAAAGCTGGTATGTGTTGTATCCTGCTAAGCCGACATTCAGCAACCCTGTTGGTAAGTTTGCAATCCCTAGCACAGGAGACAAGGCTGTTGACCCTGCAACAACAACAAGCATTGTCGGATTGTGAGCAAAATCTGCTATCACATGCCAACTGTGATGGTCTTGTGATGGATATGCTGGTTTTGAACCCATGCTGTGCACAATCGTTGGCAGTATGGTGCAGCAGCCGGCACAAAGTGAGACGGAGCTGACACCAGCAATGCCGTCCTAATCTGCATATGCCAAAAGTGTCCTTTGGAAATGTACGATAGGACGGCATTGTACCTAATTTGCATTGCAAATGCATGCTGCTGTGTCACAATGCAAGCTGTGCTCATTAGCAACTGCTCAAGGCAAGTGGGCAACACAACACAGGCATGGCTCACCTATGCTGGATGTCACGGTGCTTGCAGCTGACTTGGCAACCAGCTTGCCTATTGAAGGCATGTGCTGCTGGATTGCTGTTTCCATAAAAGTTCCTGCTGCTCCCACCGCTGTAATGTCACTTTTGGCAATTTTGCCTACGCCCTTGACAACAGCAGTAATCACACTGAGCACATCCTTAGGGCCATCCCCTTTCAGCACCTCAGCAAGGGCAACACCTCCTCCAGCTATTGCTCCCAGGCCCATTACTACCTTTTTCAACGGCACTTCCCTAAAGGCACTGTGGCCAATGATGTTGGACTTGATGTGCTTCAACGCAATCTCTGGCAAGATGCCTGCAAGGCGGCAGCAAAGTGCCCATGTCAGATGCCTGTGAGCGAGTTGTGACTTACAAGTACAACAGTACACAATCATACACAACAGCAGGTGTCACTGCTTGGAAGCTTTGTGATGGTCAGCAGCACAGGGTTGGGCTCACAAACAAGCAGCCATCTGAGAGGTTGATGTCACCTCTGTAACACGTTTGAAGCAATTCAGGCACCACGTGTCTAGCCTTTACATCTCAGGTTTGCATACCCTGCGCAGTCTGTCGCTGAATCAGTACAGGTTGATAGTCAGAAGCCCTGCCCCCCATGAAGAGCAATGGCACCATAGAGGCAGCAGCAGTGGCCAGGACTGATTTGTAGCTGCTGATGTGATGGTCTGTCAAAAGATGTTGCAGAACAAAAGGTGCAGCCCCCTGGCTTGCGCTGAGCTGTTGTGTGCTACCAAAGAGTTGCTGGACAGTGATGTGCAGTAGCTCAGGATTTGCACTGCTGTCAACCACTCTTATCACATCTCCCAACATGAGACAGAACGTCCCAAAAGGCACAAAACTGCCAGCCACCCCAGCAGTCTTTGCAATCAAGTTCCGCAGATCCTTTGGCATCAGCAGAGCTAGTGCCTGCATGTACAACGCTGAATGTCAGCCAGATCCTGTGGCTGATGCTTCCGTGCAGCTGTCTGAATATGTACCCTCAATAGTGACATGAATGGGTGCTCGGCTTGGTTAGACATACCTTTAGAGCCAAGTGTATGCTTGTGTCACCCAAAAGCCGCGGCACGATATCTAGCCCATTCACAAAGTTGTACACAGGCAGCTGAGCTGCGACTCTGCACAGACATGATTGGTTGCTGGACAAGCATTTCATGCATCTCACTTGTGTCGCCTTTCATTTAACACAAGATGAAATCTGCAACTTCACACTGCTGCACCTGTTGTCAGCTTGACATTGTTGTAGAAACAGCATCTGAATGACTTGAGCAGTGTGCAGCTCTTCATGCTTGCATGCTACCAATGGGGCTCCAAATGTGTAACACCCTCCCAACAGTAGGGCACTTGCTAGCGCATGCTGTGTTGCTAGAACATGCAGAAAAGTGCAACTGGCATATCCACCACCCAAGGAATGGCCTGCAAGTCACATGTCCAAATCAGCATCTGAAGTGCACCTGCTTCTGCACTTATGCACATAGCACTGCAAGAGCTACCTGTGAGATACAAGGGGATCGTCTGCTGCTCTGGCCAGTGGTGCTTGGGCTTCTGGTAGGCCGCCTCTATACAGGGTATGCACTGTGCAGCAGCTTTGTATATGGGACCATGCAGCTGCAACCTACTGGCTGCAAGGCTTTGTGGTGCAAATGACACGTCTGCAAGTAGGTCCTGCAAGTCTGCTGTCCCGCGAAAGGCAACAGTCACACCCACTCCACGAACTAGCCAGATAGTGCAAGAGAGCAAGTCTGACTGAGGACTGGGCAACAACAGCGTCTCGTAAGCTGCTGCGGAAAAGGAGTTGTTTACATTGACGGGCAGGTCGGGCTGTCCTGTGATTGAAGCGGGTCCTGCTTGCTGCAAAGTTGGAGCAGCATATGCACGCTCGGCCAGGATAAGATGTACGCTCGCTGCAACACAGCACAGTCCAACTTGTCAAGAGGTTGTTCGGCACACCCCTGCAGGATACTTTGTATTGCGGACTCAGGTGCTGGCTGGTCCATGTGTCACACTGGCAAGCAAACCGCGAGGCTGCGGAAGCGACTACTGTCTGGATTCACAACCGGCGCATGTCTTGCTTGTGGGTTCACCAGTAATGTGCAAGTGCGGCAATTGTTGATGGTTCTAGCCTGGGTTCTAGCTTAGATATCTGCTTAGATATGTATGTCGTGGCCGTGGTCCGTGACGCTCTTAGTAGTAATCGTAGCGCCATGGAACACTTGCTAGAATAATTGTTAAATGTAAACGTTTTTGCACAGCGTGCACGTTCGTTCCATTGATTAATCGTACGGTCTACTGATTGACGGTAGCGCATCATGGTTGAAGCTAGACTAGAACACATGTGAAGGAAGACAAAGTTCCGGTTTGAGGGCTTCGAGACAGCCCAGAACAAACCTGAGAATTTGCATGTGATCTTGTTGCAGAAGAGGACTGCATAACGTCGGTGTTCGTGGAAAACGAAGGAGCACACTACTGCCTAAGTGCAGCCAGACACTCCAAAATCCTGTGCATTTATTTCATCTGCCATAGCCACACCACCACAATAAGTACACACCCTATTAGCCATGGCAACATGCTGGCCTCCAGCAAAACGGCCAAGAACAGCTGGTGAAAGATGAGAACCAAGTAGAAATCACTGCATGCACCTACCAGAAACAGGTAGCTGACAATAGCGTCTATGCTGGCTAGAAGGCTTAAACCAATGATGGCATGCGACAACCCCAACAGTAGGAGCTGCCCTGGGACAACTTGTACGGTAGGGCATAGTCATGGATGCCGTCCAAATGCTGACGCAGGCCTTTCACAGTTGTACCAACCTCCAGACAGGGATAACACCCCTATCATGATGCATGGGCTGCCCAATGGAATGCAAGCAAGTAGCCTTGGAGTCAGAAAAGTTCTTGGCAGAATCCCCAGCAGGAAAAGCATCATCAATGTTGTCAAGCAAGATTGTTTTGAAAAGCGGCCCAATAGGACTAGAAGCTGTTTTGTTCCAAAATTCAAAAGTCATTTGCCACCCAACAACCTGCAGAGATGACAATCCTAACTCCTCAAACATAGCACTAGGTGTAGTATACTTGACTCCATAGATGTACCCAAGGTCCACATCATAGATGGATTGCTAAGCAGTCTGTGAGGTTGACCGTGTTGCCACACTGCAGTCTGCCTTTGCTGCACCACAGCCCAAGAGCCAGCTGCCTTTGCTATCAAAGGTCGATAAGGTGAGTTATATCCCCTGACGAATGAAAGTGCAGACCCAAGTATTTGACATTGTCAGCGGGCCCCACTGTGAGGCCATTGCAAGCGGACTCAACTGTCGTTAAAGTAGTTGCCCTATCTGCGTACTTGGACACCTATCACTTTTGTCTTTGCCACACTGATCTCCATGTGCAATGTGGCACAGTAGATGACCAAGGCATCAATGAGAGCTTGTAGGTGTTGAGGTTGCCAGCCTAGAGACATATGTCAGCTCAAGGCATAGGTATCAATGCCTGTTTTCAGTCAACAAGTGTGGCAAAATAGGGCAGATGCCACCTGCAATATTGGTTTCTGCAGCCACATAGTAAGTAAGCAGGAAGAGCCTTTGCACAGGAAGTACCAAAGTCCTGGACACTTTTGCTCTGAGACAGAGAAGTATGTGCAGTCAGCAAACCATTCTCTGCTGTGCTGCTGATTGTCCAATTTTTGCCCAATAGCTGCTGATTTATGTGTCATACAGGACAGCAGGATCAGCAGTGAACAGCGTCTGTGACTGTATTGCTGGTAGGACATGGCAATTTGCTCAATACCATTGTTGACACTTCTGCATTCTGTTGAAGCGCGCAGTCCTGCCTATACGCATGAATGCTAAGACTGCTCATGCTGAATTTGCCAGGTCAATGGCGTTCAGCAGTGAGTGTTTGATGGCCAACATAAGGCTTGAGCAGAGCTCGGGCTGCTTGGTCACAGTCAGGCGAGAAGCGTACATGCGTGCCAACAAGTCCTGCCTATTGACTGGCATCATGGCAGTTTGGTGCGTTGTGCTGCAGCCTGCCATCACAGTTTGGCATTTGCAACACTTGTGCATCAGGTCTGGCTGTCATGCATGCAGCTGCAGCTTGCCTCTGCATACTGGCAGGCTTGCAGCATCTGTTGATAGCTCCTGGTGCTTTACTGGTCAGCCTGAAGGCCACACAGTTGGCTGGTTGGCACGGTGACAAAGCAGGAGTCACTTGGTGCTGACCACAGCTGAATGGTGTCAACTATCACAGTGTGTGAATGCAGGTATATAGGAAAGCTTTTGTCATCAGAGAATAAACATACCAGCTCAGTGATCGTGGTCTTCTCTTAGTCCACCAACATAAGCCTCAAGGCTGAACGGTACACTACCTGTTATCCCAAGCATTTCATGTTATTTTTGGCTACATGTATGACCTTGTTTCAAGGCAGTGCTCTGCATTTCTCACCTGCAAGGTTATGTGTGAGCACCTCTGCGATATACAGCAGGCTTCGGTGTCAGACAAGTCATCTCCACAAGACTCATCCAGTTGCTTCTGCTTGCCGGAAGCAACACAGCAGCCTGCAGTCGCACAGACACAATCTGTGCATGAATGGCATTTTTTTGCGTGCGTCACAGCATGCCTGACTGTTGCTGCTGAAAAGACACAATGGAATTCATTAAGTGAGCTGCTCTTGTCATCATCTTCAGCTTGCTGTACTGCGTTGCACTCAGGGCAAATTTCGAAGCCTTCAAGGCAACTTTTAAAGCATTCTGCTTATGATGATGATGCATGTGCTGCAGGGACACAAGTTGCAGCAGCATACAACAAAAAGGCTGTCAGAGATGTCACCTGGTCTGACATGCATATTTGCAACTGCTCATGCTTCTGACTTGGCTGACCTGGCAGTGGTTTGCAGCCAAGCCGGGTATGTTGGGTTATGAGGCACTGCATCTACAGCACAGCAGCTGCTACCTGCCCTACCCAGTGCGCATAATTGATGCTGCCAGTAGGTCTGCTGACGGCTCTGATCAGGACATTTGTCAGGCCCGATTGTGCTGCTGACTGCCCAAATGTGTTATCGAATGTCACTCAGGCAGCAGTCACACATAGAGATCAGGCTTGACTTTGTTATGTTAGTTGCGGACACCCTTATCATTTCAACAAGTACACGGCACATGCATCTCGTTTGCAATCTGCACGTTTTGAGAGAAGGTTTCTTCAGAAGCGTCTTCATAGTGTTGGCTCCTTCTCAGCAATTGCAAATCGGGGCAGAACTTATGTAGCATGTGAGAACTCGCTATTGTAGTGCGTAAAGTGAAGCACATGCCATGGCAGTGTCATGACATGATCAATGCGACATGCATGTTAGCCACATATTTGAAATGCAGCTCATGCACATGCCATTGCTCCTACTAGCGGCATACAGTCAGATAAGCACACTATAGAATGCTATGTTGCTTGTGAAGTGTCATGCATGCCAATGAACAGCAGCTGAAGGCCACCAACATGGTAACACTGAGCAGTAGGTGAATGCAACCACCTCAACTACAGCACAGACCACATGAGAGTTTACACAGAGTTCTGACGCAAGAAAAGTTTTCCATCTTCCTTCATTTGCCCAGGAAGCTGTATATGACTAAACCAACAAGATTAAAGGTATTTGTTTAGTGCTGAGAACTCAGCATGCTTGACAACAACCAGCATTGTATCTCAACAAATTCTGACGAAGAAATGCCAGTGGGCTGGTATACGGGGCGCTTGCACCCCAAGCTAATAACAGACTAGAGATAAGGCTCTAGTATCATGCTAGTCAGCCTGATGTCTCAGGGGTGGCATCTAGTTGCTTTGCTTCGTGAGGTTCATGGCCTTCATTGCCTCAAACGCTCAACAGCTTCTTCTACAGACATCTTGTCCTTTTGCGGATTGGCAATCTCAGCATCAATCACATCCAGTTCTTTCTGTGCCTTGGCAACAAAGCCCTTGCTGACATCCTCGCTCTCAGACAGGTCATCCATTTTCTGCTTCAACACCTCTATTGCATCTTGAACAATGCCACGCTTGTCCTTCAGATTTGCAATCTCTCCTGCCATGACTAGTCGCAACTCTGAGAACAGGGTTAGGGAGCCCCAACAGGACCTGCACATTAGCACAAACGTTGACTGAGCAATGAGCAAGGCGACCCTGCCACGCAGCTTGTGTTGTCACCAACAGAACAAGATGCTGCTAGTTGTAAGACAACAAGCATCCCAATCACTCACAAGCAACCGTGAGGCTGCTTCAATGATGCCTTTTGCTGCCAGTGTGTCTTGAGGATAGCATTTGTACAATAGTTGACTCGCGCAATAGCTGACCAAATGTGAGTCAACTAGCTCTCATGTACTCAAATGACGCCAGTATGCTAGATTGCATAATGCCAGGAATGTCTTACCCCATGCGACCACTTTTGGGCTTGATGGTGAACTTTCAGCTGAATGGACTGAGCCGTTCTTCCAAGACCTTGTCCTTACTATCTCGCACTTGATAGGTGTGATCAGAGACCTCAAACACTGACTTAGCCTTGATTTCCAGTGGCTTCTGGTGGAACATGTTCATCCCACCACGTCCTCCCTCTTCAAATGCGGTCTTCACAGGATCTGATGAGTCAATGGCAGCCAACTTCTCATCATTTTTGCTCATCTCAGTGATCAAGTTGGTTTTCTTGCCTTGTTCCGCCTGCAGAACATGTGTTATCATGTTGTTGTGTGTCAGCACGGTGTGCATGGCAGCTGCTCACTCTGAAGATGTCACACATGTCTGCATGCATTGCAAACATACGCTGACAGTTGCATAAGACCAGAGTCATTGATTTACCTGGAGTCGTGCAACAATCTTCTTCTCTGCTTCCGTCTTGGCCTGCATGGCGGCCACCACCTCTTGCTTCTTGATCTTCAGTTTGTCAGCCTCATGAGCATCTTGTTGCTTGAGGTGCATATACTTGAGAATGGTCAAGTCAGACACATTGATGGGAGGCAAGCCTTCGATAGCACGCATAATCTGAGCACGCCTGCCTCTAGCGTACTGCTCGCAAATATCTCCTTCCTGTGAACCCACACACTTCCTGTGAACCCACACAAACATTTGTACAAAGATCACTGCACACGATTTATGAGACTGAGTGCTGCTCATGCATGACAAATGTGTAGCACCATCCATTGCTGTTGAGACAGAATGTGACAACCCTGACATGCATGCGACCGGGCTCCTCCCTGTCAGTTGCTGCAGGGTTGCAAACAATGCTAGTGCTTTGTTGCGGCTGTGACAAGGTTGTCTGCCTTAAGGCACATGAAGTGCAACGCATAGTTCTGCTTTGCTGTTTTGGGGATATCAGGACCAATGGTCTGGCAAGCATGTAAAGAGGCTTCTTAGGACTCACCGGCATGGTGTCAATGTCAATTGCCATGAGACTGTGCTGAAGGCCAAAAGCTTTCTGCACCTGCATTCTGACCCCATCAATGATGCTTTCCAGTGTTTGGTTGTTGCACTTCCTCTCCTTCATTGCCTTCTTGTTGTTGCGCACATTGGTGACAACCAGGATCAAGTTGGTCTTCAGCGCCCGCTCTCCAAACAAGTCTCGCAAGAAAGCAACCATTCGCTTGCCAACAAAGTCATGACTGCCATCCCTACAGACATGTTGTGCAAATCAAGTGCATCTCATTAGCACTCTCATCAAGGTGTTGCCCTCTTGCAGATCTGTCGTGAGCTCAATAGGCATGCAATACTCTATCATGCCTGTAGTGATGACACAACTCTAGACAGCAAGCAAGCCACATCGTATACAACCTTCAGTCATCATGCAGGTTGGTCAGGTATACATTGCGCTGCTACTCATGCACATGCTTGTGTTGTCATGGTGCACGCCCAAGCAGCCTCGCAACACAAAAGCATGCACATGTCACCAGTGGACTGATTACTTGGTGTTGATGGGCATGTGCCAAACTGAAGCAATGCCAGGAGGACTTGCAGGATGTGGGACCCTTGCTACAGCAGAAGGGCCTGATGCAAAACACAATAGCAGACACCTCCTTGTTCTTCTTGAGGTACTGACCAACCTGGAAGTCAGACGGCAAGTTTCTCTCTTGACTGTAATTGGGGATATCGACCACAGAAAATTGTTTGTTGTTGAAGTCAAATTCAGCTGAGGTGATGCGTTCTGGGCGCGCGTCACTTGATACGGTAGTCGTCTGCCGGTGGGCGCATCGTCCCACTCAAGGCAGGTTTCCACGTCGCGAGGAAGCTCCCCAGTTGGCTCTTGCCGTGACCTGGCTCTCCCACAAGCACAGCTACGACCCTGCCAGATTGCTGTCTTTGGTTGGCCTGGCGGAACTGCAGCTCGACCTCCTGCGGACAAGCCATTGCAGTACTGACTAGTCATGAATATGATACTTCCTAAAACGCACCGGTCGTGCGCGATTGGCTGGACTGGCTGCCGGTCATATAGTCAATTCGTCAGACTTGCTGACAACGTACGCTCTGCTTGATCGTCAACAAGCGCCAAAGCATGCTTACCTCCGAGTCAGGACCAGGCTCGACTGACTGGCCGATTTGTATTTGGTCCTTGACGCAGCTGACGAGGCGGCTGACCATGGTGCCCAGGTCCGAGGAGCCTTGAGGAGTTTCGTTGGTGCAGTTTCCGATACATCAGGGCAAGCCGGGAAAAGGCTGGAGAAGAAGAAGATGAAGAAGGATTTTACAAGCTTCTGCTGCTGCTGTTGTCTTACGGGACCATACTTGCGGTTGAGCGGCAGACCTGGTGTGGGACAGCACCAACATGTCGAGAATCAATAACGCATCTGTATGGTGCACTTGGTGACACAAGAGACAGCCGTGACGAGACAGACACCGGCTGCTAAGAGCCATCCGTTCGAAAGCAATACGCTGCACCTTCTGCCTGTCGAGAATCTGCGCAAGTTGGTAGCGACACACCTAGCTGCTGTGGGAGTTGAGTGGAGTGTTCACGTCTGGGCCCCGTTCTTTGCCGGTCTTCCTTGTCAGCAAACAGGCTTCACTTTCGGCAAGCAGCCTGTCCTTGCTGAACGATATGTGCACGCGTTCAGTTTGCCTGCTGTGGGTTTTCTACATAGATAGTCATGAATGCAGTTTATGCTTGAGATCAGTGTGCACTAGTGGGAGGCACACAGACTCTTTGTCACCATTGTTGTGCCATAGGTTTTTCAGGTATCTCTGGTGGGTGCTTGCCTAGTCAACAAGTCAGTTGACTTGGACCTAGCAGCAGCATGTCCATTGATACATAATGTGCCAACCTGGGCCGTAAAGCGTATAGCAAGGTGTGGTATGTACAAGACTTGCCAAACCTTGTGAAGCATGTTGCTGTCTCATCTGTTGCTGGAAGTCCTGAGCTGGTGTGTCCTAGGTTGGCTGTACAGGTTGGCTTTGCCTGCTGTGTTGCCTCATCCTTCTAACAAAGGTGCAGCTGCGTCTCATATTCGAGATTGCATGCTCTAGTGATGTTGGATTCCAAGACTTTAAAATGCAACTTGAGTGACTGCTGTTCTGTTTTTGTGCTTGCCAACTGAGCAGATAATCTAACTTGCAGAACCACATCTTGTGGAACTATCCAAAGTCGCTGTCTGTTCAGGATTCTAAGCATGGCTCGCTTTGCAAATCTAGCAGAACTAGCGACCTTTCTGGGCAAGCTTGATGCAGACTATGCTGAGTACGCACCGGCCTTGTGGCAGAAGGGTATCAAGACTCCGCGGCAGCTTGCGAACTTCAGTGAGCCACATTATCTTGCTTGTAATGTACCAGAGGGGCACATTGATGACATTAAAGCAAGAGCTGATACAACAGGTGAGCTGTTGGCTTGCAACACTCTATATAAGCCTACTTACTGGCTGGAATGTTGATAAGACTCTGTATAAGCATACATGTGGTGTTGGGAATCCCGTTCATGTGGCTCAAGGGTATACTGCAAGGTGTGTGAGCGCAGCATGCAATATTATGCCCTGTTGCATAGTATGCCACACCTTGCATGCCTTGCAATGCCATCCAGATTGCATCCAGTGCTGCCCCCTTTTTTATGCATATGACATTGTGAATCCCTTTCATGCTGGCAGCATCATTGCTCAGTCAAAGGCACTAAGTAAGTGGTCCTGTTGCTGATGCAGCATCACCCCTGTTCATTGTCCAGCAATTAGAAGAAGCTGTGCAGCTGCAAGTTGCTTTTGAGCTCATCTGTCATCTGTCATATGTTGCTTCTACTCTCATCTGTGCTGATGCGCTCTTGCAGTTAGTGTTGCAGTCTATGTGTCCAAACTCTGGACATGTGTGTGCATTTTACAACAGATCGGCATGTTGAAGTCAGCATGTACAGAGGAGTTTGCTGTCAACTTTGATGTAGTCAACCATCAACAGGTCAATATGGACTTGGGGTGAGAACAATTTTACCATGGTCCATTAGCCTTATTTTGTTCGAAGGTTTCAAAGCTCTCAAGACCCTTCACTACACTCATACTCACAACATCTCTGCTGGCTTGAGATTTCCTGTTGACTTGACAAGTATTGCAGGCTCTTTGCCGAAGGATGATCGGCTCAACAGGGTACTGGCTAACATTGAACAGATGGTGGCTGCACTTCCGGCCTTGATGGCAGCTTCCGACCCATTCCAGTCAGTTTCCAGTCTCAGCAATGCTCAGAGCAAGATGACAGCTTATGATTTCAAATCACGATTACTTCTATACTACTTCAACCAACATTGTCCCAGGCTGCCTCCTGGTCTAGCTCAAGGCCAGCCTCTGCCAAGCTTCCGCATGCAATGCATGATCTCCAAGCTCCGCTTGGACAGCAAGATTGTCCAAGCAGCCCATATAGTGCCAAAGGCTACAAATTCATCCAGAGTAAGCTTTGCGCTGACTTGGAAGATCAAACGATGAGATATGTAGTGTTCACTGTATTTGCAGTGGGGCGACTGTGTTTTGGGTATCGACAATGTTTGGGATGAGCGCAATGGTCTGCTTTGGGCAGAGCCCTTTGAAAAGGTAAAACAAGAGGCCTCTCAATAAACTGTTCAGTGGGTCGCCATATGTCATGTACCCGTCTGGTTGCAGGCGTATCATGCTCATGAGATAGCAGTGATGTATCAGTCAAGCTCAGGGACCTTCAAGTTCCGGGTCCTCACTGACAAGCTCATGAGCAAAAGATTGTCTGACTATGGCAAAAGCCATGATGCAAAGTAAGGATACCAATGTACGCTAATCAGTCATAGCAAGTATTGTAGTGCAGTCAATTGGTGTTTGACTTGTGCAGGAACAATGTTGATCTCCAGCAACACACCTTTGCAGATTATGATGATACCGATCTGCTCATGCCATCTGGCAACATGCCATTTCGACGTGCACTTGCGGCGCATGCAGCATACTCAGCAATGACACAGAGGCATAAGCTGCGCTTAACCTTTTCAAAAGCTGACTTTGACATACTGAGTGAATATGAGGACAAAGGTACCACCCAAGCCTGGGTAGCCCTGCAGACCCAGCTTGTTCTATCGACTTCACACCACAATGATGTTTGAGAAGCCATACACAATGAGTTGAGATAACACTGCTTTACTTGGTCCCGCCATTGAGCTTAGCTTGCCCTTGTTTCTGAGTATCATCACATTGCTTGTTGGCTGAATGTACAGCTGTTGTCGTATGAACATCAGAATGCTATCACCTATGCGGTTTCCATTGCAGCATTGACTAGGTATGCATTTTGCTTGGACTAATGTAATATTTAGGTTGCTGCAATTATATTAATATGTTGTGGGGTTGTCCACGCAGCATTCATGAAAGACACCTTGCTTACTTGCTGCTCACAGCAGTTTTGTCGATACTTATCAAGCATGCTGTCTAATCCTTGCAAAGCCCGCTGAATGCTGTTCTTTGTGGCAATCAGTGTTCGCAAAGCGTACGGCATTTGAACGCGCCTGTTGAAGCAGACTCTCCAGCAGATATTGAGCAACAGCCAACCACTTGCATTGCCATTTATGGCAGCGATAATATGGCTCTTATAATTAGGCCTGTAGACAGTGCACAGCAGAACAAATCCTTTCAGCGCTGATACTATCCACGGCGGTGAGCAAATCACAAAGGGCATGGTGACATAAACGCCTCCGGCTGGGCTTTATGGGGGTGTCACAAATGTTCCTAAATTTGGCACCTCGAGACAAGGCTACGGTCACTTACGGTCGCCAGACCGCTCCAGACACCCCCAAGACCAGGATTTTACAAGTTTCTGCCAGCCAGCACAGCCGATCGCTTGTGCCAATGGCAATCATGTTCAAATCATCATGAAATCTAGACAGTCTACTAGGTAGTGGAAAACCTCGATATGATCAGGCTGTGCGAAAAATGACCTCATGGTGTCTGTGCTGCCTGTGAACAGGCTTGCATACCGAGACCGTAAAGAAGCAAGGGCAGTACACTCAAAAACCAAGTGCATCTCCCCCACAGCACCACTATTGCAAGCCAAGCACACCCTGTGAACCCTAGCAACATGAGCAGCACCAGCCAGACCAGCAACAACAGGCAAGCTTTGGCAACCAAGCCTAAACTGCAGAAAGCGCTGCATGTGCCCACCAGAAACAGGCAAATGACAATAACGCCTACGAAAGGCTGTATGGCCTAAACCACTGTTCATAAGTGCAAGAAACAACACCTTGAGTGGGAGCTTCACGATAACAATACAAAGCAGCACTGCCCATGTCCTGCAACTGAGCAGTCAAAGCCTCGACAATACTGTCAACATCCAGCAGGGGCATCACATCAAACACACGTGGCATATCATAACCCACTGAACTCAAGCAACTAGCCACAGAGCTGGCCATATTGCAAGCGCCTCCCTGAAAGGCATCAGTAAGATTGTCCAAGCAAACCGTGTGGTAAAAGGATCCCACTGGCAATGCAGCCAAGCTGTTCCAAAATCGCAAAGTTTGCCTCCACCATAACACTTGCAAAAGCAACAAACCCAACTCTGCCAGCAGCATCCTACGCGGGTTTGAAGGCAGCAAACCACAGATTGTCCTGAGGTAGTAACCATACAAGCGCTGCAAGTCCAAACGAGCACGGTTAGCAGCAGCAGCACGCGGGCTGTGCATGCCCCACACTTGCACCCATATAGCAAGACAGACACCAAGACAGCCAACAATAAATGTAAATGCAAGCTGATCGTTTTGCCACACTGCAGCAAAGAATTCCGTCGCTGGACAGCAGCCCAAGAACCACCAGCCTTTGACTTGATTGGGGTGACCAAATGCGCAACAGCACCTGACTGATGAAAATGAAGGCCCAAGTACTTGAAAGTGGTAACCTGCTCAATAGGATTGTCATTGCATGAAAATGCCACAGCCGGCGCAGGCACAGGTGAGACAACCATGACCTTTGTCTTCAGGACGCTGATCTCCATATGCAAAATAGCACAGTAAGAAGACAAGGCATCAATGAGAGCTTGCAAGTGCTCAGGCGAGGAAGCCATCAGACATGTATCATCAGCATAGACCAGTTCCCTCAGCCTCAAGTGCTGAATCTGTATTCCAGCAGCAGGAGCCATAGTCTTCAAGTAGTGATGCAAGCCATCAATGAACAGGCCAAACAGGGTAGCACTGAGCGGGCAACCCTGCCGCAACCCCATAGAAGGGGTTCTGCCCTCCCCAGTGAAGCCAGAGACCCTCATGAACAACAGGCAGTCGTCATATGAAGATTGCACAGCACCCAACATCTTGCCGTGCACCCCCAGCCGTCGAAGAAGGTCCCATAGCAATGGCCATTGCACCCGATCATAGGAAGACTTCAGATTCACAAAACAGAGGTACAAGGGAGTCTTGAGGCATCTGTGCTTGTCAATGACGTGTTGCAGAACAAAGGCCTGATGGATGGTGCTGTGCTCTGGCCTGTAGCCTGCTTGAGTAGGAGACCGCAAATCATGCTGCTCTGTGAAGTGGACCAGGCGCTGAACCAAGATGCTAGCATACAGCCTGCTGAGGGGCTCGCCCACTGCTGCTTGGCGAAGCCCAGAAAGAATTATTACGTAAAAGTTGCCTAGCGCTTTATGGCATTGCCCATCAGGGCAAGCATGCTCTTCTCTTTCCGCGTTGGGATTAGCGCCAGTGCGGTTATGGCATGCCACTCGGCATGGTGACAGCAGGGTGAAAGTACGGTGACAGCTTGGTGAACGGTCCCAGCAAGGTGTTTGCACGGTTCTTAACGCGCATTGGATCGATTTGTGTGCGCGCTGTATGGTGCTCACATGGCGCAGATACGTCTCACCTCGATGAAAGGGGCTTGGTCCGTTGGAGAACACAAACTTCTCTTGGTTGGAGAAGCTTCATGTAGCTCAGGGGTCCTTCCGATGAGGCAGTTTTGTATTGGGGTTGGCGACGCTTGCATGACTCTGGCCAAGCAAAGATCATCCTGGCCGGTGAGTGTGCGTCACTGGCAACGCTGCTGTGATCTGCAGCGCAATACTTGAAGGCTATGTATGTCTTATGACTAAGGCCGGGTGCTTGCCGAGGCGGAGTGGGCCGTGACAGATCAGGCTCAGATAGGCGTCGACATACAGGACTCTGGTATGTGTTCTCGAACCTGTGTGCTTGCACTGTAAGGTGCGATCGGGGTGCAGTCTGTGCATGGATCTTGTCCAAGACGTTCCAGAGGGGTCCCTTTGATATGGCTCATGTAGCTATCGTGATTGTGGGTACCTTGTGCAGGGAAGCAAACATGCAACCGCACACACTTGGGCTACTTGCTTAGCCCTCTGTGCACAATGTCAGAGCTGCTCACCTTTTAAGTTCACCAGTGTGCCGTGTCTTTGGCGTTGGCCAGTCACAGGAGAATATCTTGACCGGTCATCACCGGAAGCAGTGGGCTGTACTGCTGGCCAGACAAAGACACCAAGAAAAGTGACAATGCAACGCCTGATGTGTAACAATGTTCGGCCTGTGCAAGGCTTTGGCTAGACTCAAGCTTGATGTTCAGGCGGTGCTGTGTAAGTCAAGGACAGTTTTGCAGGTACAACGTGCTTGCCAACACTGGGTTGTTTCAGCATGCGAAAGCTGCATATTCCTTGCTAGCAACTACTTTGTTGCCGTTGTATCCTTTCTCCTAATCTGACTCATTGTATGATTGGTCAGCAGGTGCCCTTATGCAACGTGTTATGTCATGGGCGGCTGCAAGGGAATTGGTGCCAATTTACACCTTGCAATTAGTCCTAGAGCTTGTGCTTTTGCTCTTTCCTCAGGAAAGCGCTGACGCAGCAAAAGCAATAAACCCTACTCGAGTACAATGCTTGATTGCCATTTGTGTCTAGTCCTCTGCTTGCTTCTAAGGTGCTGTTTGTCCTGAAAGGTCTACACAACAGCTATGATCACACTTATGTGCAATCCTTTGGCACTATAGATCTCCCTGACCTTCTGCAAAATGATTGCTTCTGCAATGTTGCTGTGCTGTTCTCTTGACTCTCAAACTCTGCGTTTGGTATGCATTGTTGGCAAGCTGGATTGAGTACACAACGGCAATTTCACTTCTGCATCAATCTGCCTTGCCAACTGGTTCTTCTGTTAGACAATCCTGTATTTCTTGCGCTGCAGAACACTGAGCGCAGCCCAATTGGGAAGTCACTGTTTCACGTGGATGCCACTGCCACTGATTGTGGCGCATTTGAAGGCAACACTGTCAGGGCTGTTCTCATCTCAAGGGCATGCTTGGGCATTCCTGAAGGGGGGCCACAGTTGAAGGGGTGCTGCCCCTCTCCCCTTGGCTGTGGCACTGATCACCAGAGCAGGTGACGAGTGCCTCACCCGTGTGGTCCAAGAATTACAAGTTTCTCCAGTGTCATGGCAACAAAGGTGAACAGTGTGCTCAAGTATGTTGCTGCTTTTGGTGAGTGACCTCAGTGCCTGCCCCGTTCTGTGCCTTTGGAAGTGTGTAGAGGCTAGACTGAGTATTTGCTTATGTCAGCTGGCATGCAGTCAGGTCATGCATTTGCTTGTGTCAACAAATATTTTCCTTATGAGATTTACATTTTTTGTGACTAGGCTACATGTTATTGCCTATGAGACAATCTCTGTATGTCACAAGGAATGAGTCTCCCTGGCCTGTGCTTTCTAGAGCAGAAAGGCTGAGGTGCTCTGGATCAGGCTGGCGTTGTCTTGCTAGCTGACAATTACCACACCGTCTCAGCTGCCTCTCAGTATGCCCAGTACAAGATGCAGTTTCCAGAGGGTATACCAGCTCTGGCCACGCAGACACAAGCAAGATTTCTCAGGCTAAGCGTCAAGCATATGGTGCGCCAGACAGACTTGCTGAAGCTGGACAAGTGTGCAGCTGGTGTTTTGCGCTTGAATGGGATACCCAGAGTGCCATTGCAACAGGCTGACATCCCACTGTCATCTTGCCTACCTGCTGGAATGTTGTCAGCTCTTCACAACCCACCACCAGCTGCAGGGTCAACTTCGGCACCTGTCAGGGTGGGTAATGCATCAGGGTCTGTGCCGGCTCTGGCATCGTCTGTGGCAGCATCTTCAAGCTTGGCTTCTGCAACTGCTGCAGCACCACCGATAACATCAGGCATGACTATGGCACAGACAGCAGCTGCTATGTCAGGTGCAAGCCTCAGAGCAGTGACAGGCAGGACCACTGCTGCTGGTGGGGCAGCCATCAGCATGGCTACAGGTGGGCCAAGCAGGGAAAGGAAAGCGGCAGGGGGGTCAGCAATAGGCAGAGCAAAAGCCCTGAAACCAGTTGCAGCCCAAAGCAAGACATCAGCAAAGACACCAGTCCCGTCTGATACTGACATGGATAGAGTAGACTCAGGTGACTTCAGGTGTCAGGCAGGGACACCTTCAGTCACACCATCTGCAAGTACTGCATTCTGGCTGTGATCAAATTTCAGATGTGGTTAAAGGTTGCATATTGATACTGTCGACGTAGGCCTTGCCTATGATTTCTTCACTCATGTAGACTGCATTCACAGTATCGCAATGATGTCATTGCTTTGCTTGCTTGCTTCAATTGCGTGCAAAGTCTGCTAGCACACTATTTGCCATGTGTTTGCAGGTCTAACAGCTCCACCTCAGGAGAGGTGCAACAGTCACTTCATCGAGAGTGACTTAGAGTCAGGCTGACAATAGTGAAGATGATGACAAAGCTGCGCTATGGGTAAGTCATCAACTTATCTACCTGTGTCCAAATATTGGCACTACAAGACACACAGCTGCTTTGTTGAGGGGGAGTGCAGAGTGGGGACCTACCCCCAGAACATGGTCAGGAAAGAGGCTCTCTGTGTCATCAAAAGTAACTTGTCTGGTTGACAAGCATGTCATCTCATTTATCCACCCACTCACACTCCACCCACTCACCCTCCACCCACCCACTCACCCTCCACACACTCACCCTCCACCCACCCACCCTCCCAGCCACTTACTCATTCATACAGCCACCCATTCACTTACTGACCTCCCCCCCCCCTCTCATCCCCCCTCCATCTTCCAACCCCCCTTCTTTTCTCTCAAAGGCACATATGTTCATCCTTGACTCACTCACTCACTCACTCACTCACTCACTCACTCACTCACTCACTCACTCAATCACTCACTCACTCACTCACTCACTCACTCACTCACCCACCCACTCACTCACTCATTCACTCATTCATTCATGCATTCATTCCTTCCACCCATTCCTTCCACCCGTTCCTTCCACCCATTCATTCATTCATTCATTAATTCATTCATTCATTCATTCATTCATTCATTCATTCATTCATTCATTCATTCATTCATTCACCCATCCACCCATTCACCCATTCATTCACCCATCCACCCAATCACCCATTCATTCACCCATCCACCCATTCACCCATTCATTCACCCATTCATTCATTCATTCACCCATTCATTCACCCATTCACCCATTCCTTCACCCATTCATTCATTCACCCATTCATTCACCCATTCCTTCCACCCATTCCTTCCACCCATTCCTTCCACCCATTCCTACCACCCATTCCTTCCACCCATTCCTTCCACCACCCATGCCACCCAGCCATTCCACCTAGCCATTCCACCCATTTCTTCCACCCGTTTATGCCACCCAGCAGCCCCCCAGCCATTCCACCCAGGCATTGATTTGAATACTTCAGATGCTGCTTGCAGTGTGTTGCATGCTCCTTAGGTTGTTTCCTTGTGCAGGCAGCAACTCCAGCTATAGATGGCACTGTCCTTGACAGGCTGCTGGACTGGAAGGCTGGGCTGCAAGCTCTGGACAGCCTGACTTGGTAGCAGATAGGTGAGCAAGAAGAAGATGCTGGGGATCTGCACCTGTATGCACATGCTACAGCTGCTGCAGATGCTGAAGCTGACCAGGTAGCCTTGCCAATATTCCATCACCTCGGGACTGTGTGATGACACAGCCAGATTGGACCATCATACTTGTTGTTTCAAACGCTTAGCTGACCTTGTCCAGCAACTGTGTACAATGTGTGCATGGCTGTGCCAGTCAGAGCTGTGCACGGGAACATTGCGCATGTTCAAAGCAGACAGCATGTTGCATCACAGCTCCACCTGCCAGGCTGGCCCCGGCAAATTTATGCAGCGCCTGACACAGTGGCAGGGGCCTGTTTTGGCGTCCGCAGTGTCTAGCAGTTAGCCCAGCAATTCTGTGTCATCAGTGGAACATGCAGTATGTGACAAGTGCCCCATCTCTGTTCATATCTGTGTACCATGGCAAGCCGTTACCAGATATAACAGAGTGACCATTCAAGGACAACATCAGCAGGGCAGACAGCAGTCTCTGAATGTTGGCTTGCTCTTCCATTTAGCTCAAACTCTTGCGACCCGACGCAAGCTAGATTTGGGCAGGTCACATTGTCCCAAGGCAGCAGGTGTTGGCTTCCTTGCATCAGCTCAGGCATGGTCACCTGTATCACATTGCAGCAGAAACAGCCTCCTTTGAGACAGGCCATTAAGTCTATGCATATTCAGCTCAAGTGTCAGGGTTCGCATCAATGCAGCAAGCTAATGCACCACAGCCACAGAAGATGCAGTGGTGCCCCTCTGTTCAGCATGGCACACAGCTCCTCAAATTGTGCATCAAAGCAAGGATGACACAGCAATGCGTGCAGCTGTTTTAGCTTGAACGACTGCACAGCCTACTGCAGTTGCAAGCACCGCTGAGAGTCCTGTAGTGGCATGTCCTTACTCATGACTTTTGTGCAGTTTGCGCATCTCTACCATTGCATGACGAGTAGCATTGTGTGCATTGCATGCTTTGCCACTTTTACAGTCATACTGTTGGGCCCTAATGCCCAATGTGTGCCTGCAACAGTTGCTGTTACAGTTGCTGTTCAACCTCATAGTGTCTATTGCAGCCAGCTCTATGCTTATGCTGTGGTAGGTGCACCAATATGTGGGAGCAGAAGCTTGGTGTGCCAAAATTTGGTTTTGCCAGCAACACAGCAGGGATGTGCCAAGACCAGCCAGCTCAAGAACAAAGCAGGCAACCTGAGAGTACTGAAATGGTAGGCTCACATCACAATGCATTGGCAGTGTGTTTTCCCAAATGTGCCTGATGAACAGCACTGGCTTGGAAGCATGTCAACACTTACAAGGCACTCTGCACACATGGGTGCATGTCACATTTGCTGCTCTTATTGTTTTGATGCGTATCGTATGTATATCTATGCATGCATGCATGTATATATATGCATAAACTTTGCATATGTTCATTGCACAAAATCAGCTCAACAACTGTATGCCTTTGAGGGATTGTCACATTGTATTACCAGGCACATTATCCTTCGTTGCACGCTTGCATTAAAGGCATGCTTAAGGCATGCTTGCATTAAAGACACGTTTAAGGCATGCTTGCATTAAAGGCATGTTTGCGTCAAGCATGCACATGCTCATGCATTGCAACACAGCTGCATTTGCGTTTTCATACTGCTCTTGCAAAGCAGGCCATCATTGTTTGTAGGCTACTTGTTGGGGCCAGGAGCTTCCAGCTGGAGAGCATGCGTATGATCACATCACAGAAGCTGCCCTGGTAAGTTGCACTTTGAAAGAAGTCATGAATGTAAGGGACTGTAGCTTTGAAGTCACATTCATGTTGACATTTCATGCGTGTACAGCTTTGTCCTCCTGCATCCTCAGCACTCATTGCCAAGGTCACTTTTTGTTCCAACTTTCATGTACAAATTGCTACAACATTAGTATGCAGTCCTAATGAGGATCAGGTACTTTCGAGACATCAAGCAGGAGGAGTGCACCGCCAAAGATGCTAATTGAGTATCTAGCAAACTTTGAAGGACCAAGCATATATGCGTTTGCATAGACAGAGACATCCACCTCTGAACCAAATTTGGCCAGGATCTGCCGTACTTGCTCCGCATCATCGCTTTCATAGGTGAGTATGACCGAGTACTGCAAACCCTTTTGTAACCCGGCAACATAGTGCGTTCCATACTCCCGCATGAATTCAGTGGGACCATCGCTAACCAAGAAATCCTGAGCATCTTGAGAAAGCGGGATTCTCTCAAATGGTGCTCTGGGGTCACCATAGCTGACGTCCATGTAATAGCCATCATGTGGACGTGATGATTGTGTTTGGTGCTGGCCTTCTCCTTGAACTCTGAACTGGCTGCAGTGAAGACTGTTTGAGCAGCTGGTTCAGGCTGGTTTGAGTCTACCACACAGTTCCACGAGTAAACTCCACAGAGCGAAAAACCGTACCTGAGATGGACGCCTTCACGAAGGAAAAGCCACCTTTAGCTTTAAGTTTGGCGCAGAAGTTGTGCGCAGCAACGTAGCTGGCCGCATCGGTGAGGCTCTTGTCGTGATACTCAAGGCTTTCAAAGCTAGTTGGGATGCACTGAAGCAGGACTTGAGCGCTTGACATGCCGCTATTTTTGAAGTCTATATAGCAGAATAGCATACTCTTCCAGACAAACCTAGTCGCGTAACGTAACGCCTCTCCCGCGAACAAACCAAGCAAGCATCGACTAATCACACATCATGCGATGGCAGCGCGTGTTGTGCAGAGTCAGATGGAGCAGCATCCAGAATGTGCTAGCTGTTTGCCAAATATAGCACCGGCAATACAAATTCAGGTGTCCTACTTTGCCAACTCGCTGGCAGTCACAGTGCGAGATAAGATTGCCAGGCGTTTGCCGACTTCCTCACTGAGCAGGAATCCTCAGTACTGCGTCGTTTAATAATCAATCAATTGCGCTCGTTCGCCACGGTTAATCCGAGTTCAAGCTCGACAAGAAGGTCACTGGGTGGACTGCCAAGGATCTGACCGAAACAAACAGACCGAGACAAGCAGAAAGAAAGCAACACAGGTGTTACCTTGTGGTTGTGATCACACGCGTGCGTCCAAGTCCGATACAGGTTGATGTCGAGCTGACCATCAGACGTTAAGTTTCAGGCTGGAGAGTCATTCAGGACTAAGGGGTACTTGTTTTACCAAGCATTCTGCTCAGTCCAGAAACGTGCCACCAAAACACTGCAGTCTATCCTCGCAGAGCTGGATCAGCTATGGATGGCACTAGAGAAGAGCTGGAGACTTGCCGCCTGGCCTCACAGCCATGCCAGCCTCCAGAGGTTGATGAGTCCGCTTGTCATGCTTGCCCTTGATCCCCATTTGCCTTTGCGATCTGCATCTGCCCATTCACTGTCTTGTGTTTGAAGTGGCTGGTCTCACAGCCATGTCACAACTCAACGGTGGATGACTCTGCCTCTCAGACCTGCCCATCAACTGTGATCTGTCTGAAACAGCTGGTCTCACAGCCATGTCAACATCAGGCTCTTTCATTTATGTTTGGTGCATCTTTGCCATCTGGCTCCAATGTAGTGCTGTTCAGCCATTCAGTCAGCTCAGCCAAAGCTACTATTGCTGGGTTTTCAAGGCAGTTGCTGATGCAGGTGAGAGGGCAGGGCCAGGGCTGGATGCAGAGCTGATGCCGCCAGAACAGCCCTCAGGCTCTGGGTGGTGGAATCGGTTGCCGGGCAGGGGAGGAGGGGGAGGGCTGGGGTCCAGAGGGGGGTCCCAGGGGGATTTGCAACATGGTGAGGCCCCCCTCTCAGCTGCGCAGCAAGCCCGAGATAGACTGTCTCGGTATTCTCATTTCTTCTTTGCAGTCTGGGGTTTTCTCATGATTGCCCTAGCTGTTCTCGTTCTTTTGTTTGTGCGCAGCCACAGCAATTATGATCATGATTGTATTACAGCATGCAGTGCCCACATCTGGCGCTGCAGCCAGCAGTGATTCTCAAACACATCGCTCAGGCTCCTGTTGACATGCATTGCGCCCTCACAGGCTTTGAGAAGAGCCTTATGACACTGCGTGCACATGCAGGGCCATTGGCAAACCGAGTAGGGAAGGTCTGAACAGTTCTCAGAGCTCTGCCAGTGCAGCCCTGTGACTCAGAACAACTCATGTACCTGCAGAGTCACAGTGCACTGCACACTCAGGCCGCATGTCAAAGCTCTGGAACTCACACACTCCCTCAAATCTGTGTTTGAGAGCTTGTTGTATGCCTGCAGGGTTACTGGCAGGATATCAGGGCCAGGTGTGAGCGGCCCTGAGGGCTCCACCAGTGCGGCCCTGTTGAACAGGGACGATGCCAGCATTGGGCCTTCTGAAGATGAAGAAGCGTCGCTACTGCCAGATGGCGGTCAGGGATGGCGCACGACTAACGGCAGCCTGGACAGCATCTTTGAGCGCATGGAATCACAACCGGTATGACTAAACCTGCCCAGATTGTTACCAGGTCCTTTGTTGTGCGCTGTTGACTAGTTGGTGGCTGTCTTCATAGAGGCAATTTTCAATGTAGAAAACAGGGCAGTTGCGCATCTGGAGCTACATCCTGACTACCGGTCATTTCAGAAGGTTTCAACCAGCCAAGGAGAGATTCTGGGTTTCATACATCCATACTTCTATTATGCTTTCCTCAAATGAGAACAGGAGCTGTAGACTGTGTGTATGATTGTTGCCTACTGCATTGAGAAGCTGCAGTGATGAGGGCAAAGCTGAGCCATCTGCTTGCAATTATTTGTCCAATGTGGAGCAGAATGCGCTGATCTCAAGCGCAGGGTGACCGGTACTGATTGTGATGGCTGATGCAGAGTGAAGGAGGGCGTACATCTAGCCGGCAGGGCCCTTCATTCAGGGTCACAAGTGATGATGGCGAATCTGGTGTGAACAGGAAATCTTGGTGGCGGAGGTAGCAGTGACACAGCTGCTTGAGGTTGTTTGTGTACGCCTCATTTGAGTTGAATGATCTACGAGCAAGAAAATTGAATCTGAAGGCTGTTTTAAGGAAGTAGGTAGCTTTGGCTGAGCAGCATGCAAGCAAGTGTTTGTTGCTGCAGCAGCTGCTGTCAGAATTGGCGTAGTAGCAGATTTGTGATGGGACAACTGTGATAGATACAGAGTTTAATAATCACTGCAGCAAACGACCTGGATATCATAGAGTGCCTAACTAGACGGTCTAGCTCTGACCGTTGTCCCACGTTTTCAACTCACAGAGCTGATCACGATCCACTGTTTACTGGTGGCATGATAAGTGCTATAGCTCACTGGAGCCGATAAAGCAGCTGAGAAGATGCTTATACAGCAGCGACTACAAGCAAAATTACGGTGCAGCGGCGTGTAACATGAAGGGTCAGGAGAGTGTGCGCTTGTGCATAGGCGCCATACAGCAGCACCCAGAATAGCAAGTACAAGAAAAGCAGGTGCATGCCTGAGCTAATGAGGTCTCTAGAGTAGCTAGCAAAATATTTGCTAAGTATGACACACAACATCAGCAGTACCAAGATAATAGTGCAGTGCAAACATAGCATGGGTAGCACTTGATCTGGTGATGACTGTCAACCTTTTT
>JAABUK010002417.1_pt1 | contig 33482 bp, 50 predicted proteins | sample 5559141 | NCBI WGS metagenome assembly JAABUK01 (sample SAMN10711869, study PRJNA513367) | rock metagenome | isolation source: Antarctica rocks | place: Antarctica: Victoria Land, Pudding Butte nord | collected 2016-01-03 | reverse complement strand
CTCCCCGCCCTTCCCCCCCCCCCCCCCCCCCTCTGTCTCCCCCAGATCTCCTCCCCACTTGTCTTCAAGCTCCTCTCCCACCGCCCTCTAATCCGCACCTCCGTCCTAATGTTCCAACGCGAATTCGCCCTCCGACTCGTCGCCCCCCCTTCCTCAAAACTATGGTGTCGACTCTCCGCCAACGTCCAACTCTTCGCCCGTGTCGAACATCTCATGAAAGTTGGACGTGGCAATTTCCGTCCCCCACCACAAGTCGAGTCTTCCGTCGTGAGATTGAGTCCGAGGGATCCACCGCCGAGCGTGGCTTTTGAGGAGTTTGATGGGTTGAGTAGGGTGGTCTTTTCCAGGATGAATAAACATACGAGAGCTTGTTTTGGGGCGAAGGGTGTTGGGGAGATGTTGGATAGGAATTATAGGACGTGGTGTGCGGAGAAAGGCTTGGTGGGTCCTCCATGCCTCCTCCAGCTGTCGGAAAATTCAAGGACAAAGCTGATGGAGTCTTGCGTTAGGTGGTGGAAGATGGGTTTGAGATGAAGAAGAAGATCGAGGAGATATTGGTCGAGTCTGGTTTTGCGGAATCTAGAGCGGCCAAGATGGACGTTGACGACTTGCTCAAGTGGGTCTGCACTTCCTCGACACCTCCTCTCACTGACCGGTATCAGGCTGCTGGCAGCTTTCAACGTCCAGGGAATGTGAGGGTCTCTCAAACCGCCCTTAGGACGAGACTGATCCTGCTCTAGTCACTTTGCATGACGACACGACTTTCTGATTGTTAGCGCAGACCCAATGCACAATGATACATCTGCACAATGCTGCATGATATATCCCCTATGACTCCCCCGGCCAACCAATCTCGAAGACCAAATGCTATGCACAGACAAATCCATTGATGGTGACCTGAGAACGGGGGAATATGCAAAGTGCAAGAACACACGAGAGACAGGGACATCATATGTCGTCCAGGGAGAAATGCGAAGATATTGCTTAACGAGGGGAGAGATGGGATGGGTGATACGGATTCGGGAGGTTGGGGAAAAATCCCGATCATTCAATGGGTGGGGTCATTTGACGGTAGCCGCCAATGGATTGGTACGCTTGTACTGCTGATGCAGGTGGAGTAGCTGTATTCCGATAGACCTCCTCTCTGCTTCGGATGCTGTGCTGAAGAGCGGGATCAGAGACGCTCAGTATACGCCTGCGAAATGGCCCACCTTCTTACTCCGCATTCCCCCTCATTTCATCGAACCTCCACCTTATCATCCTCCTCCTCCTTGCCATCCCCCGACATGCTCGTAGCCGGCGTATCGGTCTTTTCCATGCTGTCGTCCCCGTTCAATAGACTGGCACTCGAGCTCGGGGGGACGCTTTTCATCAGGGCGTTCTCCACATCGCCAGGGCCATATTTTGGCTGTAATTGTGGCTCTACTCCTTCCAAGCCGCTGGGTATACCTAATGCCTCGTCCACTGGCGGTTCGGGGCTCAGTGTCGATTGCTTCGCATCGGGTAGGACCCATCGTTTTGATTCGCCGTTCGCTAAGCGAACTTTCTCATCTCGGACCTCAAGAAGGGAGGACAGTGTCAAGACCTCGCGTATGATATTGGTGTCGGGGGTGAGGGATTTGACGCGGTTGAACGATGCGATCATGGGAATATCGATCCAGCCTTCGGAATCCATCTGCGGGAGTCAGCAAGGCCCCAAATGCCGTGATTGTGGCATACCTGTTGCCGGAGGAAGAAGTCCATTGCGAGATTCTGCATGCTGAAGTAGTACTCCACCTACCAACGAGTCAGCTAGATCTGCGGAATGGGTAGACTCCTCACCTGGCCAAGAACGTAGAAGCGGAGGGGATCGAGATTCGGTACCACAGTCTGTGGCATGGGCGGAGGTGGGGGCGCTCCTCGCCCGTACATCTGGGTGTGCATATACTGCGCATGCGCGGGATCGTACAGCCCGCCCGCAGCGTAGCCGGTCGCAGGCGGAAAGAATTGCGGATAACCAAAGCCGTATCCTTGTTGATACATGTTGGCGCCATTAGCGTATAGATTCTTGCCCATGGGACCGGAATTTCGGTATCCTCCCCGTCCCCGTCCGGAGAAAGAGGCTCGTGGTGGGCGGGGAAAGGTGTGGTTCGGGCTGAAGGGGTTTTGGGGGATAGGAGTTGTGGCGTTGCCTCGCACTGGCTTAGAAGCGTATGGTCCGGAACCGAACCGCATGGACGCATTGGACTCAAGTGAATTACCCTGGCCGCTGGGTGATGGTAGTTGGGTGTGAGCTCGCCGTGGTGAGTCTCGTCGGGATTGTCGACTCGTTTGTCGCGATAGAGGCTCGCTGGATCCTCCATTGGCGACTTCTCTCGGCTCGTCCGTCCCTCCGGCCAGCGCTGAGATACCGCTCTCGGACTCCGCTTTGAATGTCCCAAACATCGGCTTAAAGCCTTCGCTTCCTCCCCTTTGATTTTGTGGCATTGGGGGCAATCGAATCTCACTCGATCCGGAGCGACTGGGACGAACCCCCTTTCGCGTGTCAACCGACGCCTTCCTCGCCTTCGTCTTGTTCGCAGATTCTGACGCTTCAGATTTCGTCGCCCGTTTGCGAATGGCCGCCTGTCGGCGGCTGGCCTCAGCCGCTTCATCAGCAGCGGCGAGAAGCTCGGTCGCTGGGATCGCGGTCCATTTTGCTTTCTCTGTGGCATGTCAGCATGATCGCAGCGAGAATTCAAGTACGCACTGCCGGTGACGCTCGCGTCGTCAGCGACACTGCTCTCTTCGCTCTCCTTCTTTTCCTTGACCTTCTCCTTCTTCCCCTCGGCAACCATTTCCGCGGCTTGCGCTACGTCTGGCCATGCCTCGTCAACCGCTACAATCGCTGATGTCGGTGCAGACACCGCTTTCTTCTTCTTCGCGATCTTGACCCCATCATCGCCATTCGTCATTCGGTCGGGAATTACGGCGCCATGGGTGTTTAAGGGCAAAGTGACGGTACCGAATTGAAGGACCGGTGCAGTATCCGGTGGCGCTGTCCTTTCATCTACACCAGCGGCCGGCGCCAGTGAATTGATTTTGATGTCCCACGCGTTGACGGCAGTTGGTGGCGCTTGTTTCGGCACAAGGGTGTCCACCGGCTCCTCCACCTTGTCTAGGGATCTCGATCTCCAGCTTCCTTCTTCTTCCGCGTCATTCCCTCTCAGTGCTATACTTGTCGGTGCTGTGGACGATGACGCGGTTTCGGCGGATAGGTTTGGCGATGCCATGGAAGCGGGGACGGAAGCGGATGTATTGGTAGCGGTGGTGCTGGCATGTGAGGGTGAAGAAGGCTCGGTTTGGCTTGGTCGAGCATTGCTCTTCTTGGGCGTCTGGGCGGATGAGGACAGGTTCAGACCTGGGACGGAGTTGGCCTGATGCCGTTGTCCAATGGGAGAGGCGATACCCCAAGCAGATTTCGGGCCAACAGACGGGATCACCGGTGCCCGTGATATCGCAGGCTTCTCCGAGGTCGATGACGGGGGAGCACTCGAGCTCGTCGCCTTCTTTCCAGCTCTCGCCTCCGGTCCTCTTCTTCCGCTATCCTCAGCATACGGCTCCTTGACTGGTCGTTCCCTCCCAAATCTCGAGCCAGTTCCGCCCGGTCTTCGCTCTCCTCGAGGGCGATGTCGTCCGACCTGGACCGTCTCCCATTGCCCCTCATCCTGCGGTCCTGCAAGTTTCTCGTTTCTCGTCTCGGATTTCGTCGGACCCATTGTCGAAGATGGTATTCCAGAGATTGACGCTGCAGTGGAGATACCGTTGATGGTAAGGGAGTTCCCATTGTTTGTGGGAGACTTGATGCGGTCAGCGTACGAGCCGAGAGCATTGAATACTGATGTTGAGTTGTTCTGAGCCGGTGGGGAAGTGGACATGCTGGGGTGGAGGGGAGCCGAGGGGAGTCGAGGGAAGGAGACTGCCTGTGGGGAGAGTTGTGCGACGAGCATGGTGATGGAGGACCCCAAAAGAGCAGGAAGACAAAAACGTCAGCGATTTTATCCCCAACGCAGGAGGGCTCAGAAGACCAGAGAACAAAGCGCTCTGGGGACGGAAAGGAGAGGTAGGTGAAAGGAGGATGAACCAATAGTTTGTTTTCGGGGATGCAAGGAATGACGGAATGTCTGGCATCATGATGAAGGCTGCAACTTTTCGGTTGTCATCCGAAGCCCGGGACCACCCGGCTGATGACGAGCGAAGGGAAGATGGCGACTGACCTAGTCTGCGATGCAGAGCTCCTGATATGACGTATCGGCTATCCGCTCTTTTCGGTCCTCGTAGCGACAGAGAGTATGGAGCTGAGTCAGCGGCAAGAGAAGTCGAAGCTTCAGTATCACTCTCCCCGTATCTGGGAAACGCTCACCTGATCTCCCCCGAGTGAACGCCCTCGCTGCTATCCGCCTTCTTCCCCTTCCGATCCTGAATGGCTTCCGCCCTTCCCAGGTAGGTAACAAGCTGACTTCGGCGAGAAGACCTGCTGTCGAGTCGAATACGGGAGAGAACCTCTGTCGCCGGATCCGAGGTCGTCCGAGTTCACGATGATGGGCTCGGCAAAGGGTCCGACCGAAGCAGTCCAGGTCGATACGATGTGAAACGGGAGTGGTAGCCCAAGTAGAGAGAGGAAGGTGAGTTATGGGGCGAGGAAGGTATAGCAATATGTAGTGTCAGAGTGGATTGATGGTATTTAGGCCAGATATGCGGAAATTGGCGGCATTAAGAATTCTGACTTTTTGCCACCGGATTATCACTAGCCGGTGTCATTTCTGAATTTTGGCTCCATCCTTCCTCATATTGAACTCGGTGGAAGGCAGCTACATCTTCTTGCGACGAGCGGGACCATGCGGCAGCTCAAGCATCATGAGCAGAAGCTGTTGAGAAAGGTCGACTTCCTCAACGTGAGCGCCTGGCTTCTCAAAAGACCGCATGGAGCTTATACGCTTCGTGACTAGTGGAAGCAGGATGCCTCGCAGCGAGAGGTGAAAGTGATGCGGAAGTACCACATACAGGACCGGGAGGACTATCACAAGTAAGTCACACTCCATCTGCGGTCCCTCATTGGTTATTTGGATCAAGGAAGCTCTCGATGGGGAATGCGATCGCGGTGGTGCTGATCGTGCTCTTCTCCGCAGATACAACAAGCTGTGCGGAAACCTGCGCTCCCTCATCCACCGGATCTCCCTCCTTCCCGCCGAAGATCCATATCGACAACAAAAGGAGATGGAGATGCTTAACAAGCTGTACGACATGGGGATTCTCGGTCAGTAAATTGCGCCCGACTTTCCGCTTGAACTAATAAACTTCGTCTCAGACGTCGGATCCAAGCCTTCCGACATCGAGAACCAGGTCACCGTCTCGTCCATTGCTCGAAGACGGCTCGCGGTGGTTGCGACCCGCCTGAAGATGGCCGAGACTGTTTCAGATGTTCGTCCACCTCTCTCCTCTTCGAAGAGGCATCAATGGATCATCTTTAGGCTGTACGGACCATCGAGCAGGGACATGTCCGTGTCGGCACGAGCCCGGCGACAGATCCGGCAATGCTGATCACGAGACACACGGAGGACTTCGTGACTTGGGTGGACACGAGCGCGAGAAAGAGGACGATCATGAAGTATAATGATGAGGTGGGTCGCGAGCTACCCATCAGCATTTCGTCCTACCCTGCTGAGGGTGGGACGAGGTCCGGATCGAGCTGATAGACTGGTCGTAGTTGGATGATTTCGACCTGCTCTGAGGAAATGCATTGCAGCATATTGATACCCAGCATGATGGCATACCCTTGTTGAGCCCAGACGCCGACCTGGCAGCGAGGTCTGCAGTATATTCATATATGCTAAGTCTGTTACCCATCTCCTATAAGGGCTGTAAACGATGCGATTTGGGGGCTTCCGAGCGCAAGGTTGCCCTTTACCCGAACGAGCTCGGCCCTGGAGACATGGCCGAGTGATATTCGCAGTTCGGTCTCGCCTTTAGGGCCATTGCATGATTTCATCGCTCCCATCGTTCTTAGTCAGCATGCCACTCCTCAGCCTCCTACCCGAGCTCCTTCCTCGTGTCCTCGATTACGCCGACCTTTAGATTCTCGTAACGTGCCTTCGCCTTTCGCACGACGTCTTCGAGCGTGTAGGCAAGACCGTATATCTCAACATCACCTTGGATCCGACCAACGACAAGTCCATCTCCCTATTCGTGAACCATAACTCATCCCCTTACAATACCTCCCTCCTCCATCACACCAAAAGCTTCACACTCTATCATCACGAAGAGTCTTCCCACCACTCAATCCCGCCGATACGCCTTCCCTAACTTGATACCCTCCGCTTAGTGCTCGAACCATGGGACTCACGCTCCCACTGCCCTTGCTACCTCCAGCCCTCCCAATGTCCCTTTTCCTCTGCCCTTCGACCAAAGTAGCTCGTCATCGCCTCATTTGACCAAGTCTGCGATTGTTGCAGCTGCGAACAGTATTGCGAGATGGGTAGCTGGAGAAGAGGGCAAAGTATTTTTAAGGGATGCACCTGTCTTTTGAGCTTTCCAGCATATGCTGTTCCGAGGTATCGCCTCTAAAGAGAATTCTCTACACCCTCACCTCGTTCCATCTCGATCAGCCCGTAGGTCCAGTCCACTGTCAAGGTGACCCAACTTGGTCTGACCTCCACCGACTCGTCCTCAAACCCACTCGGTCCCAAAAGCGTCTCGATCCGTCCCTCTTCCCCAACCAAAGCTCATACTTTTACCTCCAAATCCCAAAGAATGTGAAGCAATTGGTAGTCGTATTCGAGACGATGCCAGGCGAGACGTGGCCACGGCGATCTCGAGGGTCGAAAGAGGAATGGCTCCCTGCGCGGATAAGCTTGCGAGACCTCATGCGCGACTCGCAGATGCGTCTGGTCGTGGGGAGTCGGTCAGGTTCGAGGGGATTGAGAAGTGGGTGGAGAAGGACGTCTTACAACCTGTGGTCAGGGAGGCTTGGGAGAGAGAGCTCGAGAAGACCGGGGACGGATCATGGGACATCGGACGGACAGGAGCTTGTGAGGCTACCGCTGTGCGTGCTATGAATCGCAATATACCTTCCGCTCACGTCATGCGAGCAGTAATTCACTCGGATGCGTCGTACTGGTGCATCGTGAAGAGTTGCACATTGCGAAGAAGCTGGGCTAGGCTCATGTAAGGCATTCATCATAATTATTCCTTATTTGATTCGGTAACAATCCGAGACAGCGGTTTGCGGTGCCTGATGTGCGCACAGACATCAATCTCTCACTGCTGGATGACCTCTCGCTACTCCTCATCGACACTGCCAGGACAAAGCCGGCATCCCTCGTCATCCTCATCCGACTTTCCCGCCATGTGTCTGCGTCAGCTACTCCGGATCTTCAGGCAGAAGGCCAAGCGCGTACTGGGTAGGTACGTATCTGCAATTCGGCATGTACATCGTCGCTCGCCTGGAAACCAGCTCCGACTACCAACAGAGTTGCTCCCTCTCGTCCTCGATTACGCCGACAATGCGACGCTCGCCACCTGTCTTCGCGTTTCTCACGACGCGTTCAGGCTCGCAGGCAAGAGGCTTTACCGCGAAATCACCTACGATCCGAATAATCTCTTATCATCACCCGACCTCAGTCTCCCATCTCGCCTCATGCCCACCCTTTTATCCTGTACCGAATGCCTGGCGCTTTATCACCATGAGAACGCCAGCCATATATACGCTCCTCTCCATCTCCCCGACCTTCAGACTCTCCGGCTCATCCTCCAGCCATGGCATTCCGACTCTGTCCTATGTTCACAGCAGGACGCTCCAGTCTGTCCCTTCATCTCCGAGCTTCGTCCCACAACACTCATCATCGAGAACCTTTACTCCATTTATGCCGATCATCCCAAAGGCTTGGCTCCGAGGATCAATAAACTTCCTCCGCTCTTCTCTAACGTCACTCGCCTCGTTATCAAACCCACACGAGTCGAAAATCGAGGAAACCGCCTAGGTAACCTGTACGGCTTTCGTAACTTCAACAACAGCATCGTCTTTGGGAGCCACATCCCGAAGCAAACGAAGGAGGTAGTGGTGATCTTTGAAGCGATGCCGAGCGAGACCTGGCCGCGTTGGTATCAAGCACCCGCCTTGGAATGGCCGCCGGTCAGTCTGTGGCATTTCGTGGGCGACTTGGAATGTGTATGCGGTCGTGAGAAGGGCAGGAAAGTAGTGATTGTCAATGCGGGAGGGATCGAGCCGGAGATGATCGAGTTGGCGGGGAAGAGCAGGGACGAGGTGGAGAGGACCATCGAAGAGGAATTTAGGGAAGAGATCAGCGAGCAGTTGGAAAGGTGGAGACACTGGGCTAGAATTGGTTTGATTGCCGATGGAAGGCCCAGGGAAAGATATGATCATGAAGAGGATCTGGTTTGGACGGATGGAGAGGGGGACGAGGAGATGGTGAGCCTTGGAGCCTATGGAGAAGTGGCTGGAAAAGGAGTGTTGCAGTCGATGGTCAGAGAGGCTTGGCGAAGGAAGTTAGCGAAGGCGGCTCGTGAGAATATCAAGGGACCCGAGGGGGTCTTGAGGATAGGGATCCGAAGAGGTTTTTGCGGTCAGTGCTGTAATGTCTAAAGCGCTCGTTCGCTCAATCAAATCTGTCATCGGGCAACGACATGACTCGTGAAATACTGGACGATTAGCTTATACCAACAATTTGGCATTGGCACTACATCACCGATGTCCTTATCCGGCCAGAAACATTCACGCGTAAACCGATCTTTAACAAGGCCGTAAAATGAGAATGGTCGCAAGTGACCGACTATAGGGCGGAAGGGCATGATGCGCAGGAAGGGATCTGTCGTTCAAGCCCCGCCCTTTGACGGCGATGGGGACCATGCTTCGTCATCAAAGGCATACTTCGAAACCCTCCTCGAAGTACCAACCCAAAGGTGCCTGTCGACGGCCGAATCAAAGGATCTCGACTTGATTGAGGGCGACCTCTTACAGCCGGGCCAACCCTTCGAGGACGTTAAGGGACGACACGTCTCGTTCAGCTTTGTGCGACTCGCATTCCCAGTCTGCCCGCCCACAAAACCGAAGTGGAGTATCCCTGAGCCGCACCCGCCTGCTATAACCATGTCGACCGCCAATGACACCAATATGACGCTCGTTTCCATCCTCTCGGTCACGGTGAGAGCTTTCCGGCATCGGAACCCTGCTGAGCTGATCTGATTCCCAAGGCCTTGCTCTTCACCGCGCATCACACATACAAGTTCGACAAGTGGAAGTGCCTGATCCCAAGGCGCAAGGATTGGTTCCGTGTCCTCCTCACTGCGAGTGCAATATTTCACACGATACTCGAATGGCCTCGCTGAGAAGCCGCAGTGGATGCTGATCACGAGTAATCTCGGCCTGCTGATCTGGGGTTTCGGCTGGTGCTGTATGTATGCATACTGGGATTCGACGTGGTAATGGCTGATGGCGAGCAAGACGTCAAATACAAGCTCGGCTGGATCGTGCTACCCGGCTACGGCGCGGTACCGGTCCCGGATGAGCTATGGACAGGTCATTTCAAGCGCATCAATCTTCCCCTCACATTTTGGCTTACTCGTACGTCACTTCTTACCTTCTTTCCCTCGAGCTGACCAAGCAGTCGGATACGGCATTCAAACATCGATGAATGCCGAAGAAGGGCTCTATTGGTGAGTGGTAGGGAGTAATAGAGGCTGATTAAGTAGGTACCACCTGATGCGCGCTGTCCACCACCCCAAATCCGCACGTTCGTGGCTCACCTCATCGTTCTTCATCACCTGGATCGCGGTCTCGACCGCCAGTTTTGTCGCAACCTACGGGGCAGGGTGGATCGGGGGTCCGGATCCGGCGACGCAGATGGCGAGGATGTTCGTCACGGGCGGGACTATGGAGCTGATGTGAGAATATCCCATTCTGGCTGATTGACGAGATACTGATCAAAGACAGTGTGCTCTTGGCTGCATCCATTGTGATTGTCAAGTTTCCGGTCTTCCTCAAGGATGTTGTAGGTCCTCAGCCAAGATTATGAGATCCGCTGCTAGCGCCGATGAAATTAGAAAGCTTCAGGGGCTGGGCCGGAAGTACGATCCAGGCTTCACTTCTACCAGGGTACGTCGCTCGGCTTTACGAAGGCTGACTCTCATCTCGTTCAGAGGCGAACAAAGTTAGGACCTTCTTCCGGCTTGTCTTCACGATCTGCATTCTCGTGCTCGGTATCGATGGTCTCACGGCGAGGAGGCGGATCAACCTCAACCAGTACGTCATTCTGAATGTTGCCTCTGTCGAGCAGCTGATAAAACTCGTCAGCATCGCTTCTGGTAAGCGTGCACATCGGGCTTGTATACCCTACCGTGCTGACGCTCTGCCAGACCTTCTACAGCAGATGATCTACGGCTCTTACTTCTTCGCCTATATCGTCTCCGTTATTGTGAGCTCTCCGACATGTTTCCACGATCCCGCTGAGACGATCAGCTGTATCTTCCCCGCAATTGGGGCTCTACCTCCTTTCCCCAGGGACAAGTCATGGTCGGCCGCATCCCACCAGCGCAAGACGGAACGGCCTCACAGGCCTCCCACGCGCTCATCTCCCTCCTCCGTGAAGGTGGACAGTGGGATGATGAAGATGACCTACGCTCGGGAAGGCCACGTACGGGTAGCAAAGGTTACGAGGGGAACAAGCGGTGGGATGAAGAGCACCCGCAGGTTCCAAGGATCACTGAGGTCAGTCTTTCTGCAAGGGTTCAGATCTGGCTGAGGAGGACTAGCTGGACGACTTCACCTCGCCGATAGCGGTGAAGCTCGCTAAAGGGAATCTGACGATGCCGAGTGAGCTGAGGATCAGGGTGGAGCACGAAGTGGAAGATGATGCGGGGTCGACGCCGAGGATCCGGGTTTAGGATGGAAGTAAGAGTCGCGGTCGGGCCTTGATGCTCCCATGTCCCTTGGTACTATCCGCCTCATGTATTCGTTGATCCCATATTCAGTCAGTATCGCTCTCAGGATCACGCCTACTTGCATGCAGCAACGGGGTTTCAGCGTGACGCACCAGCCAGCGGCGGTCGCGGCGCCGCGATGACGGCATCGACGGACTCCCCCGCCTGATCCACCTCCACCTCCACCTCTTGGGCAATAATGCGCCGGCATCCACCGGACGGAAGGTCCGAGCTGGAATCCATATAGAAACCAGCACCGTGAACTTCGGATCACCATTTTTCACAATCTCCCTCCGACTTTTATTATCCTGACTACACAGAAAATCTATCCAAAATGGTCGCGTCCAACACCATGCCCTATGTCAACCTAGGCAAGTCCGGCCTCAAAGGAAGTCTTACGCCTCCATGATTCCCGACTAAAGAAGCTTATCGTCTTGACTTTTCAGGTATCGAAGATCATCCTTGGTGTGATGCAGTATGGGTCGGGTGGAGACTGGATGATCGCGGACCATGATGAGGGGATCAAGCAGATGAAGTATGCGTATGACAAGGGTGTCAATGTGAGTTCACCCCCATGTGATACAGGTCCTTGATTCATAGGCTGATGCCGTATGCTTTAGGCCTTCGACACTGCCAATGTGTACTCTGCAGGCGAATCCGAGGTGATCCTGGGCAAGTTCTTGAAGCAGCATCAGATCCCACGGGAGAGCGTCGTCATCCTCACCAAGACTTACAACCCGGACGGCAAGCCCGAGGATCGGGGACCGGGAGGATTGGTCAACCACAGTGGTCTCAGCAGGAAGGTTAGTCCCGCCTTTAGGTGTCTCGGTGAGATCTAACTGATCTTGAGATCAGCGCATCTTCGCCTCCGTGAAAGGCTCTCTCGATCGTCTAGGACTCGACTACATCGATGTCCTCCAATGCCATCGATTCGACGTGGAGACGCCTATCGAGGAAACGATGCAGGCGCTACATGACGTCGTCCAGATGGGGTGGGTGCGATACATCGGGATGTCGAGTTGCTGGGCCTGGCAGTTCCAGCTCATGCAGCGTGAGTCTCCCTCTTTCACCTTCACCGATCGAGAGCGACCGCTAAGTGGGAATGTGGTGTAGAGTACGCATTGGCTAACCGACTCACCCCTTTCATCTCGATGCAGAACCAGCATAGCGCGATGTACCGCGAAGAAGAGAGGGAGATGATGCCGATGCTCAAGCATTTCGGCGTCGGTGTCATCCCATGGGGACCTATGGCCGGTGGTAGTGAGTGGCGCTCTTCCCGCCAGCGGAGCGTACGGTCAAGCTGACCTGTTTGTCAGTGCTTTGCCGCCCTTTGAAAGACATGGAAGCTACAATTCGTGGTGCAGGACTTCCCAAGGACGGCCGTGGAAAACAGGTGTGTCTCCCCACCTCCCTAAATCTGTCGAGCTGACTCCCGGATAGGCTGGTGACAAAGCCGTGATCGACAAAGTGGAAGAGATCGCCAAGAAGCGAGGCTGCCCGATGGCAGAGGTCGCCATCGCGTGGTCCCTCCAGTGCAAATGGGTCACCGCACCGATCGTGGGCATCAAGAGCAATGAGAGGTTGGACGAGTTGATCAAAGGGCTCGAGACGAGACTTACGGAGGAGGAGATTGAGGCGATCAATGAGCCGTATATGCCGGTGCACGTCAGGGGACATGCGTGAGGCGGGGCCAACAAAGAATGAGAGTGGTAGGAGTAGTGGAAGATCGATGCAGATGATGAAGCATGACTTCGAGCTGACTGTATGAGGCACTCACCTGCCCTGAGGCACAATGATTTGACCCTCGCCCGCTTCTGACCATGACGCTATGTGGAAGGAGACAATTGGTCAGAACTCCATACAGATGTTGATTCGAGGAAGTCTTCTCACAAGCAAATTCATCAGCATCATCGGAGTATAGATATACAGGACGATATCACGGAAAGATCCGAAATTAGTCCGGATCACCAAGTTTGATTGTCGCTGCTAATTGATTCGATCAAGTCTTGCGGAACCTTGAGGTCTTCATACGGGGCGGTGATCACCGCTTGCTCCTCGCATGATGACTGTGACGCTTGAAACCAAGCCAAGCAGTGTTCGACCGTGACGTCGTCGCTCCCCTCGAATGGCAGAACGGGCGGGTTGAATTGGGGGAGGCTTTGTCGCCAGAGTGTAATGCGAGTGAGACCACCCTTCCCTCGATAACCCTGAAGCACCTCTTGGAGCTCGCTGCCCGGAAGGAGATCAAGGGAAATGAATTGGCCATCGTCTGACACAGATGGTTCCCACATCCCGCCCTGAGCGAAGTGAAACATAAGATCTTGGCCGAACACAACGAGACAGAGTTCTTGCTCTTGATCGGTCGCGGTGAGACCAGTTGGGTCAGATGGCTTCAATCCGATCGGCAAGGGTGAGTCTGCAGAGAGGACTTGCTTCGAGCCCGTCTGACTCCACTTGCAATGAAGATTCGCCCTCGCTATAGAGGTGTCGTCCCCGAATGAAGGCCACTTCAGGTCTTCTGCGAGACGGTGGTTGGACATGAACTTGTCCATTTGCAGAGTCCGCTCTGTGAATAGGAAATTGCTCTTCTTGGGACTTCCGTACCGATCCGATAACGCGTCAGTTCCTACATGGGCTGCGCAGCTAGGAGACATGCTGCTCCTTGCAATGGTGGAAGCTGGAAATCGCATAAATCCAGAGAGAGTGGGAGATGAAATCTTCGGCTGATCCGTTGTCATCTTCCTGAAGGCTGTCAAGGCAGTGTAGTTATGAAGGAGAACGCATGAAAGGAGAACCATAGGCATGAAGTCGGTCGTCAAAGGAGACGGCTGGACGACCGATCGCGACGTGTTTCCGAGACGTGTGAAGCGGGATGCAGAGCCTTCCTTTGATTGTCCACTTTTGAGCACGGCTCTCGGCATGTTGGCATCCTGCACGTCTGGAGTTTCATCGGAAATATCGGATCGGTCCTGTGAGCGTGATCCGGATGTTTCGATGATCCCTCTTGTCCGCGACGCCTCGGGCCCGACGTTCTTGACCAATGTAATCGACGCGGTAGAGAAGGTTTCTTGCATGTCGCTGAAATGCAGATTGATAGAGTCGGAGCATGTCGGTGGCCATATTTGAAACGAAGTCCAGTCGCCGGACAATACGCCTCGGACGAAGTCGAGAGTCAGTCTTGCGTTGGCGATATGCATGAAGAATCAGTAGCCATCCCTGGCTGTGGATGAGCAATGTGATAGGACCCGATGGGAACGTCTATTGCGTGATGTGAAGATGGTCACATCTCTCATTATTGACATCGCTCTTCCTCCGCCAAGTTGATATACTTGCGCATCATGCGAGTCGAGCATCTCACATGAACTTGCTCGCCTAACCTTTATCAGCGCCAATACTCAAGTCAAGGTGAAGCGGCTCACCATCCCCATAAGCGAGCTCAGTCCACCCGAGTTCCCGCCGCCCATCATCTGCCCCTGTATCAGCCAAGCTTTCAAAACGGTGTAAAGGCAGACTTACACCACTCATCTGCTGCTTCATCATGAGTTTCATGACCATCTGCCCGGCAGAGGTGACGGCATCCTGCTTGGTACCCGAGGCGGCACCGCCGGACTGGTCGAACAGCTGTGGAAGCGCCGGATCAGCTACGCGTCCGGGGTCAGGATGGAAAGGCACCTTGGCAGCCTCCGACATTGCCATGCCCATCATCTGAGGCTCATCAGCTTGGTGATTACAGAGGTCGATCGAGAAGCCTCACATTCGATTGCGGGTTCCCGCCGGCGCTAGCCCCACCGGAGGTGAACATCTTGAGCGCCTGCATCGCGGCAGCTCTACATTCATCTCATCAGACGAGCCTTTTGGATTCGCGCATCACTTACCCGCCCATCGCGTTGGCAGGCAAGCTACTAGCCTGACCCTGACCATATGCTGCCTGATGCTGCTGCTGAACAGCGTCCTCGTCCACGTTGGTATCGTTCGAATTCATCCCGCCGATGTGGTTGAAAGCGGTGGAGAAGAGAGAGGCGTTCTCGTTGCCGTTCCCGGCGTGAGCGTTGGCGGCTTGAATCGCGGCGCCTTGGTCGACTGCGAGGTCGGTGATCATGCGGAGATCATGAAGGAGAAGTGTGAGCGGGAAGAGGTGAGGGTACAGAAGATGGATGAGAGCGGACGAGCGGGAAGAAGACCTCAGAGAGCCTCCTGAATCACTGAATGTCGACTCACCCTGCGGCATGCCTCCACCGTATCCACCAGCTCCACCCTGACCGTGCGGGCGATTAAATTCAGCTCCGCCAGTCTGACCGTAGCCTCCTTGCTGCTGATCACCGTATCCCCCTTGCTGACCCCCGTATCCACCTTGCTGCTGGTCATAGCCGCCTTGCTGCTGCTCATAGCCCCCTTGCTGCCCGCCATATCCGCCCTGCTGTCCACCGTAGCTCTCCTGCTGGCCACCGTAGCCACCCTGGCCCTGCTGCTGGTAGCCTCCTTGCTGGCCTTGCTGTTGCTGCTGTCCACCACCCACTTGCACTCCCATCAGCCCGATCACGAAGGAGACGAACGGAGAAGAGCTCTAGCAAGACTTACTCCGGGACTCGAGCTGCTTCTCGGCGAAGTTCATGAGCTTGTCCATGGTGATTATTTATGCTTTCAGATCTCGTGAATCGTGCAAACTGATGATTGGGCACTGCAGACAGAAAGGACCGGTGCATGACAGGGTACGAAAGCCACGTGCCATCATTTCCTGCCAAGCTCCAATGACGTTACCGACATGAGCCAATCATAATACCTTGCAGTAGAGTGGCCATGGCATGGAGGAGTGCCTTTTGACGCGGAAGCTGATGAGACCGTAATATGCTGGCATACAAACGTGCTATCCGCGTTGCTTCGGGGGACGGATGGTCAGTCAAGTGATCAAAGCATATGATTCTGGTCATACGACGGCTTCATCCACCCCTTAAGCCACTTGGAATACTTCCTGGGCCGCCCACCGACCTGATCTTAACGCGTTCAACATTACAGCAACGCCCCACATTCTGGAGCCAAGATTCACCCAGACCCTGAGGGAAAGACTGCCTTGAACGCGGCGTTATTATATCACCGAACGCGCCAGTTTGGTGACTGTTGATTCTGAGACGGGCCTCCTCAAAACCCCGTGACATACCCTGTGGGAGAGGAATAGCTCATGAAATCCAATCTTGTACGACTGGTAACGCGTTGAGCGACATGGGCATCTTTGGTCTCGCATCCATTTCATGATCACGACGTAGAGTAGAGCTTCAGACTAGACATCTCCCCGTTACAACCCTTTGCTCCCGCTCCTTCAACCGTCGTTCAACCTACAATACTCCATTATATCCTCCCGTATATTCACCCAACCCCGACCTCACCCTCCCGCGAAGGTTTCACGATATCTTTACGACCCCCCAGCCGATCCTCATATCCGATCTCTCACCATTACGCGTCTTGCGATCACGACCAGCACGATAAAGAAGTGAGACAAGATGGCGAGCGGTATTCCGGTCAGTATCATCCCTTGATCTACATCCAGTCTAAAGCGTCATGTTCCTGCGCGTGACGCGATGTTTGAATTGAGAGCGGTGGCGAGGGGGTTTGACAGCGTCTGAGCTGCATTTGCTGGCCTTCCTGCATACCCTGGGCGAGGGAGATGATATCGTCGCGTTGATTGAATTGGGAATGCAAGCTGATCCCATTTTCTCCTTACCACCTTCTCCTATCATTCCATCGCCTTGCCTCGCACCCGTTTCACATCTCCTTCCTTCCCTCAACCCTTCTCACTCAACCCTTCTCACTCAATATGGCCGTCATCACTCGCCAGACCCGTCGCCCTGCGCGTCGAGCGGACGAGAATGCCCCTCCCACCACAACCGCCGGTGCACCGACGACCCGATCTCGGGCCACTCTTGCCGATCCCACCCTCTCCATCAAATCCTCCACCATCACCACATCCTCGCTACCAGTGATGAAGCGGCAATCATCGTCCATCGCTGTTCCTACCAATGGCAAACCCCCTCCTGCGGTGAAGCGGTCTGCGCTCGGCGAGGTAACGAACGGAGGGAAGAACGTGGAGAAGCTCGTCATGAAGAAGGAGCGGAGACCCTTGCTGTCGACCCATTCTAGTCAGCAGGTCCCGCGGCGGACACGAAGTAGCCTCGTCCCAGAGCTGAAGGATGAGAAACTCGCTTCGAAGAGGAAGACCACGGCGCCTGCGAAGCTCGTTTCCATATCCACAGCACCACTGAAGGAGAAGGTTCTTAACGTGAAAGCGGAGGTCGCGCCGGAGCCAGCCAGGAAGAGACGGAAGACTTCGACACCATCCCTGGTGGAGGACGAGGAGGACTTGGGGGATGAGGGACAGTATGACGAGGATGGGCGGGAGATCTTGCTATCGAGTGGAGGGCGAGGAGTGCGGTTGAGAAGTCCTAAGAGGCAGGCTCGGGCTAAGGATGAGGGATGGACGGATCTGGACATCGAAGATGAGGGCGACCCATCGATGGTCAGCGAGTATGTTGTGGACGCTTTCAACTATATGCTCGCAATCGAGGTGAGCAGATTCCCCTGTATGTCTTGCTTCCTCGCTAATGCTCGCGGCTGTAGAGCAAATCAATGCCCAATCCCGACTACATGGAGAAGCAAGCCGAGCTGCAATGGAAGATGCGGGGCATCCTCATGGATTGGCTCATCGAGGTCCACTCCAAATTCCGACTACTCCCCGAAACACTCTTCATCGCCACCAACCTTATCGACCGTTTCCTCTCCGCCCGCGTCATCTCGCTCGTCAAGTTCCAGCTTGTCGGCCTCACTGCCCTCTTCGTTGCGGCGAAATACGAGGAGGTCATCTGCCCTTCCATCAGCCATTTCCTACACATGACGGACGGAGGGTATGGTGTCGAGGAGATCCTGAAGGCGGAAAGATACATGCTCTCGACCCTCTCATTCGACCTCTCCTACCCTAATCCTCTTCACTTCCTACGCCGGATATCGAAAGCCGACGGATACGATATTCAATCGAGGACCGTGGCGAAATTCCTCGTCGAGATCAGCTGTGTCGAGCATCGGCTGCTGAAATACCCGCCGAGCTTACTGGCAGGTGCTGGCATGTGGTTGGCGCGGATGTGCCTTGATCGAGGAGACTGGGTAGGTTCTCTGTTCTCGTGTTTCGCACTTGGTCTGATGAGTTTAGACGCCCAACCTCGTGCACTACTCCACCTACTCCGCCGATGAGCTCCTCGAGTGTGCCCAAACGATGCTTGACTACGTCATTGATCCCGATCTCAATGTCGAGACATCCTTCTACAGAAAGGTTTGTTTCCTCCGTACTCTTTCTGACTCGTCGCTAATCTCCTGTGCAGTATGCGAGCAAGAAGCATATGAAAGCTTCGATCTTCGTACACAAATGGGCTGTTCAGCGATTCCCCACAGAAGACAACCGCGGAGAAGAGCTTGCCATGGTCCTCGCCGGCGAAATATAGCGCAGAGAGGAGAAGGGAGAAGAGCTTTTGGTGCAGGTGCAACAGAAGTCTCCCAGTTGATACCCACTTCAACATACCCCCAAGTAGTCTGTTCAGCATTGACACCACGTCTTCTGCCCATACTACCACCACCACCACAATCATTTGTTCATAGGCAGTGCTGTATGCCGATAATGTATATGACACGATGTTATGATTGCCATGTCAAGCTGCTTTGCAATCTCACCGGATCGAGAATCCGACCTGGACATACCGTCAAGCTAATATCCGAAGGATCCGACGTGACATACTTTCGTCCGATGCGTGCGATACCCGCCTCAGACCTTCTTCCCAGACCTAGCCCGCTTCCTCGCCTCGCCCATCATCACCCTCGCAAAGAACAGTCCGACCCCAGCAATCCCGGTGAGCAAGATGAGCAGGGGGAGCCGAATCGCCCATTGTCGTGGTGGGAAGAGGGATTGGACGGATGATGAGGGGTCGAGGAAGGGCTGGGTCGAGTCAGTCAAGATGCGGCACTCAAACAAGGGAAGAAAGTTCTGCCAAAGGATGCGGGGGAGATGGAAGGTAAAGGCGAGATGGAATTTGGTTCAGCCGTTTAGGAGAGGGCTGAGATTCCGCCAGATTGGATGAGAGGACTCACGAGGAAGAGCGCCCAGATGGTGTAGTAGGTGAAGACAAAGGCGGCTGTGAGCAGCATGAGGGAGCCGAGGAGCTTGTCGGAGGCGGCCTGAACGAGTGACATGGCGATGGTCAAGTCAAACGGAGACATCAAAGGAGTGCAAAGAAGCGAGATAAGAGGTTTGAGACAAGAGGAAGACGTCAGTACGAAGAAAGCCAGCAGTCAGCCTGATGTAGTACGGTATAGAACAAGAACTTGCCATTTTGTCTTTCAAACTATGCTCTTGAATGCTGTTCAGCATTCTCGACCGTCAGTTTCCAACGCGTCACCCACGTGTTTTTCTGAATCCGAAACCTCCACCCCTGAAAATCCCGACCGGGTTCATTTGTTACCCGGAATTACCTGATCTGGATCCTCAAGACGCGTAGGCTTTGAGAGCGCAAGGCCGGCATTGGTCAACCGGAATACAAAGCAAGTTGAAAACCAGTGACTTTTCACCTCTTACGCCTCTTCATCGCGATCATTTCCTCTCTCCAAGCTATACAATCCTCTTAGACATCTCTGATCCATCTCGATCTACTCCACGCTTGTCATCATGTCTAGTGCGAAAGTCATCATTGTCGGTGGCGGGTTGTCGGGGTTGTCGGCGGCACATACGGTTCTGGAGCGGGGCGGCAATGTCGTATGTTCACCTTGCTCTCGTATCCGCGCCTAGTCGCTGATGGCAAGGTAGATCTTGCTGGACAAGAACAGCTTCATGGGTGTGAGTTGTCTTCCAACAGGTAAAACGTTGGCCAATGCTGATAAACTTCCAGGGTAACTCGACGAAGGCGACGAGTGGTATCAACGGTGCTGGTACTCAGGTAATTCTGCTCCTGCTGTGATATGACATCTGCTCATTTTGCGCAGGCTCAATCGGTACGTGTCGGCCACTGTGCCTTCGTAGCCCCCTGAAGGCTGCCGGCAAGTTGACCATTGGCTGACACCGCAATCTTCTTAGGACCTGGGCATCCCTGATTCAGCTGCCAAATTGTCAGTCTCCTGACGCCTTCTTCTACTTCCGAAAGCTGACGCTCGGTTACGCCAGCTTCTCCGACACCAAGAAGTCCGCCCGTGATCTCGCCCGAGACGACCTGATCAAGGTCCTCACCCACAAATCCGGCGACGCCGTCAACTGGCTCGTCGAGAAGTTCAACCTCGATCTCAGCAAGGTCTCCCGTCTCGGTGGGCACAGCGAGAAGCGTACCCACCGTGGTGGTGCCCAGTTCCCGGGGATGACCATTACTTATGCGCTCATGGAGAAGGTTAGTCCGGTTGGACGTCAGTGGCGAATGCTAATGAGAAACGGTTGTATAGCTTGAGGACTTGGCCGAGAACGCTCCGGACCGCGTGAAGATTTTGAAGAAGGCGAAGGTTACGAAGATGCTTCAGGAGGGTGAGAAGGTCGTGGGTGTCGAGTATGAAAAGGATGGCAAGCACGTGAGTCAATTGTCTTCCGACGTGTAGACACAAGCCATTGGACTGGCTTTGTGGCAGCTTCGGTTCGCTGACACGCCGCAGTTCAAGGAGCACGGCGCTGTCATCCTCGCTACCGGTGGCTACGCTGCCGATTTCACCGGCGACTCGCTGTTGAAGAAGCACCGTCCGGAATACTACGATCTGGTAAGTATCCTTTGTCACAATCTGGGTCATACTGATCATTCGCTCAGCCTACCACCAACGGTGACCATTGCACTGGCGACGGCCACAAGATGGCAATGTTGATCGGCGCAAAGGGTATCGACCTCGAGAAGGTGCAGGTCCACCCGACCGGTCTGGTCGACCCGAAGGACCCCGACGCAAAGGTCAAATTCCTCGCTGCCGAGGCACTGCGAGGTGTCGGTGGTCTCCTTCTCGACAACACTGGTAACCGATTCGTTGATGAGCTGCAGCACCGCGACTTCGTCACCGGTAAGATGTGGGAGAACAACAAGTTCCCAATCCGATTGATCCTCAACAGCGCCGCCACCAAGGAGATCGAGTGGCACTGCAAGCACTATGTCGGCCGAGGATTGATGAGGAAGTTCGGCTCCGGTGAAGACTTGGCGAAGGAGATTGGCTGCTCGCCCGAGGTCCTGAAGAAGACCTTCGATGACCACAACCGATATGCCAAGAACCCCGGAACCGACCCGTTCGGCAAGAAGTTCTTCTCCTCTGGCGACTTCAAGATGGACGACCTGTATCATGTGGCTCTCATGACCCCCGTGCTGCACTACACCATGGGTGGTCTTGAGATCGGCACCGACTCGTCCGTACACGATTCAGGCAGCAAGCCCATCCAAGGTCTCTTCGCATGCGGTGAGCTGGCCGGTGGTGTCCATGGTGCGAACCGGCTAGGCGGAAGCTCCCTTCTCGGCTGCGTCGTGTTTGGCCGTGTCGCCGGTGACTCAGCTTCCTCCTACACGCTCAATCAACTCTCCAACGAACGTGCCGCCAATCGTGTCAACACTATCGCCCAGCATCTCCTTGAGACACGAGTTCGTGTTGACCCCTCATCCAAGAACGTCAATCTTACATTCTCTTGGGCCGACGGACAACAGGCGGAATACGACTCGGTTCCGTACTCAGGCTCCTCGGGGTCGGCGCCTGAGCACTCAACCGAGCAGAAGCCAGCCGAGAGTGAGCCGGCAAGGAAGGGAGACCGGACCTTGACTCAGCTCGAGCCGGAGAAGTTGCCTGAGACCGAGACGAAGAAGAAGGGGGAGACCAAGGGGGAGTACACGATGGAGGAGGTTGCCAAGCACAACACCGAGAAGGACTGCTGGGTGGTCATTGATGGGCAGGTCCTGGACGCGACCAACTTCTTGCCGGAGCATCCTGGAGGCTCCAAGGCGATTCTCCTCTACGCTGGTCGAGAAGCGACCGAGGAGTTCAACATGATCCACCCGCCTAACGCCATCGCAAAATACGCGGCCGACACCGTTATTGGAAAGGTCAAGGCGTGATTGCATCGTTAGATGGTTGTTTCCCTTTATTTTCATCGCGCCAAAAGGCTGTTGTCTGGCATTCTTTCCGCTTGTACTTGTCATCATTCATCTCGTGCTTTTTGCAACTGGTGCAGTGAAACTGGTGCTATTCTCCATCTCGTATCAGTGAAACCTTGCGCAAATATCTTTGAATGACAGAACTCGGTTGAAAGCGCGAGCCGGTCCACGTGTGGAAACATCTTTCGACTGAATTCCACTGTATATTACCTTTGTACCTGTATCTTTGTACTTTACGATGCCACTCTCAAGACCAGCCCGTCTTCTCCGCCAAAACACTCAATCCAACTTCAGAACATCCGTCAGACTTAGACCCCTCCCAAACGCCCGCGCCACATCCTCCTCCGCCCAAATCATCCGCCCCGATCAACCCCCAACGCCAGAGCTCGACCCCTCCTTCGCTCCTTTCCTAAAATCCGTCGACCTTTCCGCGCGCCGTCGAGCCACCTCCCGGCCCAAACCACAGGTTATCGAGGGTCGTCTCTCCACCTCTGACGCTGAACAACCTGGACGGAGGAAGGGATTTGGGATAGTCCGGGACGAGGGAGAGGTGGAGGATGACAACGAGGTTGATGAGGGGGAGATTGGCGTGAAGAGAGAGGAGAGGAGGAGCCCTGCGACGGTATTGGGGAGTAAACGCTTGGGGATCGCTGTGATGCCGGAGGAGCTAGTTCAGGGGGTACAGGGGATCATCGATGGTGAGTCCTACTTTGCCTTCGTCATGTCCAGCCAAGCGCCTGTGCCTTGCTGGACTAGGTCGCTCGGTACCCAGCTGTATCGAGAGAGACTCGTGCTTATGCTCGCTCGCTCGTTTGTAGAGGCCAACCCCCACGTGATCCGCTCCTCCTACCTCCATCTAACCACCCACTTCCCCTCCAACCCCTCTCAAAAGTCCGCCCTCCGCGATCACCGGGAAGGGAGGAAGCGTGCGGAGCCGGAGATGGCAATGGCGCAGGCGGCGGGCTTTCTGCCGGGGGAGTATGCGGCGGTGAGGAATGTCGTGGAGGAGATGGGCAGGAGGTTGGGCGGGGGTTGGTGGAGAGGTGAGGGGGTTGATAAGGAAGGAGGGGAGGTAGGGAAGGCGCCGGTGGTGATTGAGGTGTCTGGTGGACTTGGGGCTGGGTTGTGGTGAGTTCAGATCGCTGGAAGAGGTGAGAAGCTGATGAGGTGAATAGGGCTTTGCTGGATGTTGAAGGACAATTGCCTTCTGCACGGACGGAGGACGAGGCAGATCTCCCTTCACCCATACAGTATCAGCTTGTGCATGCTGGTCGGAATGGCCTCGAGCTCGCCGAGAAGCTCGGCCAAAGTGAGTTGGCTGTTCTCCCTACGATACACCAGACTGATTCTCGCTAGGTATACCGAAGGATGTTGCCAACGTGTCATACCGGCGGCAGATCATCAAAGACGAGCTGTCCTCCGTGCGTCTCTCGCCAATTCCTCGCCGACCATCCGTTGACCTCCACTCAGACCCCATCACTCACTCTCTCCACCTTCCTCCTCTCCACCTTCCCCGCCTCCGCTCAGACCCTCCACCTCAAACAACTCCTATCCCTCTCATCACCCTATATCATCCTCGTCGACCACTCCACACCTTCCGGCTGGGAAGCCATCTCCCACGCTCGAACCTATTTTCTCTCTCAATCTAGCCCGGAGAACGCACTCCATGCGCTCGCACCCTGCCCTCACGATGGCGCCTGCCCTCTACTCGGGACACGAGACGTCTGTGGGTATCGACAGCGCCTGCAGACACCGAGTTTCTTGAGAAAGACGAAGCATAAGAAGAAGGGTGAGGAGGATAGGGGATACTGTTATCTTGTCATTGCGAAGGGAGAACGGCCGGTGATCAGTGGTATGAGCGATGTGGGAAGAGCTGGAGGTGTGGCGAAGGATCAGGTGGAGAGGGAGATCTTGAAGAGGGAAGGGAAGAGTGTATTGCGGGAGGTTGAGGGCGGGGATGGAGTTGAGTTCGAGATGGTCTCGTTGTTGGAGGTGGATGAGGCGACATCAGATACCCTAAACGCAACACCGACCTTGGTCGGATCGGACGAAGTCCAGCTCGACGGTCAAGCTGAGGAGGACTTTGACGAGATACTCGCGACCCTTCGACAGGAAGCGGCAACCTGGCCACGACTGGTCGCCCCTCCAATGAAGCGGTCCGGTCACGTCATCATGGATGCTTGCTGTCCCAATGGTGCGGAGCTCACCCCCTCTTCTGGAAGAATATAGCTGACCTGGAGCATCCAGGCCAGATCCAGCGCCTGACTTTCCCCAAGTCCCACTCGAAGCAAGGCTTTCACGACGCGCGCAAAGCCCAATGGGGCGACATCTTCCCTTTCGCACCAAAGGGCAAAGCGATAGAACGGACGCGAGGCGTGAGGAGGTTGAACAAGGTCCAGCCCGAACCCGAACCCGATGCTGAAGCCGTCATGGATGAGCTCCTTGGCAGGACGGACGTTGGAGCGAAGCAGAAAGGTAAAGGCAAGAATAAGCGTGTGACACGGACCGATGCCACGCTACCTCTGAGTGCTGGCATGCTGGATGAGGGGTTGTATGAGGAGCATGATGGGATGGAGGAGATGGAGCATGAGGGGGTCGAGGGCATCGAGCGCGAAGATCTTGAGGTTGACGGTGGAGATGAGGTGCTGGTATGGCGGTCTGGTGGGCCATTGATGATCTCGAGGGGGGAACAGCGACGAAGTATGAGCTCTATCGCTCGGACTGTCCCGACTCAATATGGTTAGTCGTCGAGTCGCTAGGGGTCTTTCGCTGATGAGACTGCAGTCACAGCCGCAAGTCTTCAGCTACGCTGGATGAGCGCTCGACCCCGCGAGCGCTCGACCAGCTCCGGTACGTCAATATCTCCCTTTTTTCTCCAGCTTCCCCACTGACCTCTCTCTAGGTCCCCGCGCGAAAGTCACCATCAACGAGCTCCAGCGTCTCGCCGCATCCGGAACCCCCATAACCGTACTCACAGCATACGACTATCCCACCGCTCTCCTCTCCGAAGCCGCAGGGATCGACATGGCCCTTGTCGGTGATTCCCTATCGCAAGTCGCCCTCGGACATGACTCGACCACCTCAGTCACGCTCGACGAGATCATACATCATAGTCGAGCTGTCACACGAGGGGCGAAAACTCCGTTTGTCTTCGCCGATCTTCCGTTTGGAAGCTTCGAGATCAGCGTGGAGAAGGGTGTGGAGAGTGTCGTAAGATTGGTCAAGGAGGCCAAAATCGATGGCGTCAAGATAGAGGGTGGGGTGGAGATTATCCCCTTGGTCAAGCACCTGGCGGCGATTGGGATACCGGTGATCCCGCATATCGGTCTTCAGCCGCAACGCGCGACCAGTCTCAGCGGCTACCTTGTTCAAGGCCGATCTACGGCAGACGCAGCACAAATCTTTGACACTGCCATGGCTATGCAGGAAGCAGGAGCGACGATGGTTCTGCTCGAGGCGATCCCTCACATCTTGGCAAGCCACATCACAGAGCACCTGTCAATACCCACTATCGGGATCGGTGCTGGTCCGGGTACGTCGGGACAGGTCCTGGTCATCACCGACGTCCTCGGGACATACGCGGTGGACAATGTGGCCGAAAACGACGAGGTGATTCAGCAACCCCGCTTTGTCCGGCAGTTTGGGAGAGTCGGGGCGGAGGCGAAGAGGGCGATTGAGGGATATGTCAGCGAGGTTAAGGAAAGGACGTTCCCCGCTGTTGGGAAGGAGACTTATGCGATGAAGAAGGCGGAGTGGGAGGGGTTTCTGGCGCGGAACCATTCTCGTCAAGGTGTCGAGCGAGTGGCGCGAGTCAAGGAGGGTGACGAGGATCTTGGGGATGAGGAAGAGACGGAAGACGGGGCTTGACTTTGTTCGTTTTGGTTACCCTGCACATCTTATACCCTGCATGGACATCTTGATCAATATCATTGGATCCTCCTTCAGCTTTTCAGAGTATTGAGTAGGATACATCAGAACATTAGCGATGATAAGTCGAGATCAGTGATAGATTCCAGCCTCTTCGAGATCAGCGCACACCCCTCCTGTCCTGGTCACGATCCTCTCGAAAGGGCACTGATCCCTGAGATGACCCGGCTTACGGCAATTATAGCATACCGTGATTGCACATGAGCATACGATTTGACGCAATGGAACAGTGGTTTACCTGTGAGTGGCCCAGACGCGATGTTCGCCTCGATCCAACGGATTCTCGAACGCTTCCCATGCTCGGTTCCCCTTACCCATCGCTCGTATGGGCAGTCCGAGGCGAAGTGGCCGGATTGCTTGCATACGCAGCAGTCTGTTATGAGAATTATCAGCTGCATTGCCTTCGCGTGAGTCATCCAATGACAAGTACCTCCATCCGGCCCCTTCCCCAACTCCTGATCGAACAGACATTGACTGGCCCAGTGTCCCGATTTCAGACACTTGACGCATTCTGCAACGCTTGGTCTCAGCCTCTTCCACGTATACAAGGCATCGGCTTACCACCTGTTGCCCGGCGCGGGCCGTCGAGTCCCACGGGCAGCTGACACTCCGCCGCGCGATGGCCCACTTGCTGACACCGAAAACATACTGATCTTGGTAAGCTTCGGATGCGGCGGAAGGGCTCACCGCTCACTGGCCTCGTTCGGACAGTCTCGTGCCCAATGTCCCCACTGATTGCATTTGTAGCATTCTGGAAACCGTCAATCCGGGGGAAACCCGCTGAGTCATGAGGACTCACCACCTGGACCTGAGGTACAGGCGCCCCGATTGCCATTGCCGCTGCCCTCTCCCCCTCCATTGGGGCACGCATTGGACCAATGACCATATTCGTGGCATTTATAGCATTCTGCGATCGTGAGCGGGGAATTTGAATAGGTCAGGAGAGCGGACCGCCAGTAGGCTCTGCAGATCGGCCAGGGCCTCCCTTGCCCAATCCCTGACCGTCGTTGGCATCATTCGGACATGCGTTCGCCCAATGACCTGTCTGACGACACTTGTAACACTCTGGGTAGACTCAGCGATCTCATACCGATGAATACATGGGACGCACCGCCCGAAGAATCGCCTCCTCCTCCTCCTCCTCCTCCTCTTCCTCCAACACCACCACCACCGCCTCGGGATGTAGGTGATCGAGATGGCCCACCTCGAGCCCCTGGGAAGGAGCTGCCAGCTCTGCCTTCATGCGGGCAAGCGCTAGCCCAATGCCCTGTTTGACCACATAGATAGCACTCTGCAGACCGCTCAGCAAGCGGGCTGTTGAGACTGAATCCACTCACCGCCCGATTCCCCTCCACCGCGAACTGGCATTTGAGGACGCGTCGAGGAACCGCCCATCTCGTCATCCCACTGAAAGAAGCCACATCTCGCTTTCGGGTTGTTCGGACATGTCCTTAGCCACATGTCAGCAAGGAAAGCATTGGAAAGGCTGACTCCATACCAAAACCGCCGACCCTTGTTCGGCCCCTCTTTCGAAGCTGTTGCAAAAGACGCTTCCAGCCTACAGTTACACCGCACTACGCCATTCGCCGGCGGGGTGTCATCCTTCGGTGTCTTTTGCCTTAGCTCGCTTCTATAAGGGGACTACGAAGCTCACCATGACCCTTGGCTTCTTCGCAACGGGCCTGCTTGGTGGTTCCCCACTCTCATCCGCCCATTCCTATGAAGTCAATCAGCCGGCTACCTAATTGAAAACTGAGACGGTCTCTCACGAAGAAGCCGCACTGTTCACCCTGCGCCTTGGAACAAGTCCAGAACTGGCGACCCTTATGTGCAGACTCCTTGTTCACGGTTCGGAGAACAGCTTCAATTTCACATCCACACGCCTTCGCACCCCCTCGCCCGATTGGAAGCGAATCTGTTCCCAGTATCAGCTGCAATAAAAGAGGGGGTAGCGACACTGACCATTGTCAGGTGGGCGCTTCCTTCGTGCAGGAGCTGGCGCATCTCCTCCAGCAACTCCGCCTCGGCGACCTCCCCTACCTCGCGCGGCTATGCTGTTGCCTCGTCCCCGGGCAGAGCCTCCTCGTCTTGGTGCACGATCGCCTCCTCCCGCAGGGGCGCCGCCATCGTCAAAGTCCTCACCATCGTCAGCATTGTGCCTTCGGCCGCCACCTCCACCGCCCCCACGACCGCCTCGTCCACCTCTGCCACCTCTCCCTCCGCGACCGCCACCGCGAGCAGCGGCTTGGAGAGCTTCTTGTGCTTCACCTGCACCATGCAGGTACTCGATGACGCTCTGCTCTATGGTCAGCCCATACATGCGTCATGGCTGAACAGGTGATTGCTCACATCGACAACCGTACCAAACTCCCTCCGAGCCTTTATGAATACCTCCTTATACTGATCGATCGAAAACTGCAGCACATCGCGCTTGGTCTGTACACCGTCGCAGATAAGCTGCATCCGGTGTTCAGTCTGTCTGTTAACGTTGAACACTATGCTAAGGCTTACTTCGCGTCGAAGGTGCGGCTTGCTAAGTGAGCGGTCGAATCCTATCCGATTGTACCCCTCAACCAGCCCGACTCCCAAAGCTGAAGGCACGAGGTATTTGATCTTCTGCTCCAGCTTCTCCGTCACGTACTCGCGCTCGATGATCTTGGAGATATGCTCAGCGATCGTTGCGTCGGTTCCTTTCTCTTGCGTGAGCTCGAGTGTGCGTATATGAATGCTAAGCTCACCTATCCCGTTCTTATCCATGAGACCCACAAGGTCCGCTTCCGTGAGCAGATTGGGACTCGATGTGCTTCCCTCCTTGATCTCGCAGACCGAAGGCATAAACCGCTCCCCGGCCTGAAAATCAGGTAGGGAGTTGCCGGACCACTTGTCGAAAGGGTAGACCTCAAGGTAGTTGTGTCGCAGAACCACGAGACCTGCGGGACTTTCAGCTTCTGGCACTACAGACTAAGTTGATGCTGACCGCTCGTCAAGAAGACCTCGTCGGCGATCTCGATCTCCACGGTTGTAGTCTTGCCCTCCGCGTTGGACGAGCATGATGCGAGAAAGCGCCTCGCGATGAGGTCGAATACGTTGCTCTCATCACCTTCGAGATTTCCGGCATAAGCGGTTGGATGGATAGGCGGATGAGCTTTATCGGTTTTCTTTCCATTCCTCGGACGCTGGAATTCGCCATCGAGAAGTCTAAGACTATGTCAGTAACGAAACCAGAAGAGGGCATCGGGCTTGCTTTTGAGCGAAACCTCCCCAACGCGCATTGTACGTCTGCTTCTGGATCAGAGACTTAAAGTCGAAATCCTTATCGTATTGGTCCGTCTCAGTACGAGGATAGCTGAGAAAACCTTGCTGATACAGCTTCTCAGCGATCTGAGCGACACTTAGCATGTAGATCACCAGGGCAGCGAAGGCTATTCACGTCAAGGATTCTTTTCGGCGTCATGCGGAGCAGTCGCGAGCCAGACTGCTGCAGCTCAACCGTCGTGAGGGGAAGCGGCTTCCTGAGCGGTGGAGACTGTCAGCTGTGCTGTATACCTGATTGATTCGAGCACGGACCACTTCGATGTTGGCTTCGTCTCCACCTTGATCACCGTGGCCCTGGGCCTCTCAACGCACTGCTCATACAGTATAACCGCCATGGGCATTTCGAATAGGTGGTTTCTCCGCCATTTGAACTCGACCATTTGAGTCTCCTTGACGTCCTCATCTTCGTCCTGCCTCTCGATAGCCATGTAGATGTACCAAAATGACTCAGGAATGAAGCATTGAACGCGATTGTACTGGTCGACAACGAAGCCAAGCGTGGGGAACTGACATGAGCCTATACATCACAACATGCTCAGTTTAGGACCTCGTGCTTGGAAAAGAATACATACCGTAGCTGACGACCTGTTGGGAGAGTTCAGGAAGTCTCGCTTGCAGCGCCAAGGATGTGAGGCGAGTGAAAGCAGCTCCTATCCTTAGATCGAGATCGATCCGCGCCGATACGGCATTTGCTTGCCGCATATCGAGATCATTCGCCTGCCGACAAGCCTGATGAATCTGGCTGCATTCGATCATCAGCTCCTTTCCGCATAAATACCCAGGTGGAGGTGGGTCACATCGTGTGCTTACGCTGGTATGATCGCGCTGAACCTCGCCCTCTTCACCTTCAGTTCCGGCTTTGCCTTCTTGCAGGCAGCAACGATTTCCGACCCGATATGCTCTCCCTCACGATCACAATCAGTCCAGATCATCAAAAGGTCTGCCGTCCGAGCCTCTGTCTGAAGATTACGTTCGACCGGGCGAAGGTCCTGCTCATACGTCAGGGACCTCTTGTGGATGAAGGAGGAGAACGAACACTAGTTACGAAGGTTTGGACTGGAGCGTCGAAGAGAGCGAAAGGGTCGCATGATGACCATCTGCGGTGATCTTCGCCAAAGTCCTTGATGCATCGTCAGTGATTCTATCAGGAACTGAAATATTGTCCGGCTCACATTTGAGGTCAGATGACCCAGCACCGCGGTGACGGTAAAATCTGCATCCCCTCGACCGCCGAGCGGAGGCGGAAGGTTGTAGGAGAAGTCGTAATTCCTGATGTACTTGTGGGGAGATGCTCTCTGTTGGTCGAAGATCGACGTTACGAAGGGTAAAGGGGATCGATGTGATGTGCCATTCCACGATGATGAAGTGGGTTGGAGAAGGAAGACGGAAGGTCAGAAGAGCGGGGTGATCAGCGAGACTGTCCTCACGAACTCTGCAGTGATGCCAGGTTCGCGCTCACATTATCGTGCCTCCCTCCTGACAGGATGCCCGTGATGGCCTTGGAGATGCTGGGCTTCTCGGCCACACACAGCACCCTCATCTCGCTCCTCCATCCCCACCTCCCGTCGAATGAACCGGGACGAAACGCTGAGGATGTCCAGCGCGTTTGGCGATCTTGCTCGAAGGAGTATGAGCGATAGTATTGATATGATCCACCTATAGAGCGCTATGACGAGTCCCAATGAGACTTGGTCGAGTGAAGGGAATAGGATAGATGCAGAAGTGATGGCGAGCGAAATATGAGATCAGGCGCGTCACCTTTTCTGCCATCGCTTAGCTTGCACGTGCCTGTCATAAGGTAGCCTAATATGACTTTGTGCATGATGCATATGCTGTCGTCCTCGGATAGACTCCTTACCTCTTTCGAGACAGACCCCGGGCAAAGCGTCGCCAGGTCTTGGATCGCCCTGGTCGAATTTCCAACAACCTTGGGATTAGTGTCTTTTCTCCTGTTGACGCCAGACTCCAACCTCGAACCCCATCGTGCAATCCACAATTCTCAAACGATAACGAGCAGAGCATCCCCTTCGCCACCGCGGTCTTCTATACTCTATCATCGATTTTCTCTACAGCCAAAACGCGTTCAGGGATCGAACTCTGCCAGGCGCGAAAATCTACTCGGACTGATTCAGGCCCGTTTCATCAATTGAACCAATCTCATTTTCTTCTTGACTTCTAGGACCTCGTCCCATGATCGGCTTGAGATCGCTTCGAACCCTCATCTCGCCTCTATCGACAGCCTCCACTCACCTCACATCACCTAACAGGATGGTGTCTTCGATCCCTATCCCTACCGACTTTGTGAGTCTCAACCCACTATCTTCAGCTGATGAGTGACAGAACAAATGCTTGTACACCCCTCTTTCCGAAGCCGACCCCGAGGTCGCCAAGGTCATCGAGGATGAGACCTGGCGGCAATTCTCGGGGCTCGAGCTGATCGCTTCCGAGGTGAGCTTATCCTGTTCACCGATTCAGTCACGATAGCAGCATGGCTGACACAGCTTTCCAGAACCTCACTTCGCTCGCTGTGATGGAGGCAAATGGCTCTATGCTCACCAATAAATACTCCGAGGGTCTCCCGGGAGCCCGATACTACGGCGGGAATGAGGTACGGCTGTCGAACGGAACCAAGTCGAGGCACAGCTGATGATATTATATCTGTAGCACATCGACATCCTCGAAAACCTCTGCCGGGAGCGCGCGTTAGCTGCTTTCAACCTCGATCCTAAGGTCTGGGGCGTCAACGTCCAGCCGTACTCCGGGTCTACCGCAAAGTGAGCCTTTCATCTCACTTCCTTCCATGCTCCTCATCCTCCCCCTGTTCAGTTGACTGACTCGTCTGCCCAGCTTCGCCGCCTTCACCGCCCTCATCAATCCTCAAGATCGCATTATGGGTCTGGGCCTACCCGATGGGGGACATCTCACCCACGGCTATTACACCGCCAAGAAGAAGATCACCTCCTCTTCTATCTACTTCCAATCCTTCCCTTACCGTGTCGACCCCTCCACCGGGATCATCGACTACCCTCAGCTCGAGGTCAATGCAAACCTCTTCAAGCCCCGTCTATTAATCTGCGGTGGATCTGCGTACCCTCGGGATTGGGACTACGCTCGTTTGCGGAAGATCGCCGATGCACAGGGAGCCTACCTGATGTCGGATATGGCGCATATTTCAGGTCTCATTGCAGCTGGCGAGCAAAGCTCGCCTTTCGAATGCTGTGACGTCGTGACGAGCACGACCCACAAGACCCTTCGAGGTCCCAGAGCGGGACTGATTTTCTTCCGGAAGGACAAGGAGTCGGACATGGAGGCGAGGATCAACTCGGCTGTGTTCCCAGCATGCCAGGGTGGACCTCACAACAACGTGAGCGAATCTTCCCTTCCACTATCACACCAGTTGACGCCCCTGCAGACGATCGCTGGTATCGCCGTCGCTCTGAAGCAGGCTGCCGATCCGACATTCAAGGCATACGCTAAGCAGGTCCGCGCGAACGCTGCAGCAATGGCGAAAGTCCTTTCCGGTCACGGCTACCGACTCCAGACAGACGGAACCGAAAACCACCTTGTCCTGTGGGATCTCCGCCCCATCGGTCTCACCGGATCGAAGGTCGAGAAGATCTGCGACGCTGCGCATATTACCTTGAACAAGAATGCTGTAGCCGGCGATAGTGAGCTGCCTTTCGGCCTATTCTGGTATAATCATTGACGGCTGTAGCTTCTGCCCTGGTACCCGGCGGTGTTCGCGTCGGCGCGTCAGCATTGACCAGCCGATCCATGGTCGAGGCTGACGTTCAGGTGGGCCTGCTTCCCACCTTTTGATCCGGAGAACCAGCTGATGAGGACGCCCTTGCAGAAAGTCGCCGAATTCTTGCACCGCGTTGTGCAGATCTCCCTCGTGACCCAGAAGGAAGCTGGCAGCAAACTCCTCAAAGACTTCACCAAGGCCTACGAGTCCGGCTCTGGCGAGGCGCCCAGATTGATCGAGGAGCTCAAGCAAGATGTCATGAAATTTGCCACGAGCTTCCCCTTGCCGGGTGTGCCGGATACCGTGAGTGACTTCCTCCATCCAACATGGCGTGATACTGAAAGAGGAGTAGTCTTCGATCAAGAGGCCAGAGGGTGTGAACCTATAGAAGGGATCTAAGGCTGGGGAGAAGCAGT
>JAABUK010002416.1_pt1 | contig 33524 bp, 30 predicted proteins | sample 5559141 | NCBI WGS metagenome assembly JAABUK01 (sample SAMN10711869, study PRJNA513367) | rock metagenome | isolation source: Antarctica rocks | place: Antarctica: Victoria Land, Pudding Butte nord | collected 2016-01-03 | reverse complement strand
GATATGAGCTGAAACTCGTTCATCGTTGAATATTTGAAGCTGAATAGAAAGAGTCTGCTTGAATGACAAGAATAGTGAGCCTGCTACAAGAGCAGATAACGATTGACCTCGTCGTCGAGCTCGTCACCCGAAAACAAGTTCTATCGAATGCGATAGGCATGAACAGAACAAGCTCTACTACATGCGTGTAGTAGACACGAACGAAACAAGCTCTGCTACATGCGTGTAGCAGGCACGAATCAGACGACAACGATTGATCTCATCGACTGAGCTCGTCACTCGATAGTGAGTCTGCTTGAACGACATCCGAAGTGAGTCTGCTACAATGACATGAAAAGAACAAGCTCTACGATGTAGTAGACCTGAATCAGAAGTGAGTCTGCTTCAATGACATTCGACAAGAAGAAATAGGCTTGAAACGCCTGATGAAATGAGCTTGAAACGCTCTATGTCAAGAAGAAATAGACTTGAAACGCCTGATGAAATGAGCTTGAAACGCTCAAATAAAACGGTAGCGAAACGAACAAGAAAGAAAGAAGCTGATTGAAGCAATGAGATCATTGCTTGACTGAAGAGAAAGAAGGTAATGTTACGAGCGTGCTCAGTCTTCTACTGAAACGTGTGTTCTTTGAGCGAGCCTAGACTCTATCGAGCCTAGCGCTCACTCTTTCTTCTGTACATATAGTCTTCGCATCTAGATAGATCTCGCTCTTTAGCTTTGAATTCTCGTTTACCTGATTTACCCTTCGTTTACCTGTCTGTACCTCTATGACTTGCTCTAGACATGATTCTAACAATATGTCGCTGAACTGAATCTCACTTTTGTCGATAAAATCTGCGTTTATTCATATGCGCTGAACTGAATCTCGCTTTCGTTGCTTTCGTCGCTTTCGTCGCTTATGTCACATATGTCGATTCTTCTTTTTGCGTATATTATATATATCTACAGAGACTTATTTAAAGGCAGAATTATAGTATGAAGCGTCGCTACAATGAATGTCGTCGTTGTACTCAAAAGCATCATTAATAGTACATGAACACTCTTCACTCTCGATCATTCATCTCTTCAAAATATACATCGACTCGAGTTAAAACAACTCAGAAAATGACTTGATTGATTCTAATTTCAAAGACAATTTGCAGATCGCTTCTCGAGTCTTGCGCAAAGAACATGAAGACGACATTGTCAAAACTTTTGAGCAAGCGCGATCATCAAGACATTGAACGACATGATTCAAGTAATCTCATCAAGCATTCACTGCAAAACGACTCAGAAAACGAATTGATTAACTCTAATTTCGTGAAGGTCGACAATCTTATCTGCATACGAAGTATATGCTCATGACTAAAGATGACGAATTAATGATCAAGAAAATGAAATGAATGATTTCTGTTAATGTAGCATCTTTCAACCTTCTTACCTGAACATCAACTATGCATGTATGTCTGAACACAGCAGTTCTGCTCAGTGCTCATGCTGAGTGAAACTAAATTGTTGTACTCGCTTTGAAAGTTTGTCATGCGCTGCTGATCTGTAGCGTCTGATGTAGCAACAATCTCACGTTCGCTCTTTGACTTCTGTGTTAAATGTCAAAGCTGTGATGCTTCTGTTTGAATTCTCAAGTCTCTTCAATCTTCAATCTGTAAAGACAGTTTTTCAATGATAACTCTTTCTCTCATGCCTCAATTTTATATCAGCAACAGCTCAAATTCTTCTCTTATTGACTTTCTCATTCTTGTCGCTAATCTTGACTTCTTGCAGCCTTCACAAAGTTTGAACTATTCGCTATGAATGCATTGCAATGACTTGTCAGACTTCATGCATTAGCATTCTTTGCAATATTTCAAATCAATTTAACATTATCTGATCTGACATCAGTTGTCACATTGTCAATGATCTTGCTCTTGATCATAGTGTGCAAGATCTCAAGTAATCACATATTTGTCATCTGCAGCAGATTCAATAACTCATTTAGCTTTTTCGCGATTTCATCATTATTTTCAAAATCATGAATCTGAGGTCAGTTGACTATATCAATGTACGCGAAATCGATCATTTGCAAAAGCGTCGTAAATGTCATCTCTTTGACTTGTATCTTCGCTTGATGTGCAAGTAGATGATTTCACTCATCAGAGAACTGAGCTTTGCAGTAGTCTGATACAGCTGCTAGAAAGATTCTGTGAGCTGACTTTTCATGATTTTCAATCTTGAGTTAGATCAATTGCATGTGCTTGACTGATTTCAAAGCAGATACGCTGATACTTTTTTAACATCTTGACAGAACGTTGAAGTCTGACTTGATTGATTAGACTATCATCGTACTTGAATTGCAAAAGCACATTGAATGTAATCTTCAAAATTGAAAATCTTTGTTGACTTGCAAGATCAAAGATCAAGAAACACTCAGTATGTATAAAAAGATTGTGAGCATCGTGTTTTGCAATGAAGAAAATGAGTCATGTGCTTTATATGAAAAGTAGATAGAAAGATTTCATTCTCATGATTGTATAATGACATTGTCTTGCAAAATTTCTTTTTTCATTCAACACAATTGCTGTTAGAAATTTGATGTTGTGATTTGCAAGTTCTTGAACAAACGCAGAGTATTCAGCGACAGAAAGTTTTTCTCATGTTCATGAGTTGATGATGTTGAGCGTGATGTCAAAGTTCATTAATCAACATGACATGAACATTCAAGATCTTCAATCATATTGAATATTTATTTACTATCTTCAAAGAGACGAGATTACTCAGACTTTCTACAACTTACGACAAAAGTAGCTTCAAGATCTTGCAGAAGATGACTTTTTTTGCAGACAGATACTTTACAGCTTTGTTAGAATGCAACGATTGAATAATTCTAGCTTGCATATTTCATCTCATGCAAGAAACATGAAGAAAACGTTCTTGCAAGATTTAGACATGTGCAATCATGAAGATATTGAGAAGTGCGATCAGAATGATCTCATTGAGTCAATTCATCACATTAGTGCACATGATAAGTGATTGATGACGAAGCGCAAGATCGAGCAGTAAGACTCTCTGTTAATGACGAGCAGAGCAAGACAGTTATTCAGATACAAGTGATAGTGTTTTGTATATTTCAATGAGCTGTATATAGTCATGATTCTAGCTATATATATATAATATATAAAGAAAGCATTTCATCTTTTGATGTGCAACTTTGATGATTGAGTTCTCATAGCTTCTGATGAGATGATGTTTCAGAGTCAGTCTGTTATTTTCGCAAGTTTAACTGATGTATGATTCATTGAACTGCAAGACAAATTCATTGAACTCATGATGTCTGCTTTGATGTCATTAATCATCATGTAATCTTCAAGATGTATGAAAATCATTGAGTTTAACATCTTTGATCGCACATAATATCTTAATGACAATCGCTCGAAGATCATAAAACTTGACTATTGTGATCATGATGAAGTGAAGTGCATCTGTGTCTTTTTCAATCAAGCAACTACATCATCGATCTTGTTGATAATCAATCACGATGATTGTAATCAGTACGCTCTTCAAGTCAAAATCTTTGCAAATGACTTTCATGAATTTAAATCTTGCAAATTGTGACTTCTGTATTTGCAATGATGAGCTTTAAGTGAGTCATCATCACAAAACATAAGTTACTCGTGTTGATGCAAATTCGCAAATGAGTGATCTGACATTCAATTTTCAAACATTAGAAGTCAAGTCAACTTTTGAGTCAAAGTATGATATAAATGAAGTATCACACGTTCTTCATGTACATTGACAGCACTTCTTCTCTTTTCTGAGAAAATATTTCTATACTCTTGTACTTCAGATCTTCATTGATTGCATTTATGTTTGCATCATCTGCAGTATGTGAATGTCTGACAAGTATGAGAAGACTTTTTGAGTGCACATTTTCATGTAGATGACTTGAACTTCAAGACTCATGATTTTTGAGAAAAGCGCACTTTTCTTACTTGTAGTCTTTCATTTATCTCTTTTCATAATTGATACTAGTGATGTAATAGAAGCGTGATTTCGAATTGTGAGATTGCTGACGTTTGACAGACATTCTCATTACTTCAATGAGTGAAGTTTTTTAAACTCTGCTGCGTTTCATAAATGCAGAACAATCGTAGCTGAAATCAGTACAGATGAACATTATTGTTGATCTATGAAATGATATTGTGTTTGCTTCTTCAAATCATTGTCGATCTGCACACATTTAAACACAATGTTGATTGAATAGTCATGATTTTCTTAATGAGTTATTTGAATGAATCTATTTGAAAGAATGAAAATGAGAATCTGTGATTATGCTTGAGCAGTGTTATCTGTGTCGTTGAAGATTTGTTGAATCATCGAAGCAATATCTGCAACATCATCAAGAATCACAGAGCTTAGTGTTGATTATATAAATTTTTTCATGATTTCAATAAGTTTTGATGAATATATCAATGAATGTCAAAGAAGAAAGAGTGAGTACAACTATCTATAATACAGATTGATAAACTAGTAACACATCATGCTTTCTTGATGCACATGTATGAAGCGATGTGATCTATGCGCAGTCGTCGTTTTTCACTCTGTCACTGAGTTTAATGTGATCATCTTCATCGTTATTATCATCTTCAATATCTTTGATTAATTCTTTAACTTGAAATGTTTTGAGCTTCAATGTCATGTTCATTAGACGCGTTTGACGATTCTGTCTGTCATATATCAGCATCTCGATCTGCAAACTTATGCAGCGCAAGTCATAAGTGATAGTCTTCTCATGTTGTTCAAGACAATTGACTCTCTTCTTGATCTGTGCTTGATTTCTCTTCATTCATTTCAAGTTAATCTGAACTAGTCTCTTGACTCTGTGTAAATTGTAATCAACATCGATTAATTTGATAGTGTCAATGATAAAGTGTGATGACTTTTCATTTGAATACTTCTGCAGTTTTTTTGAGTCTTCTTGAAACAATCAAACTATGTTCATCACTTTAGATTTGAGCAATTTTGAAGTTATCAAAGTCACTGAGACTTTAAGAACAAGTTGAAAGTACTACATAATTAAACATTAACAATCATGTTAAACATGTTTTTTCTCGCTATGCATGTGATAACTTTCAAGAACGACATTAACAGAAAGTAGAGACTTTGTCACTTACTCAGTAAAGAATAAGTGCATTCATAGAACTCATGATACAGAATACAGTCTTCTCGTTCTTGTCTCAGACATGATTGATGAGCTCATTGATTGCTTTGATCTTGATACAGTTCATCTTGAAGATAATCTCGAGAATGTACTTCTTGTAGAGAGACTTGACTTTCTTCAAGTCGTAGAGACAATCTGTTTCAAAGCGAACATATCTTTTCTCTCAGTCTTCTTCTTCAGAGAACGCAAGTAACTGTGTCTTTGAAAGTTGTTCAAGACGCGAAAATGTGCTAAGTACTCTGAGTCAACAAACTTTCATCATTCAGTTGTTGATGTTGATTTAAGATTGATTTTCAATGCACTTTTGTGCTCTTCACTCTTACGTTTTTCTATCTTTATTCTTTTGAAGTTGTTCAGTGATTGTCATTACTGAGAAATTGACAAGTTCATTAAACATTGATGAAAGCTTGCAATCAACATCTTGATGCTTATTTGATTTCACATCTGTAAGAAAAGAGTTGAAAAACTTCGATAGATTGACATCACGTCGTAATCATAATGTGTTGCACATGATCTTTAACTCTTTGATGTACTTTTTAATGACTTGATGACTTTTCTCTTGAAGATTGATGATTTTCATATGTATCTTGTTCATCTCTTTCAAATTTTGATATGTACAGTATATCAAATTGACTCAATGAGCTTTCTTTTCTTTTCATATTGATTTATGTTGATTTATCATCAAGTTTATCATCAGCATGTTCACTCATATTGTCATTTGTATGAGTGATCATTCAAAGAGTGTATCTGTAACAAATCACTTACGAGATTTTTCATTCATGTTCTTAAACAGATAAATGATTTTGAATGTTTGAATCATCTCTTTATGCATTTCATCTGCAATCAGTTGATCTCATTTTATATTTCAGAACTGTCATATCAACTGTGATTATTTTGATCTAGAAGTTGCTCTTTCAGATTGATATTAATTTCTCATCAATGCTGCAACGTGAGTCTTGTACATGTTTATCATGATCACACATATGAGACTAAAACTAGCTTGCTTTTGTTCTATTAGAAGATCTCTATCTGTTCATGTCAGTTTGATAACTAGCGCGTTCATCTTTGCATCACAATACGCGTGACGAATCTATCAACGTAATAAGTCATTGTTCTTGTCAAGATGAATTTGAATCTTCTTTAGTCAGTTTGTGATCAAGACTGACGAAATGATAACTAGATTGACAAATTTCAATGATATGAGACATGCAGATGAGCTTGCGTTCACACATGAACACTCAATTCTCAACTTGTTATTGAAAGAGCACTTTGCATCTTTAGACTGAAATGTACTGAGAGTGTCTTCTTTCAGATGTTCATTAAACTTCTTCTCGTAATGAGCATCGTTGATCTCGTCATATGCTATGTGCAATAAATGATTCAGACAAATCAATTCAAGCATCTTTATTGTCTTATCAATAAATTAGCATGCTTCATTCTTAATCTTGCTGACATTCATGTTTATCTTTTCAAGATTCATATCATTGACATTGAATTCTCTTCTCATGAACATTTTCATCTTAAACATCACAAAAATCTCAAAAGTCTAATATAAAAAGAGTGACGTGTTTATTCTTTGCAAATGTATGCATGACTGAGATTCAACATGATTAAAATCATGCAGAAACAATTAAGCGCAATTTCGTCATCTGTCTTCTTCATGAAAATGCTCTGTAACAGTCAATGATATCTTCATCATAAGTCTGTTCAATCTTGTTAGTCAAGAAACAAGATCAACTTCGATATTTCAATCATCTTGTGTAATGCTTCTTCAAATTCTGCTCACTATCTTTATCATCATTGAGATTCATGTTTGATTGCATATGATCTGACTCTCTCGTAAGATCTTCTGTAATTGAATGATCAAAGATCATCATGTTCTGTTGAGATTTCATCTGCTGAGATGAAAATGATACAGTTGCTTCATATTGTTTGATTCAACTCGTTGAATTTTGATGTGAGCTGATGATTTTGTTTTTCTTCAATGAAGAATTATCATACTTTGATTCTGAACTTATGTTTATTGACTGATCAACATTTAAAGCTGAGATGTTAGACTTATTCAAAGCTGACATCAATGTGTTGTTCTCTTGAGTCTGCATCTTGTCGTTCGACTTTCGTCGCTTTGAATGCAATGATTCAGAACTCTCATCATTCTCTGTAAAAATCACTTGTCGTTAATCTGTCATTCATACACATACTTCAGTGACTTACTATAGTGCAATGTTTGATCAGCTAATATGATGCTTGTTGTGTCTTTCTTTGAATGATTGAATCTTGATCGCTTTCAAGAAAAATATAAGAGTGTGTAAGTCTTGTTCATGAGATTTTCACTCTTGTCAGTTCGCTGTGAATGTACACTCTTCACAAATCTATCAGATTTCGCTGCATTGTTTGCTGAGTTGATGTTATTCTTCATTGTACTCAGAACAGTTGTGTCATTTGCATCATTCTCTTTCATGTTAATGATTGCTGACTGCTTCTGAACATGAGTAGACGTTGCATTATTTGCTGAGTCAACGTTATTCTTCGTTGTATTCAGAACAGCTGTGTCATTCGCATCGCTCTCTTTCATGTTAACGACTGCTGACTGCTTCTGAACATAAGTAGACGCTGCATTGTCAGTCGAGTCAACGTTATTCTTCGTTGTAAACAGAACAGCTGTGTCATTTGCATCACTCTCTTTCATGTTAATGATTGCTGACTGCTTCTGAACATGAGTAGACGCTGCATTGTCAATCAAGTCAACGTTATTCTTCGTTGTAAACAGAACAGCTGTGTCATTTGCATCGTTCTCTTTCGTGTTAACGACTGCTGACTGCTTCTGAATATGAGTAGAGTTTATTTGATTCTGCTTTATGAAATCTAAACTTCTTGTCAATCTTTATTGATATACATGATCTATCAAATTATCAATTGTCGTTTCATGATCGATTGATAATATGTTGATCTCATTTCTTCGAATTGTCACTTTGTTAATCTCTTCACTTTCGTTAACATTGATGAATCTTGTGTGCTCTTGATGAGAAGCTGAGATTGATGAAGCATTGTCTGTGAATTCTCTTGATATACGAGAACACGAGGGTAGATAGACATATAAATATATTTGACTAAACTATGTAGTAGGTAGAGCATACGAATGAAGAAGAAAGGAAAGAAGTGAGCGAAGGGTAAATACTCATTCACTAGCGTCGAATCAATGCGAAGATTACTAATCACAGAGGTAACAGTATCGTTTTCTGTTTTCACCATTTCCAACACTTTCTCTTAGGAATTGAAGCTCTATATGAAGCTATTCAGGCTCTTTACTGACTGTATATTCATGCTCTTTTACTCGTCGACGTCATGCTCGACGAAGGTAGCTTCATTCCTTGAAGCTAGTCTCATGACTGATCTGAATCTCAGGAATTTGCCTGACTTCAGAGGCTTGGTGAGATCATCGACTATCATTTGATCGATGAGTATGTATTTCAACCTAATTGCTCTCTCTTCTACCTTGTTCCGAACATAGTGATACGACGTATCAATGTGCTTGGCTCGAGAATGATTGACGGGATTGCTACTCATTTTTATAGCCGCTTGATTGTCAGCTAAAATGGTAGTTGAATTCGTATTCGAACCATCATATCTCATCTCTTTCAATGCTTGAATCAGGAAGGTCAATTTCTTGGCTGCATTACATTCGTTGACGTATTCAGCTTCAGCAGATGACGTGCTAACGCATTGCTGACGTTTGAAGCTTCAGCTAATTGGTTCATTTCATAGGAAAAACATATAGTCGAAGGTGAACCTTCGGGAATTCAAGCAATTCGCATGGGCTGAATCGATATATTCAAAGAATTCAGCTTTCTCAACTTTCTTCACTTTGAAAGATTCATATCGAAGTCTCAGCTGAGCAGTTTCGACTAGATAACGAATGATTTGTTTGACAGCTAGATCATGGTCGAGGGTAGAATTCGTCGAATATCTGCTGCATTTGCTCACTGCATAGACTATGTCTGACCGTGTTTGACAGACTACTCACATCAGTATTTCGATGATTGATTGATAGCTCTCTATTTCTTCAGAGATAGCTTGATACTCGACTCACTTCTTGAACTTTCAATAGACGTTCTTTTTGAGCTGACATCTGTGATGCATCGATGTTTTAGTTGAGCTGCAGTCGCTCATGCTCAGAAGCTCGATGACTCGCTTGATATAGATGCTTTGATTGATTCAAAGAGTTCGTTCAGCTCTATCACGAGTTATGTGCATTTCTAGATATCACTCGATTGAGTCAAGATCTTTCATTTAAAAGCGCTCTGCAAATTGCAGCTTCAGTGCTTCAATATCGAATATGTTCGATTCTAGAATGAGTAAATCGTTCACATAGATAGCGATAATGATCTCATTATCATGAATGAACACTGAATGATCAATTTCTACCCTTTGATAGTCGATGAAGATGAGGTAAACTTTCAGAGTTGCATACCATTTTCGAGACGTCTGTTTTAGTTCATATAGAGCCTTGTTTAGACAACAGGCTAAAAAGGTTTCATTTGATTCTTTTTGCTCAAACCTCAAAGATTGCTGCACTCAGACCTCTTTCTTTAGATGTGCTTCTAGAAAAGCGATGATGACGTTCATTTGTTCGACTTTGTAGTCATATTTGACCGTCAATGTCAGAAGCATTTTGATGATCGTGACTCTGACCATCGAAGCAAAGATCTCGTCATAGTCAATTTTCTGCTTCTGACGAAACCTCTTACACATTCATTTAGCTTTGTATTTGATCATCTTTTCTTTGAGCCCTCGCTTAATGATAGTTACTCAGCGCGTCGACAGTATTCGTCGATTCGACGAAGATGTCTTCAGAGTAAAGATGTCATTTTTGATGTGAGCGTTGAGCTCACTTCTGAATGCAAGCTTTCATTGCTCTCAATCGAGACTAGCTCTAGCATGTTTCACTGTTTGTGAAGTATTTGATTTGATTTGAACTCGATTTGCTCTACTGACAAAGCCTCGATTATGATCTCTGACTCAGAGATCGTTTAGTGCTCTGTAGTCAACTGATTCAGCGATGACTCGTTTGAGACGTTCGCTCGAAGCATCAGAAGCATCAGAAGCATCAGAATTGCTTAAGCTATCTGACTCGCTTGATTCTAGTTCTAGTGATCTGCTTCTACTAGCTTTCTGTGAAGCGACTGATGTTCTTGTTTGATGATCGTCGACTATTTTCGCGATCTTCGCATTTTCAGTGATCTTTATCGAGAAAGGTGAATCGTCGATTTGATCATCGAAGCTTAGTACCGAAAGATCTTCATACCTCTCGACTTCGATGACTATCTCGTTTCATTGAACGTGACTAGATATTAGTACATTCTTCTCGTTTCACAAGCGAAACTGATTGACTTTCTCATAGTTCAAGAACTGACATTTTAAGCTCTTGTCATCGAGCTTTCGATGAGCTTTCTTCACATGGTGATAGACTATGCATTCAAACGTATGTAGATAGCTAAGATCAGGCTTCTTGTCATGCCATGCCTCATAGAGAGTTATATTGTTCAACGCAGTGATAGAACTTCTGTTCTTCAGGTAGATGACAGTCATTATTGCTTCATCTCATAGTCATATCGACAAATTGACGCTAGTCAGTATAGCGCGAGTTCGTTCAAAAAGAGTGTGAAAACATCGCTCTGCAACTTCATTTTGACTCGAGTTATATGATGTCATCGACTTTCATTTGACCTCATGCTCTTCAAGCAATTCAATGATTTGATGATCAGCATACTCATCTTCATTATCTGAACGTAGTCGCTGAATCGAAGTGCTCTGAATCTTCATGAATTTCAGGTATTTTCGAAGTACGCCTTTTAGATCGAATTTTCGTTGCAGTAGATAGATGATCATATATTGACTGTAGTCATCAATCATAGTAGCTACATATCTGAATTCTTCATCGATCTTAGATATCTTACCATCGTCAACGAGGTTCAAATGTACTAGCTCACCTACTTTGATGACTCTGATGTGAGGTTTTCGGCTTGACGTTCTATTTTGCTTGCCTATGACACAGGCCTCACATATCGATTCTGAGGATTCTTCGTTTTCCAGACTATCAGTCGAATTCACATCGATGCCGATGCTCATGTTGACAAGGCGTTTGACGTCTGTCATATTCAGATGAGCTAACCGTTTATGTCATTGACATCATGACGTCTTGGCTGACTCTGTTCTGCTTGCCAGAGTAACTGATCGGGAATTTGAGAGGTTGGTTGATGTATTCACGAAATATGCTTTCGCATCGTTTCTCGAGCCGATGAGGGCGACGACACCCTTTGAATTCATGAATCGGAATTTGTCGTTCTTTATACTACACGTATACTCTTTGACTTTCACCTGATCGACTGACATCAAATTATAGTGTAGTTCTGAACAGTGATAAACATTGATTAGCCGAATTTTGGTTGATTGATCGTTCAGCAAAACGTTGATTATAATTGAACCTTTTTCGACGATGAGTACTGCCTCATTATTTGCAGTAACAATGCTGTTATCGATGATCTTTCAATATGACTGTTCATTGAACAAGTCTATATCATAGCAGACATGATTCTCAGCTTCGCTGTCTATTCATCAGGCATCTGTGTGACTGTCAGCTCGACAGATGATCTTCATTGTTCTGACTATTTTGACTTCAAAGCTTGTTTCGAAGTCATCTTCTTTGACCAGATTCTTTCTATTCTGATAAGACTTTCATTCATCTGAACGAAGGTTCGAATGTAGATGTCAGCAGTTCTGTTCGCTGTGACCTTCTTGCTCGCAATGAGCGCATTTCTTCGATCTCTTTCGGAAAAACTTCGGCTTCTTGCCATCAAACTGAGCTATCATACTTTTGAAGCTGAAGTTCTTCTCTTGATTTGACCGTTTGTCATGATCGGCTAGAGCGATAGTCATATCATCGATTAATAGTTCGAATTTATTGACCTTGACGCTCTGTATCAGGTCGAAGATGTACGGTTCTAGACTTTCGTTGAGACCTAGAAGGAAAAGATTGCTCAGCATTCATGATTCTACTGTTTTTTCGATGTCTGCACACTTGATAACGACTTGCTTGAGCGAGTCTGCATAGTTCTGAATGAATTTGAAATTCGATTGCTTTGATTGAGTCAGTTCTTTGATTGTCAGAAATAGAGTGATCAAATTCGACTGCTCATATTGAGTCTTCAGAATAGACCACATTTTAGTGACGTCGTCTGCTTTGAATATATGTATTCTGAGTCTCTTTTCGCAGCTGAAGTCAATTATATCGCTGACTCTGTCGTTTCTATCTTTTCAATGTTGAACATCAGTGATATACTTCTTTTTATCTGCTATCGAGACGTCGAATGACAGTGATGCCGGTTTCTTCAGCTTTCTCGAGGTGATCATTCAGAGATCTTTGACTTTCAAGACATTGATTATATTCTTCTTTCATGACTCATAGTTCTCGCTTCTCTTTAGCTTAGAGACTCGATAGATCTTCGAACCTTTCATTGTTGTATGATGATTGAAGTATGAAAGTAGTTCTAGAAATTTGGTCGAAAGGGAAAATTCCGCCGATTTTGGTGACAGCGAGTTCGATGCTTCTGCTCTTTGTTATTTTTCCGGTAGCGAAATAGCTAACTCGGGCTCATAATCTCTTGATATACAAGAACACGAGAGTAGATAGACATATAGATATATTTGACTAAACTATGTAGTAAATAGAGCATACGAATGAAGAAGGAAGAAAAGAAGTGAGCGAAGGGTAAATACTCATTCACTAGCGTCGAATCAATGCGAAGATTACTAATCACAGAGATAACAGTATCGTTCTCTGTTTTCATCATTTTCAACAAATTCTGCACTGATCATTAGTTTGTTGTTTACATACATGTGTTTCTGATCTATCAGAATATGATGTAGCGTGAGTCACACTAAAGTGAGCAGCACGATTAGATCGGTTCGAGACATCGCGTAAGACAGCTTGAAAAGTTCTGTCTGAATTTATTTTCAAGATCTCATCATCTGTGATGTAGATGATAGTGTTCATCTCAGTGTAGCTGATGTCATCTTTGAGAATTTCAATTTACATCTGAAACGAAACATTATAAAATCGATCTCTGTCATCATGTAAATCGTGATCAAGTACATCTTTGATTGAAGTCAAGCTCATTTTCGAGATCTCTCTTAAAGTGATCAGGTTCAAGTGTGAACTCATCATTGCATGAAGTTCAACGTCTTTAAGTGTTCTGATGAATGACATGACTTCTTGTGACTGTGAAAACTCAGATGCAGATGATGCTCATTGAATTTTTACAATCTTGTGTATGATGATGAGTGATTGATCATCTGAATATGATGTAGAACTAGTTTGTGTGTGAGTGAAAGATGTGTCAATCTGTTTGATGTATCTTTGTTCAAAGCATCTTCTGTTGTAAAGCATTCGTTGAATTACAATGACTAAAATGTTGAAAATTTAATTTGTTTTGAAATCATCGAACATAAGCATGTTGATCTTGTACAGAAACGATGTTAATTACTCGTCAACAATAGCTGACTTCTCGTTAAATCTGATGTGCTTGAGTGTAGACGTGTGCTTTTCAGTTCATTACTCAGCTTGATTTGTTAGATTCTTCAGCTGATATTTATCAATGTCTAAGATTCTAAGAATCTCTGTCATGTTTCTGAAAGTTGAACACTCGTCATCAAGTTGAAAATTCTGATATCTGATAGTGATATTCTTTTTGAAACGTAAGCTAGTCATTATAATGAGTCGATAAAATCAGTTCAATAAGATAAATGATGATGATGAAATATTGATGCTGCTATTCAACTATGTGAGATGAGTTGATGTGACAAACTAGACACGTACTTGACTGATGTTAAATATGCAGATTTAATTAACTGAGATTGAGTTCAATGAACATATCTCAATCTTGATGATGATGCTCGTTGAAAGAAACATATGATGCTAGATTATGATTTTATGTGATTATGAGAGCAAATTGAAAGACTCACATTGAATATGATGAGCAGATGAATGAAAAATTAAGTTGTGTTACATGCAACAAATGTGATACTGTAAAAGTTGAAACATAATGAATTTACTTTAGCTTACGTTGAAGATCTGCGCTTACATGATGTGCATAACAGCTTAAAGACTAAGCTAGTTTATTGTTAATTGAAGTGTATTGTATCTGCAAGTTGTTATGTCTGTATTTCAATGTATATTACACAGTGATCAGTGTTTCAATCTCTTTGACAGACTTAAACTAGCAGCAGACAAAGAATTTAAACATCGAAAAAGAATGTTGTCTTCTGTGAAACATGTTTATCAGTCAATGAATACTGTCTCTTGATTGAATTTATCTTCTTGCGATGCTTGCTCTTCTGCGAAATTTGCTGCAGAAGCTTTGCTTGCATTTCAATGATGCTTTTGCTCTTCTGCAGAGTTTGTTGCTTGATCTTCACTTGCATCTCAATGATGTTCTTGTTCTTCTGCAAAATTTATTGCTTGATCTTCACTTGTGTTCTGATGATGCTCTTGCTCTTCTGAGAGATTTATTGCTTGATTTTCGCTTGCGTTCTGATGATGCTTTTGCTCTTCTGCAGAGTTTGTTACTTGATCTTCGCTTATGTTTCAATGATGTTCTTGCTCTTCTGTCTGATTTGTTGCTTGATCTTCACTTGCATCTTGATGATGCTCTTACTCTTTTGCAGAATTTGTTGCTTGATCTTCGCTTGCATTCTGATGATGCTTTTGCTCTTCTGAGAGATTTGTTGCTTAATCTTCGCTTGTGTTCTGATGATGTTCTTGCTCTTCTGCAGAGTTTGTTGCTTGATCTTCGCTTGCATCTTGATGATGCTCTTGCTCTTCTGCCTGATTTGTTGCTTGATTTTCACTCACGTCTCAATGATGTTCTTGCTCTTCTGCAGAATTTATTGCTTGATCTTCGCTTATGTTCTGATGATGCTCTTGCTCTTCTGAAGAGTTTGTTACTTGATCTTCGCTTGCGTTCTGATGATGCTTTTGCTTTTCTGCCTGATTTGTTGCTTGATCTTTGCTCATGTATCAAGCTTTGTTCTCGTTTCATTGTGATTTTTGCTCTTGAAATTGACGCTCTGTTTTCATAAAATTGATGAATTCTTGTTGACTAAAGTATTTTTCATAGACTTCGTTGATCGAGAACAGATTTTAAACATGTCGTATCATATGTAGATTGCGAGCGTAATTGTGCTGAAGTTCATCATAGTTACATAATATAACAAATGAGTTGCAAGCATGATTACAGACAGTCAGAAGATGATTGAATTGAAACATGAAGTCAAGTTTCTTGATTCTCATCATACATAAAATGATGACAGAAGCTTCTTCGTCTTGAAAAGAATCAATCATGTATGCTTCAACATTTTGAACTTTCGAGTCTGAGACTAAGCTTCTCTTCAGTAGCTGAACTTGTGTAGTATATTCTGTGAGAATGACGATGTTCTTGACAGATATCTCGACTTCAGCGTAGATCTTGACTAGCTCGATTGCTACAATGACTTCAATCTCATTCTGCTTGAACTGAGATGCATTGACTCTTATGTTGATTTCATTGATGTTGAGAAATGTCAATGATCGTTCTATTTTGCAAAAGCTCTTCAATACAATGATTGCAATAGTCATATTGAGTCAAAGTAAAGAGTTGACTGAGAATTGCATCTGAGCTTTGTATCAGACAGTGAATACAATGTCATTTATGATGAAAATTGCGCGATACTGTTCAGTGAGAAGCATATGAGAGTATTCAAGCATAATCAGATGTTCGAATAGACTTCTGTTTGTATAGTGCGTGAAGCAATTGTTCTTGATGTCTTCTTTCATCAATTGAAGTTGCTCATCATCATTGAACATATGCATCGAATCGTTGCTGTGAGTCATAACAATAAAGATCTTTGCGTTCTTAACTCTTGCAACTTTCTGAATGACAGTATGATCTTCTTTGAATTTTTTTAGCATAGTAGTGTCGAAGTTAATCAGCGTGCAGACAACAGCGCTTACGTCATGCTCAAGAATATTCACACTTAGCTCAATCTCAATGCGCTGAAAGAACTCTTGATCTTTCATGTTGAGAATTTTTCTCATCTTGATTCTTTAAAAGTATGAGCAGAACGTCTTAATAACAGTGTCACACTCAGTCTCATTGTTCATTCTATTGAGCTTGACATTAATAATTCTCTGAAGCATATGACGTTCAGATTCGTGATCTCGCTTCGAAGATTAACGAGTGACACGAAGATTAAGATCTTCATAATTCACATCAAGTGAATTATCGTCGCTCTTGAAATCTTCATGAGTCACATCAACTTCTTCATTATTGATTTGTACAATTGAAGAATCTTGTGCCTCATGCTGCTTGTCACTCTGTTCACTCTGTTGACTCTGAAGTTGCGTCTTATTCATTGAATGATTGCTCAAACTCGTGACTTTTAGAAGCAGAGTGTCAAGACTGATCTGATGCAATTTGTATCAACAATCTCTAATGTCATGTAGAGTTTTCTTGCTCTGATCAATAATTCAATGTGTCAGCTGATCATAGAAGACATCAGATAACTCGTGAAAGATATTTCATCATTGTCGAGCGAAATTGTTGTTTACTGAGTGAGACGTGCAACTGTCTTAAGCGACTATCTGACGTTCAGTGAACTGCAAGTGAAAACGAATGATCTTTTTATTCATCAGAATGATGTCTTTGTTTTTCAGTCATTGAAGCTGTTCATTCAGTTTGAGAATGAATGTATCAGCTGTGTTGTTGAATGAACTCAGCACTTTGACTTTCTTGCTCAGCTTTAAGAGTAGCATTGTGATAACAACATTCATCAGTGTCTTTTCAATCTCAAAGAATTTCTTGATAAGATCAAAATCATTAGAAAGATTCTGAAGATATTGCATGATTGACATTTGAGACTTATTCAGCTCAATATTTCACTCAGCAAGAGTAGTCGAAAGATTCAAGTCTTCAAAGAGAACTGATGTGAATTTAATACGAAGATTCTGACTCAGTATAATATCACGAAAGCGATCGTTGTATTCATAATATTTCTCGTCAATATGAGCAAAATTAAGAATTCTGATTGTCGCTATTTTGATTCTGTCGAGCTTGTCAGACATGATTAAACAAACTGAGATCACGTTTGATGCGTTGAAAAGACAATACTGAAGTACTTGTTTATCATCATTTTGTCGCTCACGTTCGCGAAGATCAAACGTCAACTTCAACTTGATTGAGCTTCAATCTGTCTTGATGAGAGAACAATGAAGAACTACGCTCACATCTGTCGTGTTGAAGAAAATAAACGATTTGACAAGAATGATAGCAGTTCACTTGTCATCATTGATCTGCACTTCAAAGTGATTCTTCAAGTCAAATTGATAGTCGAAGCGATTGAAAAGACGCAGCAAATCAACATACTTCTTGTCTGTTCTTGCGAATGTGATGAGTGCACGCAACTCGCAGAGCAATGTCTGAGTCTTTGCAATCAGTGCTCGCTGTGTCTTCATCAACTGTAGTCTAGAGAAATCTTTGATAAGTCAGCACTTCTTGTCATTGCAATAAGTGCGTTGATATGATAGATAAATAGTCGAATGATTCTTCTTTGAAGTCACTTGTTTTACTTGAATGATATGCTTGTGATTTTTAAACTGACTGAATCACATGTTGAACGCTGAAAAGTCTCGCTTTATTTTGATGCTACTGTTGAATTTTCGATACTGATTCAGAAACGTATCTTGTTTAATCGTCGAGATGAAAATCTTCAGCTTAACTGTGTAATCTTCTGACAAATCAAAGACTTTTTTGAGTGTGTTCTTTATATTCTGAAGAATTGATGAATCTTCATGATTCTCAAGCAGAATCAACTGAGTATGAGTCGAGATTGATCTGAAGATAAATTCAAGAAAGATCATTCATTCATCTCGACGCAGATTCTTGACTTTTGAATCATTAATGTTGTGTGTGAAAAACATGAATTTAAAATAAGAAGTGTGTGACAGAGACATGTTTGAATAGTTTGCAATGATAACATCGCGAATGTCAGAATTTGAATGTAAGCGAAAGACTCAGTTATGTAAGATGTCGTGAACAGAAAGACAGTTCTTGAATAACGATGATGTGACTTGATGTAATTTAATGTCAAAGTGAATGTTGAATGTTCAGTTCATCAAGATCTTCGTCACAATCTTACAAGTAACATAAAGACTTTCATTCAAAGAATCAAATGCATCAATTGCTGATTCAACTACTTCATTGATTTCGAAAATAATTTTAGCTCAAAAGATGACAGATCTGATGTTCTGATGCTCAGCTAGATCTGCTTTCTGCATTATCTTCTCATCATTTGAAATGAAAGTAGTGAAATTGTCATTCTCAAGCTTCATCGCTTGAGATGTGTGATACATGACGTCAGTCACTGCATCTTTATTTGTCAATGTCGCTTTGAACTTTTCTTTGAACATCATGATGAGATGTTTGTTGAAAGACGTAAAGTAATGATGTGAGATGACGTTAAGCTGTTAAAAATGAAGAAGCAATAAGAAGCAGTGAGATTGTAAAATGTACAATGATAAAATGAGATGAGATTGCAGAATGTTGAATTCTATACTGATGTAAGTCTAAAGTAAATGATTGATCTTAACAGTTGCAGCTTGAATTGAGATTGTTATCTGATTGTGATGAGAGATAGAAAGTGAGATGAGATTGCAGAATGTTGAATTCTATACTGATGTAAGTCTAAAGTGAATGATTAATCTTAACAGTTGCAGCTTGAATTGAGATTGTTACCTGATTGTAATGAGAGATAGAAAGTGAGATAAAATTGCAGAATGTAAAATTCTAGACTGATGTGAGTTGAAGTTGAATGATTGATCTTGATGATTGCAGCTCAAATTGAAATTTTTATCTGATTGTTATGAAAGATAAAAAGTCTTTAAGATGAAAATGATTCTGATTCAAAAGATTGAAGCAATTAACTGTTATGATGTTTCGAAAGTTGAGTTTCTTTAAAAAGCACACACTCGAATAAAGTGAGCAAGATATCGTTGATGAATTGTATTCTTCTATTAAATATAACTAAAATGTTAGAAGTGTTGATCTCAATTTTGATATGATGATTATCTTTCATTCATAAAACAACACAGTTGTTATTCATCTTTTATTGAATCATGCTTATCTACACTGTATTCTTCACTATATTCAAGCTAACGATATAAAAGAAATGATACAGTGAATATTGTTTGCATTTTTATCGCTTATCATGTTTCATTCTGAGACATGAGCAAACAAGCTGCATTGTAAACATCTCAGTCACATCTTCATTGATCTGCATATTCTTCATGTTGAGTCTTTCTGCGATGATCATTTGTCGACTTTCGTGACTATACTGAGAACGTTCTTCGAGACGAATAAATCAATTCATAGTGAAAATACAATATGTATTTTCGTAATTCAATCAGAATCTGTCAAGATAGTCAGTCATTTATATCAAATCGAAATTTTCTTTGCTTAGAAAGCATAACTAATCATCTTTTAACATCATGACGTCTGTTAACAAAATCAGTATTGCACTGCAAGTCATAATGCTTTCGAGCGAATCTGTCTATCACTCTCACTGTTGCGATTCATGAGAATGTGATAGCAAGCGCTTTCATAAGAGCGTCGCGAATCACAGTGATTCATTTATTGTCAATGAGCAGATCAATCATGTAGTTCAATCAAGACGTGTTGCATTTACTCATTTAATGATTGCATAACTTTCACATTACTATCAATCACTTTTCAAATACAGTCGCGAAGATAAGCACTTTGTTTGAAGTCTCTCATGAGTAGCACAACTTTAACATTTTGTTGTGAAGATTACATTCAAGCGTTTGACGATGCGAATTATAGTTCACATGATTGAAAGATGAGATGATGATCGTCATAAAGTTACTGAAATGTGATGTCGTTGTCAATTTGACAGTAAAGAAAGTCAAGAAATTTTCTTTGAGTCAAGACATTAAAGAACAACATTCTTAAATTAAAGCAGATTCAAAGAATCATTATTCAAGTTCATTGAATCTCACGCACTTCAATTTTTCAAACGTATTGCATAATTTCACTTTCTTCTCAATTACTCTTTGCATTACTTATGACTTAATAAACATCGAATAACACTATCATGAAGATAGTGTCAACTGAACGCATATGAAACATCATGACTAGTGCTAGACAAGCTCTCACTACTCAACATGTTAAAAGACGAAGAAATACTACTTTTAAACTTCATTCATCTTTTGAATCTGTCAAAAAAGCAGTCATAGAGAAAATATTGAATGTTTTGAAGCAAACAAATAGAACAAAGTCGTGAAACAAACAGTTTAATTTGAAAGACATTAAGTATCTTCTTAAAGATACTGTCTTATTTACTAATCTGAATTCACGACTCAGACATGATACACAGCATCGATTCAAGCAGATCTTGAGTGTTAACAATAACAGTTGAAAGAACAGAATTGATTCTGAAATATATGATGAAGAGACAAATGAGAACATGATCAAGAAGTCTGTAGACTTTCATGATGATGATTTAGATGTATATGATTTGTCTTACGTTGTGAACTGAACAATCATACTTGATGATAGAGAGATTTCACACGACTCAGATACAAGAGTATTTGATCATGCAAGCGAGTTTGACTTTGAGCTTTGATGTAGCGATCAATCTCATTTGATCTTCGACTGATGTATCAACTGTAACTACACGCATTTTTCGCTTTGCAATCAGACTATTGTTCATTGCTTTGATCAATCAATCAAGATGACAAAGACGTTGAAGAAATGCAACGATTGAAGAGATCTGAAGAATATACTGTTTCATTTGCAGAATAGCGACAAGAGAGAGTTCATCATCAAATTGATCAGTTCATGAACTTGCAAAAATCTCAGCAATTATATCACAAATGATGAAACTTCTCTCAAGCTCAAAGTATCAAGAAAAGACAGAGAGATACAAGTGTTGAGAAATGAAATCTTAATTATCATTTTGAGTTGCTTCTTCTGTGTATCAGCTAACTGATTGCTTTCATTCAGATCAGCGACATCACTCATGCAAAGTGTTTAAAGAACAAACATAAGAAGCATTTGCAGAGAGACGAGTCATACATACTCGATCTTCTTACTCGTTGACGATGTTGTCATGAGCAGTGTAAAAACTTCATTCGCATCTGTTATCATTGAGATATAAATCATTCTCATGAAGCGATAAAATCGAAAACGATACGATATTAAGCAACAGCAATCACGAGAGATGATGAAGAAGTTGACTGCAACAACTCTTCATTCAGTCTAGTCATTGAATGACTTTATTCATTCTCAAGAAATGAAGATTCATTGATGAAATCGAAGTTTTCATCAAGCAATCAGTTTATTGCAGACACTGTCTATAGTGTGACATCATCAAGTACATTTTCATTAAAGTCAACATATGCAGCAACATCTGATTTGTTAATATGCGCATTGTAATCAAACTCATGATCTAACTATTGACAGTAATAATAAATGAGTTCAATTGAGACGTGTTGTCAGATGCGTCAAAATTCTTGTCGTCATTCAAACAAGCAGTCGACATCACACAAAGAATCATCAGATGAGAAACTCTTTGAAACAAAACTACATCATCTTCAATGTCATCTCATCGTCAACAATCATCTTCGCTCGTTACTGTCGCTTATTTGACTGATGAACTCATCTCTACGTTTGTCAATCAGTTAATTTCTTCATCTAAGTTTGAGTCTTTGATCTTTAATACTTGAACTCTCTCAATCTTCATTATACATCAGATAGCGATGACTATAAAACCTAAGCAGTCTTGCACTTATGATAAGCTCAGAAGAAGCAACGATGAGTTTAAGCGCAATTGACATGCTATCAAAGAGTTTCAAATGAAGATGAAGAAGATAAATGCATAGTCATATATCTCTTGAGTTACTCATCAAGTCATGACAAGAGCGAGATAAATGACGATGACAAGATAAAGTTTGTAAACTCTGAAGATTGCTTCAACTTGAGATATATAGCACTTTAGCAATCATTACTCTCATCTCATAAGAGATTTAGATGATTGCATCTTGAGCGACAATAGCTAAATCATGAGAATAGCGATGATATTTGTTCAAGTGATTGATTTCGTTTTCTTTACAATTTAGCTAGATATAGTTTACATATTTTAACTATCGAGCTCAAATTGAAGTTGATAACTTCTGAACAAACGTGATTCATCGACTTTGTGATTGACATTTTTCAATTCATCTCATTACTGACATTTCATGCACAGGTAAACAGTCGAGCGTAAAGAATCATTACAATTCATCATTGTTTTGTACAAGTTATATAAAAACACTAATCGAAGATTTACAGATAATGCAGCGCGTATGTTCTTCATGTGAGATGAAGATAAACAACATCAACGAACTTGAACGTCATCTTCATCACTGTCATGTTCGCTTGCATGATTGATTGCGAAAGATTCTCTGATGAAAGTTATCATCATCATCAGAATCATCATCATGCGATTTGATGCAGCTTATCTGACGCGATCATGAGACTGCAGAATGAGATTCAAACTCGAATGATTTTCATGATGAGAGCATTCAGATGAACATCGAAGACGAGAATCAAGAATATATGTTAATAAATGATTTCACAGAAGAGCACATGAACATTGAGATGAATAACGCTGATTTGAATCAGAATATGAAACATATATCATCAAGAATCGAAATGATACAACTTCAGACTGAACTTCTCTTCACATCATCAGCGCTGCGAGTTGAAATCTTCATCGAGACAACTGATCGTGATGTTGAGACAATAGTCGACGTGTCAAAGAAAGTATCAGAGTCGTTGAGCTCGAATTCTCAAACGATTAAGAACATAAACAACATAAACAACAATCAATACTATTCATTTCAATGCAAAGCAGATTACACATTCACTCACTGACTTCATCAAACAAAGATTATCAAAGACAGTGTTAATTGATTCTTTCAAGACTCGCGCTTGCGAGTCTTACATCAACATGTCAGCTTTCACGACATGAACAAGTGATTGACATTTCTACATCAGATTTCGTATGATGTTAAAAACGACAAGTGACATTCTTGAACATTCACAGTCGAATTCAGTTACGAAGAAGTTCAAGAAGAGCAGCACTGCATTTTGTATTGTGACATCATCGAGACACTTTGATTCTTGTTGAGTCACTCATCATTTCAAGATGAGCTGATTTACGCACTCGTTTGACATTATAATGTCAACAACTTTCAAATCTACGACGAGATGCATACTGCTGATTGATGATGAGAAACGCAGAAGAAGCTTTCTGATGATGCTATCATGATATTACTGTTAATTTTCATCGATAAGACAGTCTTAACTGAGCATTGAAGTGATTTATCTGCATGATTTATATATTTAACGATAGAGAATCTAAATCGACGCACAAGACATGCTCAAAAACGGTTGAAATTGATTCTTCTGAGATTTCTTCTCATAGTTGACAACGATGATGATGATATCAAGTCAAAGATTTGACACATGATGTTATTAATCATACTTAAGCGTACGTTAAACATGTATCATCATGCATTAATACATGATCTCACACGTAACAGTCGTTGAAGCTATGTTCAGAAACAACATTTCTGTTCTTTGCGCAGACAATAAGATAAGACAATGTTATTCGATAATCATCAAGTTCATGATGAACTACGAGAAACAAGTATTAATCACAGACATCAAGATGAATCAACAATGCTCTATCTGTCAAGTATCATCTCATGAGCGCAAAAATCTAGACAAGACATGATTAATTTGAACGCATGCATTCACTAGAAATCAACAGAGACAACAAAGAAAGAACAATATGATTGAGAATGACTTTGCTTGAATACATTCAGTGAAAAACTTTGCATGATCACATATGTTTATCAATATTCACAAGACAATAATGATAAACATGTTACATTAACTACTTAAGAGAATCATCTTGTATCTGATGTTATGACTCAGTCAGATCATCAACAAGAGTGTTTATACAAGTCGAAGAAGAAAAGAAATCAGATTAGCTCTAAATGATGCATCAGAAACAGCTCAGCTGAATCAAAGATTTCACGTCATTTTGTCATTTAAAAACATGAAGAGATTTGTCAAGTACAGTACAATTAAGCAATGAATTGATGCAGATTGAAAGTCGATTGTATGTCAGCTTATATCAGTCATTGCATCACTTCTGATCATGAGAGCATCTGCAGCAATTCACTTCGCTTAAGCAGTGATAAACTTCGTGATACTTGCTCAGTATCATTTGCATGACGAAGAAACTCTTCAATATCTTGAACATGCGCTTTTTCGATTGAACAAGCTAAAGAATGTTTTTCGTCATTTGCGATCTGAGTGTTCAGATATAAACGTTGATCATTTCAACATTTCAAAACTACATGCAATGACACATTATGCAAGTTAGATTCAAAGATACGATAGTGCTGATAATTTCAATACAAAGCACAGTGAGATTGCACACAAGCTTTTAATAAAGATCTTTTTTGATTGCATCAACAAATGAGAAATGTTTCAAAGACAGTTATTGCATCATAATACTCGACATCTGAATCTTCTTGCAATGAAAGATATTCTTCTTTACAGAGGTACAAAACAAAGCAAGATCAACAAGCATGCATTGACTGCTATGATAACACGATTCAGTCATGTCTTTGATCTTCATAAAATTTAAGATGCACTCATTCGCAAACAATGCAATCAAATACAAGAGACAGAACTTAATTCAAAGTTATGATGTCATGCATTGATCTTAGTTAAGATTCTGAACATAAAGAAGCTTCTTGACACGTTGACAGTCTTTGTGCGTGAGTGTTGCAACATAGTCGACGAGAAAGTCGTATTAGATAGAGAGTTAGATAAAAAGAAAAAAGACTCAATCTGAGTGAGATCATACTACGTAAGCGTTCATGAATCACTTCAATGCTGAAAACGAGACGAAAAAGACGTTGATGACTTAAAGAATCTTGTCAGTGATAAAGTATACTGCTCATTGAACTGACAGAAAAAGAAGAGAGTTTGAAGACGTGACTATGTTCTAATTCAAAAGAGATTGAAAGAGATGACTAAAGTCTCAACTCTGCTAAATGATCAACTGTCTGATCAGCTACAACTTATTCTTTTCATTATAAATTTTTTGCGTCAAGATAACAAGAGTAATGAGCTACGACACAATGATGTTCTTGTTGAACTACTCAAATCTTGCAATGAGAGAACTCAACATGCTGTGCATGAAATGATTGAGATAAAGCACTGATTTAAAGATAACATCAAAAATTCTCGTTCACTTGAAGCTAGTCGATTTTTTCATTTGCATACAATTCTGAGAAGTGTGCATGTTGTATCAGCAAACAATATTTCTAGCGAGTCAAACAAAAACAAGTTCTTCTACATTAACAACTTCAGCGACTGAGATTCATACAATTCAATATATGAGAAGAATTTCTTGCATAAAGAGACAAGAATAGCAGAATACTACTTCAAATGTGAAAGCTGAAGATATTTGAAACTGACTCAATCTTATCGCAGACAAAAATCAAACAATGTATATGTATTATGTCTATGTTTCAGAGCATATACAGAATCATCAAAGTCAACGATGCTACATGACTAAGCAACTAAGAAATATAATCATCTCTTGACTTTGCTCAATCAAATTTCTCTTGATGAACAGAAGTCTCAGCTATGAATCAATGAGAACTAAAGTCAGAGTTTAATCTCACAAGAGCTTTGTTCTTATGAAATATACGTAGCAAACAAAGCTTTGCTTGTTGCAAAAGTATCATCAGCTACAAATTTGATATCATGAAGTCAATTAGTCAAAGTTAACTGTATCAATGAATTGATCTGAAAGAGAATTGACTTGATGATCATGAGTGATTGTATTATAAAAGAATGTGAGTGACTCAGTAGTAAACTCTAAATAATTGATATGTATTTCATAGATTTAGTTGAGAACTTAAGCAGTAAGTAGATCACTGAAAGCTGACGTCAATTATTACATGAACAAGATGCAGCGAGTGTGACATCAATCAAATTCTGAAGTTATGAATCGCTGACATTAAAGTTTTTTGTGATAAGCGCAGTCGTTAGTCACAGACACGAAAATATTCAACAAACATCAAGTCTTCTCTTTAGTATAATGAATGTATTGTTGAAGATGTCATGTAAAGAGTATATACACTACAAATGATCAATAAACAGAGTGAAAGAAGAACTCAGCATTGACGAGTCTGAATACACGTAATTGAAGACGCGAATACGAAATCAGATGAGATTTCTTCAGCTTATAAAACGAAAGCTAAATATAAACAAGTCAAAAGAGATCATCAGATCAACATTTGAAATCATATATCACAAGTTTCATATTATATTCAACGATGTCGCAAGATCAAGAAGTGATTCTATGTTAATGTTCATGACACAGCGATCAAATTACAATGTAAGAAGATGACTCAGAGTCAGAGAGACATGACAAGATAATCTCAAGTACAATTCTTCATCATCTTCTCAACTGAAAACACACTCACATCTCTTGAGTTATGTCGTCTGCAACGAACGAGATCTCAAGAGATTTCAATCAGTATCAGTCAGATCAGTCAAAATTTTCATAATACAGATCAGTTGCGATCTTAATCGTAGCATATGCTGCAGATCACAAGATCTTCTTAAACGTGAATCAGTGAAAAACTTAATTTGCATTGATGACATGAAATACAACAGATTTATAAAGCTGATTGAGAATGAGCTGAATTACAACTGTGTCACAGATACGATGATATACGATCAAGCTGAATTTGCAAGAATATATATCAGCAACGAGCATGAATGAAAAACAGCACTGAAAGAAATGCATGCAGAAGAGTTTATTCACTTTCTTTTTACAATTCAATCTGCTGCGAACAACGATTGTAAGTTTCAGATCTTTTGTGATACTCAATTCAAACAGCTGACCACTAAAGAAATTATGTAGAATGCTTGTAGAGAACATGTTCACGCTCAAGACTCTCAGTATAAGATGACATAGTGAGATCGTGTCATAATTGAGAAATCTTAAGAATCAATGACAAGACTTATAGTTCGTTCAACATTGACAAAGATTCAATGAACTTTTGTCAAGATTAAATGAACTATTCTTAATGCTTGAAATAAGGTAAATTCTTCTCTTATCATGAGAAAAAATCGTTTGCAATCTGACATTCTTTTCTATTCTTCTTCTCAATCGTTTGTTGCATAGATTTTCTCGACGATCATACATTGTTGAGTCACATCAAATGATTCTCATCTTGAATGCAACATGAAGATACATTGATCTTTATGATGATGAGTTTATCAAGATACTAAGTGACATTACAGAAAAGACGTCATCACATGAGCAACTTCAAGACATCATCATTGTCAAAGCGCAGCGCAGTTGAACACACAGAGACTCACAACGACAACAAGGTTGCAACAGACTCAAGTGACAGCGATTCTGTGAGAGAAGTCTTCAATGAAGACAGACGTGTCACTCTCAAAGTAATAACTCACTTAAGAATTCAAAAGAATAGATGACTAATTCAAAAAAAGGCAGAATCGAACGCTGTCAAAGCATTCAGTGAAAGTATCTTCATGAAGTCGTCACGACATTTTAAAAACTCGACGTATGCAACATTGAACAGCTTGATTCTTTTCAATTAATTAATAACAGACATACTAGAATTGATTTTGATGATGATGATGTCAACGATGCAGACTGAGAATCAATAACATCATATTTATGAGAAAAGATGTCACGTTGAACTAAATGCAACTTCATCATCAATCATGAGTCAATTGTCAAAGTTTGCACTTGTTATTTACTTGCGTGAATATTGAGCAATCATGTTGATAGCAATAGCAGTTCATGATCAGACTTCAAAAAGAAATGACTTAATGAGAAAATGAAAGAAGCATGAAAGAATATTGCAAATCATCTAGATAAAAAGTCAGATCACAAACGTTCTGAAGTAGAGAACATTTCAACGACGAAAGAGACTCAAAAGATAATACACTCAGATCTTTCGTTGCAAATAAAACTCATAATAAATAAATGTATAACATCTTTGAGACGTGATGATCTAGTGTACTGAGTCGAGTACGAATCATAGTTGAGAGTGAATATGACTGACAGAAGCAATTCACAAGAAAAGAGCAAAAGAATTTGACAAAAAGTCTGTTAAATAATGATGACTTTGCGTGTGAAAAGATATGTACTAATTAAAGATTGCAACATCGTTTAATGTGAAAAGACTTTTCAAGACAGATTCTGCGCAAGAATCATAACAAATGTACTGACTCAGAAGATTTACTGCAAAGTCAGAGATGAAATAACATATCAAGAATACTTGAAGATATTCTTTGATTCACTTTCTACTAATGTTGTTCTCATTGCAGTGACAATGATCACTCATTGTATATGAGAATATGAATCAGAAAAGCACAGGTTAGACAAGTTTGAGAAATCGAATGTGAAGAGTAAGTGAACATTTGCATATATCAGTGACTAAAGTGATTGAAGCGAAGCTGAACTTGATAACACGCAGCGACATGAATGCGCGTCAATGTGACATGAAATCAACAAGCTCGCAAGCATCAACAATTAATATTGAAGATTCTGCTATGTTGTATCAAGCAACAAATCAATAATGATGATATCAAAGTGACTATGAACATTCAAGCTGTACTCAATGTATACGTTGATTGTCTTGATGATCTTTCGTTATACGAGTTAGAAAACGACGTGCAACTCAATTCAAATGCAAGTCATAAGAAAACACTCTTGAGTTCAGAAAGCATTTTCATCTCTCAATCTTTGAGACTAACGTCGCTTGTCTTTGACGTAGTGTTATCAAATGAAGCTGTAGATATTGCAACTTGTAACTAAATCTTCAATCACTGACGCTGTGTAGAAGAGATTGATTGAATCGAACACAGAAAATGAATCGTTGACTGATGATGTTCAAGTCAGCAAGAAGCAAACTCTTAGCAAGAGATCTCACTTTACATTACAAACTAAAGATCAATCACGTATCATATTGCAAAGTGATAAATATGAGCTCGTGATAGCACAACAGAATGATGTCGAGTCAACAATGATTAAGATCAGCTGAGAATGAAAGTTTGATGACTTGTGAGATGCTTTAAACATGAAGAAGAATGAACATTTGTGATATAAAGCAGACAAGACAGACAAGATTCTAAGCGACAAGAAGAAATATGAAAGCTTCGTGTGCAAGATGAGAAAGAAAAGCATCGTGAACATAACTTGCAAAAAGAAAGAAATTAGAGAAGAATAGAACTCAAGCACAGTAGTCACTATAATCAAATGATTTGAACAAAGTGAATATTTTGCTTCATACTGCGAAAGCACTTCTGCTGCATGTGCTTACATGAGAAAACATGATACTGATAGTGATGCAAGCGCACTAATTGAACACTTCGAACATCTTGCTCAAGAATGCGTAAGCGCTTATGTCACAGATGCTGTCATGAGAGAACATAGTGCTAGAAGTGATGCAAATGCACAATAAGAAAAGAGTGATAATATTGAGAAGAACAATCAAGATGTTTATGATGACATTTATTACTAAAGAACAAAAGATACATTGAACACTTTGAGTAGTCTGTGTGACATTAGAGCTATGTTTGCAATGTATAATAATCGCGCAGTTGATAACTTAATCGTTGATAATGATTTTAACGAAGAAAGATCATGCAGAGATAACAGTGAATTACAAGCTTCAATGATATTATTTGACATTGCGACTTTAATTGCTACAAATGTCAAGATCATATTTGTTGAATCAAATGATAAAGATGCATACTGCGCTCATAGAAGTTCTAAAGATGTTGATGTTTTTATGAATATTGACGCTTTTATGAATATGTCTCAGCTAAAAGTGACGCAAATCTGAAACATGAGATTAAATGAATATTCAAAATATTGATTGCTAAAAGCGCTAAAATCTGTCACTGTCACTCTTTACAAATTGCAGATGCTTCTATCAAATAATCTTCATGTTCTTTTTTATGACTTTCTATCAAATGATCTTCATGTTTCCCTTCATGACTTTCTATCAAAAGATAATGCAAAAAGGTAATGCAAAAGTCAAAAATCGGAAAAATTTCTATATTTAGTTCTCTTGACGTCAAGCTTGAATTCTTGACGAGTTGAGTTGAATTGACTCAATTTCTAGTTGAGTCGAGTCGCGTCAAGTTGAAAATATGCTCAACTCGACTCAAGTTGAGTTGAAAATGTGAGCAATTCAACTTTGAATCGAGTTGAATTCAAAATGTCAACTCAAAACTCAACTCAATGATCAGTTTAATCAGAAAGTAAAAAAGCAGAAAATAAACTCTTTCTTAATATTGATGAACAGCTGACTTAAGTAATACTTTAATGTAATGAATTGCAAAAGAAACAAAAGTTAGTAACTATTTAATCAAAGATTTTTTTTTTTGAATTCTTACTCAATTCAACACTCATTATGAGTCTATGCAAAATTCTATATATTGTAGCGAGCGCTGCGCTAGCGTTGCGCTCTTTTCATATCTACTATCGCTTTTCTTTGCGCTTTATACTGTAACTGTTCTCAATGCAAGAACTTTATGAGCTTGTTTCTTTTCTACTTTCTCTCTCTTTCATTTGATTCTTTGATGATGTTACTGTTGCAATCGTGCACTTCGAGTTAGTCTAACATAGATCATGTCAAACTATCATAAACTAGTATAGAGCTGATGTTGACACGCTAGCAACCTAGCGTGCCTTCGTGAGTAAAATTCACGATGTGTTGCATCTTCTTTCTTCTTCAGCTTTAAACTTCTAGTTAGAATACACTCATATGATTCGCTTTATGCAGACTCATAACATTAGTTCAAAGCTCATCAATCTTGCTATCAACATGTAAATGATATAAAAACAAGCTACATCACTCAAACTTGAATCAGAATTGAAACTCAAAAATTGAGTTCAGAAAACTCATTAAAAATCAAGAAATTCCTAAAACAGAACAGAAGAACATGAACACGTTGCTCTAGACTAACTCTTTACTGAGCTTGTTGTTAGAACAGAAGAACAGAAGAACATGAATGCATTGTTCTAGAACTGAAATCAGAAATTTCAGTTGAATTTCAATCAGCAATTTTCTACTTACTCAATGACTAGAAGCACAGAATTAGAATCAGAATCAGTGAGCATTGCTCACTACAAACTTTAAAATGTTGAAAGAGAATCACTTCTATCACAGAATTAAACAGCATCAGAAGAAGAAGATACAAATGCATCATCAAATACAGAAGAAAAGAACATGAACACGTTGCTTTTCAATCACGAAATGATCAAGATCAGCATCAGCACTGAATTGAATGCTTGAATAAGCACTCATGAAGCAGATAATCTCATTGCATTTATTAAGTACATATGTCAACAGCATGACATCGAAATTGAGATTCACAATGACATGATTCAGATGTTAAATGACATCAACAAGATCAACATCAAATTGAAAGCTATTAACATCAAGTTGAAAGTTACACAGACAACGTTGAACGTTGTTTGAACATGTTTACAGAAAGAAATGAAGAAAAAGAATGTGATTATACATCATCTAAAAGTAACATCAAGTCAACTAAGCACTTCAATTTTAAAAGATCAATTCTTAAAGTCAATTAAGTTATCTGACTCGTTTTTGTTTGAAGATTCAAGACAGAATGTGAATAATTGATTGTTTCAAATGCAAAACAAGCTAAAAATGAATAAGAATCATTTTTCTATTGAAGAAATGAAGATTGCATATGTGAAAAGTTGAGTCAGTGAAACAATGATCAAACACATAGCACTCAGAATGAGAAACATGATCACGAACTCATTTCTTGAAGCAAAAAAGATACTGTCAATCATAAATAAAATGTACGATGATCTCAATAAACATCACACGACTTCATGACAGTTCTTGAAGCTGTATCAAAACAAGATCTTCTTTCATGAATTTTGAATGAAATTTCAGAGACTTAGTGTGAAACTAGAGTACAATAACGAAATTCTACTAGATGATTTTCAGCATAAGATTAGCTCAAATCTTCAGCAAGTCATGATCAATGAATGAACTATGAATTTGAATGAATTCATCAACATTTGCATGCAAGTTAACGTTCAATTGACGAAATTGAATGCTCGATCAGCTCTCAAGACATCAACAACTCAAGTTGCTCACTTTATTGCTAGCATCTTGATGACAATCACTACTGCAATCTCAGCTTCAATCTCTGCATGAAAGAAACTCAAAATATTAAATGTTGATTTTGCTAGAAAGAAGTTGTTTAAAAAAGAACTTTGCTTCAAATGCAAGAAGTCAAAACATAGAGCACACGACTGTCTTAAATCAGTTCAGATGCATGAAATCACAGCGAATTTGAAAAACAATCTGTCTTTGTCAAAGTAGTGATTGAGAGTGATATACTCATATTCTGCTTCATCAGCATGTCTGATGATTCATTTGATTTCAAGTCGTTCACTGTTGATGTCATCTTAAGTAGTTTAGAAAAGATATTCAGGTTTTTCGCTCTGATAAATACTGAAGTCACTGACATGACTTTCATTGATGAATCTTTGATGTCAGAGCTATGTGAATGCTTTGATATTCAGTCAATATTGTTAGAGATCAGCATAAAGTGAGTCATATGAGTGTAATGTAATGAGTATATAAATGCTAAGAAAGAAAAGTATCTAGAAGAAAAGAGTTGACTATTTATATGACTCAGAAAAACATAAGCTAACTCTGAATAAAGTTGACTTCGAAACAAGTCTATGCTTTAGCGACGAGTGATCAACAATAGTCTCATCAACATAGCTATCAACGAAGATGCGTAGCTAGAATCGTAACATTATTCTTTCTCTTCAACAATTCATGTTTGCATAAATGTATTTTCTTAGTCTTGTGTAGAATTGAAATGTCTATTGTAGCAGACTCACTATGCAAGATAGAAGTGTCATTGAAGCAGACTCACTAGTTGCATGCGAACGAGTCAACAGATCAATTCACTGATAAATAAAACGATGTGAATAGATAAATCATTGCATTGACGAAAGATGTCATTGTAGCAGACTCACTAGTTGCATGTGAATGTATGATCAGATTCACTGATGAGTAGAATGATGAGAAGATAGATCATT
>JAABUK010002415.1_pt1 | contig 33526 bp, 28 predicted proteins | sample 5559141 | NCBI WGS metagenome assembly JAABUK01 (sample SAMN10711869, study PRJNA513367) | rock metagenome | isolation source: Antarctica rocks | place: Antarctica: Victoria Land, Pudding Butte nord | collected 2016-01-03 | reverse complement strand
TCCTTACTTCTCTTTATTTTTTATCGATTTATTATTTAATTATTTATTATATTATCCTCGTTAATATCTTATAAAGATTCTCCTTCTTTAACGGTCGTTAAAGCCTCGATCCTTACGTTTATAATTAGAGCGACGAATAAATTATTAATAAATATACACTAGAAGATTAACGAAACGATATATTAAGCCGGAGAATTAAAGGTATAAATTAATTTAATCTAGGATATATTAAAAAAGTTCGTTAATAATACGGAGATCGTTAACGAGATTATTACCGAGGTATAAGGTATATTAATAGACGATAAATTTTAGATAATAAGATTCGCGAGTAAATAAAAAGTATATAAAGCGCTAGACTCGACGATTTTATAAAATATACGAAAACGGGCGATAACTAATTATAGATAAAAGAAGAAATATATTAAAAGTATACGAAATATATAGGGGACCGTAGTATAGGATTAATAATTCGATACTATAAAGGAAAATTACCTCGGCTATATAAATTAAATCGCTAAGAAATTTATTTATAACGACGCTTATTCTATAATTATTTAATTAACGATTAATTATTTAAAACGGAATAATTATAAATAAGGATCTATACGTAAAAGTATTTTAAAAGACTAGTAAACGTTAAGTAACTTAAATAAAATTAATACTTATACTCTTTTAATTAAATCGGGCTTAACGGATAAATAATTAATAAAATTAAAAATTAATCGAAAATATCTAATAAGACTAAAGATAAATAATAATAAGGGACCTTTATTATAAGGAAAACGTAGGAGATATAACCGTTAAATTATTAATAATAAAGAGATTAAGCCCGAGTCGGTAGATTATAAAGTTAATAATAATAATTTAAACGGTACCTCGGAGAATAAAGATATAGTATCTTCGAGCGGTAATTTTAATAAGAATAATAATAACGACGACGATAATAACGATAAAGATTAAGGAATAAATAATCGGGTTAAATATTTCGGTTATAATTATATAGGTTTATTAGCTAATTCCTTTAAACGGGTAATAAAAAAAAATTTAAAAGTTATTAATATAAATAGCGAGGCTAGTTAAATCGGTACCCTCCGAGTATTTATAGAAGCTAGGTCCGATTTATAATATATTTATTATATATATTTATACGCTATAACTAGATATTTCAGTTTATAAACTAAGTTATTAAACGAAGAAAATATCCGCTTACGATTAATTAAGTACTAGCGTTATCGAAATAATATAGATATTTTTAAGATTAACGTAGCCACTAAAAATTAATAACGGATAATAACCCGATTATAAATAAACGATAATAAATATAGGGTCTATAAATATTAAACGATTAAAGCGAGTATTAAAGTATTCCTAACTAATTAAATATCGCGGTTTATCGTTTATAAAATAGGAGGGCTAGAAGTATAGGATACCTAGAAAAAAACGGGTAATATTATTATTAAAGGTATATTTAATTAATTATAAACGGGGGTAAATTTAAAGGGTAGCTCCGAGGTTAAAATTAGAGATATTATAACGGAGGAGTTCGATATATATTTTTATTATTAAATAAAGCGGAATAAATAACCTAATAAAGGGTAGCTACGGATAATATTTTATTTATTAATATAATAAATTATCCGGTAAAATCCGATATATTAGGCTCTATATATATACCTACGACCTAATTATAATTACCGACTAGTTTTATATCTTTATTATATTAAATATACTCGGCTTAAAGACTCGACCTTCTTTTAATATATCGATATAAATATATTTAAATATCTCGTTTATAGGTATAGAGTTAATATTATATAAAAATTAATATCTCTTAATAATAAGACTACTAATAATTATACGGAGATTATTCTAGGTTTTTATAAAAATATAACCGAATAATAAAAGAGGGTAAAGGGGCGGGGAAAAATAATAAATAATTATATATATAAAATAAATAAGATCTAAGAGCTAGTAGATATAATTAATTATAATTAATTCGTTCCGGTACCGTATACGTATAGGGATATAAGGATTACTCGGCCTAAAATATTATATAACTTAATATTAAACCGCCTAAATATTATTTTTTAAAGAATTATCCTCCTATAATTTATAAAGGTAAAGGAAGATAATAAAACCCTAAATAATAAAGAATTTAATAAATAATTAAACCTCGCCTTTATTTATTTAAAATAGACGGCGGTAAATCTTATATTATTAAGATTACCGAATAAATTTAATTTAATCCTTTATCGATTTCCGGCCGGTACTTAACTCGTTTTAATATTACCCGTTAATTAAACGTTAATATATAAAATAACTTAAGAGGATTTAGTCGTCTAGGGTTATATTAATTTATTATTAAAAATTAACCGAGTACACGTATAAAAGGTTATTTAAGGATATTATTTAAAGGTATTAAAATTATTTAAAGTAATATAAAGTAAAGTAAAATAAACGGAGAAGAGGTTTTATAATAAAAATAATTTTTTTCGGTAGACGGATAATAAGATTAAAGGGCGCTAATATTAAATTATATAAATAATATAGGATATTATTAATTATAAAGTAAAACCGCGCGGCGCGGTTTCGCCTAGCTCCGTTATTTTAATCTTAATTATAATAATCCTATACTAGCTATTAATATTAATTCTTAATATTAATAATCCGCGTTATAAATTATATTAATTCTTAATATTAATAATCCGCGTTATAAATTATATTAAAATAGAAATTATATTACCGTTTACTAGTTTATTATCTAGCCCTTTAATATCGCCTCCCCGTTTATCTCCGTTATATATAAAGACCGTAAACCGCTTATTTAAATAAGCGCGTTATACCCCTACCTTAAACCTCCGCTCTTATATAACCTCGAGTAAATTAATCTTTACCTCCTCCTTTTTAAATTCTTCCTCCGCCCCTATCTTTATCTTTACCGGTAGTAATAATTTATCGGAAAAGATAATAACGGGTAATAAAAAACGTTATTAACGGTAGACGGAGTATAATATTTAAGGCATATATTAATAGACTAAAAGAATAACGCGAGGTATTCGGGCTAATACTAAAATACCCCTATTATAATACTTAAACTAGAACGTACTATAGCGTTATAATTTATTATAACGCCTAAGGTATATATTAATAAACTAAAAAAACGGCGCGGGGTATTCGGGCTAACGCTAGAATACCCCTATTATAATACTTAAACTAGAACGTATTATAGCGTTATAATTATCTCCCCCCCTAAAGCCATATCCCTATAGCGAAGGTAGGTAGGTAATTATAACATTAAAAATAACTAAACTTTAAGGGTACGACCCCGAGTATACGCGGTTATTTTAAGAATTAAAACCCGAGTTCTAGGGCCCCCAAAGGGCGCTACCGGTACGCTATAACGCGCGGTTTAGTTCTAAGGCCCCCGAAGGGCACCTCTAGAGTACGTATATAGGCGCGGCGTTATGACCCCTAACGGGCACTATTAATAGGGTTTAAAGCTAATTAAGTATTTATAAAGTTTTTTTCTAGGGCCCCCGAAGGGTACCACCGGAGTATACATTAAATACGACTTTTCTAGGGCTTTATATAAATACTACTAGTGGTTTCTAGGGCCCCTAACGGGCGCTACCGGAGTACGTATTAAATACGACTTTTCCAGGGCCTTATATAAGTACTACTAGCGGTTTCTAGGGCCCCTAACGGGCGCCACCGGAGTATATATTAAATATAACTTTTCTAGGGCCCCTAAACGGGCACTACTAGAGCTCTAAAGGAATAACCCCGAGTATATATATATAAATATAATTTACGTATTAAGACGATTTATTTAAAGGTTAAATAATAGGTACCCTAAGAACCTAATTAATTCGGTTATAAAATTAATTAGGTACCTTTAACCTAAAAGATCCTACGAAATTTAATTATTCTAGCGCCGTAGCGCTAAAAGCCGAAAATAATTTAAATCCCCTAGTATTCGAATATTATACCTTAATAAAGTTAAGACCCTAAAATAGGGTTTATTCTACTCTTTTTAGCGGCCTACTCCCGGGTAGCTAATCTAAAAGCGTAGCCCGAACATTATTATAACGCCTAAGATATATACTAATAGATTAAAAAAGCGGCGCGAGGTATTCGGGCTAATACTAGAATACCCTTATTATAATATTTAAGCTAGAACGTACTATAGCGTTATACGGAGGGCGAAAAGATTACTAGTATATTAATAATAATAACCGATATATAATAAGATATAAAGAGATTTTTAAAAGTACTTTATAAACTATATAAGGTTTATACTTTCCGTTTAATATAAAAATAATTTTTCGATTTCGCTTATAACGAGCTACCTAGCGATTCTTAATTCGAAAAATAATTAATATTTAAACGGCGCGACTCGCTAGTTAGGAGGTAGGGCTAGTTAATTATTAATATACTTTAACGAGAAATTAAGGTCCTAGGGGAGTATAAAATATTTAATACTTTTTATTTATTTATAGAAGGGCTTAAGGGCGGTATTTTATAACCGTTTAAAAATATTATTCCGGTTATATTACGGTTGGCCCCGTAATAACTTAATATCTTCTACCGAGTTTACTACGAGAATAGATTAAATAGTTTATTATTATTATTAATAAATCCTACTACCTAATAACCCGCCGTCTTTATATTATTAATACTCTATTATTTAATACGACCTTATAGGTCGATTAATTTTTAGACGATTTTAAGGCTTTATTTATATTAAGGGGGGGTATAATAACGAGTTCTCGATACTCTATACTAGTTTAGTTTAATTATTTTATATTTAATATTATAGCGATATATAGTAACTTTAAAAAAGGACGCCGAAGTAAAGGTTTAAATAATAGGGTAGGCCGCGAGTATTATTTTAATTTATAATAATTTTAGATATATAAAATAAAGGTATAAAGAAAGAATAAATAACTACTAAGAATTCTAATTAATTATTATTATATTAATTTTAAAAGGGCGTCTCTTTAATAAAGGGGCCCTTCGGTAAAATATATAATACCCGATAACTACGTTATTATTAACCGAGATAATCGTTTATTAATTAATACCTACCGATATAAATATAAAGGTACGTTCTTTATTTTTAATTTTATTACTCTTCCTTTTATACCTTAATATTAATAAAAGTATATTAACGAACTAAAGTTCTAGATTCGGCTATATTATATCGAGTCGGTAATCTCGGCGGTATATATACTTTATTTAGGTAATATAAAGTCTTTATAAATAAAAACGATACCGGTCTTAAAGAAATTAGACCCGGTAACGACGAGATACTTCTCGATAATATTAATATTTAAAGATAAAAGTATAACGGCTAATAATATCTATATATTAAAGGATATATTTAAATATTAACTTAAATTAAACGGTAAAAGCCTTATTTTTAATACTAATTTTCGATTAATATACGGTAACTTTAAGATATAGTTATATATATAATCTATTAAGGCTTTACGTAGCGATATTTCCGAGCTCTTATTTAATACTTTTAATTAATTATTACCGGGCTTAGGTCTCTAGTACCTTCGCTTTAATATATTATAACTACTCTATAAGATTTATTAGGGCCTTAATAATTTTATAGATTTATCTATATTATAGTACGCGGCCGATCGTTAGGATCGCTTTAAGATTATTTAATTAATAGACTTTTAGGCGTTAAAGGACCTAATTATTTATAATTATTAAATATATATAGTAGGAATATAGGTTAGAATCTTAAAATAGTAATTTATAGATCCTTAATATATAAAGGATATTATATCCTAACTCGCGGCGTAAAGTACCTTAAATATTAATACCTAGCCTTATATATTAAAAAAGATTTCTAAAATTATATACGCCTAACCTTTATCTACTCGCGATTAATAATTTTAAAATTATTAAAATTTCTATATATATATCGAAATTTATTTAACCCTACGATACGCTATTAAATATATTAATATTAACCTACTCCGCTACGCTTTACGTTACGTTATAATTCTCTTTTAGGCCGACGCTACCGGTACTTTAAAATATATATAGGCCCTATTTTATATACTTTATATAATAAATTTACCGGTAATAATAATAAGATTATAAAAATATATATTAATAAATAATCTTATAAACCTACGGGGAATAGCGGATATAAATTTCGAGCTCGACCGCCTTCTTAAGCTATTTAATAATAATCTTAAAATATTTTAATACGACCGGTCTTATTATTCTAAATATAGTAATATATTATTTAAGAATTAGGCCTTTAATAGCCTATATTTTCTAGAGTTAAAAAAGATAATAAAATTTATATTCGGAAAACCCTCCTCGGTTATATATCCGGTTAAAAGCGCCGCCGAGGATATTTAGAGTATAACCCTTAATTTTATTTATAAATTATTTATTCGTTATACCGAGTAAGATAAATTCTCTTTAAGCCTAATTATTAACCTTTTCGATACCGGGCTTAAACGGTTAAATAGGAATATATTAAAATATAACGAGCGGTATACCTAGGAGTATATATTATTAACGGATAACGAGTATAAAGATACTCTAACGATTAGGCTAAAGATTAAATATAATTTTATATTAAAGAGTTTTATAATTTTAATTTCTACCTTAAAGCCTCCGAGTATTATATTTATTAATTAATCTAATAATAAATCCGCGCGGCGCGGGTTTATTAATTAGTTTTAAAATCGCGTAGGGCGTTATTTATATTAACGAGATCGAAAGGGGGTTAATTCTACCGGTTTATTCACCGATACCTTTTATAATAACTAACGTAATTATTATAATATCGTTAATTCCCTTTTTAATTTACTCGCCTTATTATAAAGGTTAAATTATAAGGCGTAATTTCTATTATTATACTACTCCTTAATAATATAATATTTATTACTTTTATATTAAGTCGTCTTCGGCTCCGTATTTTAAAATTTATTAAATTAACTCTCCGTCGTATTAATTTTAATATAAGATTTACTTTTTATAATAAATATATTTAGTCGTTTAGCTCCTACCCTATTAATTATGATTCTATCTTTAATACGCGCTTTTTTAATTATTAATTTATACTTTACCTTAATTAACTAGTTATCCCTTCGTTTTTTAAATTTAATTTACTCTTTATTAAATAACGGATCTAGCCGCCGCTTTCTTTTAATATTATTATATATTATTTATATATCGAATACTTTACCCCGATTTAACTCTTTTTATTATCTCTACTTTAAGATATTTAATATTTTAATATAATATAAATAAAGGTTAAACTACGCGCTATTAATTTATTAATATATAATTCGTTTATCGCGAATACTCTCTACCTACGTCGCTAAATCTTTTAAGATTTTATTAAATATTATTAAGGACGTAAAGAAATATTAATATAAATCGACGAATTTCTTATTTAATTTTTAATATCGCTAAGCTCGAAGTTTAAATATATATTATAAATATTTAAATAAATTCTCGTCTACCGATTTATTTAACTCCGCGTAAATAATAATAAACGTTTATAATTCTAAATTATAAACCGAGTAATAAAGGAATAACTTCGTATAATTCGGTATATTATATTCCGTATTATTAAAAAAGGCGAGGCCGATATCGCGAATATAACCACTCCCGGGTATATTAAGGAGATTATATAAACTAAATATTATTCGAGCTCGTCGGTTAATATTTATATAATTTATATAAACTCTTCTCGGCCTTAATAAAGATTTTATTATTATATTATCGAGCGAAGCCGGCTCCGCTAGAGACGCCCCGCTTTTAAGGCTTATATATTAAAGTAGATATAATAAAGTAAAATATACCTACCCCCGATTATAAAGTATCGTACGTTTTATACGTTAATATACCTTTTAAATAAATAAAAGGAGTAATTATTAAATAATTTTCTTTATATCTAGATTATTAACCCCTAGCCTATAAATATCGATTATAATAATAATACGTAGAGATAAGCCTTAGGTAGATAATAAACCGAAATATATCGCGATATCTTATTTATCTCAAGTAACTATCGCCGCGAAAAAAGGTATAATTAATTTCGTACCCTCGATCGGATATAATAATCGTCTTATTTATATATATATTAATTAATATATATCCTTAACCTAGGTTACGGAATCTATAAAAATAATCGTCTTCGGAATATCCTAGGCGGTAGTAATCTACGACGGTAAAATATATTATAGGTTAAATATACTATTAATAGGATTATAAATAATATTAATTTAAATATATATCTTTAACCGATTAAACGGAGTCTTTATAATAATAATATCTTCCGAGAAAATATATCGCTTTTATATAATTTTAAATATTTCGATATTAAGCGTTATAAAGACCCTTAAAAAAAGGACGTTAAATAATAATTATTTTCGGAGGATACCTAGATTAAAATATACTAGTCGAAACTCCTTCTATTCGGTTATTAAATAAAGCTCGTCGATTATTAATAAATATAACCGTAATATAAAGCTAGTATACCGTAGTATATCGGTATTAAAATCACTCGAACTAGTAATCTTAGGACTTATAAAGATTATTATTATTAACTATTTATCTATAAATCGCGTTTAGTTATTATACCGTAGGTAAAATAACTAGAGCGTATCGCTATAATATTAACGGGCTTATTATTATCGCCGTTTAGAACGAAGAGTCGGTAATTAAATATACGATTTAATTTCTTATATTACTCTTTTAATAAAGTATTTAAAAATATAATAATTAATATCGCTTTAATAAATAAAAATATTAATAATAAAGCCTAAAAAACGATATTTTTATTAAATCTAGTTTTTATAATTAAGATTAAATCCGTTCTCTAGTTTAATAGTATATTTAAAGTATTATACTACTTCTCTTTAAACTCGATTTTAAAATAATATATCGCGGCGCCTTCTATATACTCTCGATCTAGAGTTTTATATAAATTATTTATCTTTATTATAATAAGCGTAGACGCGAAATCGCCTACTATATATAATACTATTATAATAAATATTAGTTTTAATTTTAAATATATTTCGCGGAGGGTTCTATAACGAAAGGGATCTACCGATAATAAAAAATAAAAGCTAACGATAAATAATTATTATTATAGTAATAATCGAAACTCGAGTTATAATTAAGGATTTTTAGATAATCTATATTTATTTCGTTATATATACGATAAATAATATTATAAATAATTATATTCGAAAGAGTATATATAGAAGTATTAGCGCGCGATTAATTTAAATCTTATTCTAAAATAATTAAATAACGATCGCGTCGTAAAGTTAGTTATTAATAAAGAAAAAAGTTAACGGAAAAATTTATATAGGCGGCCCGCGAAAATAATACGAACCTAATAAAAATATAGGGTTTTACGCTCAGACCTACCGCCGTTTAGCTACGAAGTTAGTATTTCTAACCCGAAGGGGCTTAGTGAACGGGAGCTAACCCGAAGGGGCTTAGCGGTGGCTCGGCAGGTCTGAGGGACTGAGGCAACCTTTTCCATCCCATCTTTTCTATGCCATATGTCACTTGGGGCATTGAGTGTTGACCGATAGACCTCTCAAAGAATGTAAGGGACGCATGCAACTTGATGGAGCTCACTTTGCCCGTCATAGCAGCCGCGCAGCGCTCCGTTTCTGCCGGCGATATCCGTGGTTCTTTTTGACATGAGCCTCCTCATCCGAACCCTGCGTAATAATGATTCAAGGCCGGGCAGCAAAGGCTTTCCTATTTGCCTTATGCTTTCTAGCATTTCTTTATAATATCGTTCATTTTTTATATACAAAGCATTTTCGTAGCAATATCAAGCTCGCCAATTTATTGGCCCTAAGCGACCTTTCTTATCTCGCTTCTGCTCAAGCAGTCACCTATCGAAACCTTTCGAGCTCTAATTTACGCGTTGACACAGGACAGACAGGCCCAGCCGTCGAAGAAGTGCATTATTACAATGATTTAGTGGCCAATTGGGTTGGCGGTCTTAAAGCAGGGTCGTAGCTTTGTTTGCTATACGCGTGGGACATATGTCAGTAGTGCCCAGTCTCGAAATTCAAGATCTGTTGCGCAATAGGTGGAAGTCTTCAACCTAACATACCACAGGCATACACACTCGGAGAGATGTCGGACACGACAGCTAAAGTCCCATACCCCAACCTAGCGATGAACAGCCCTCCTGGTGGCCTGTCAACGGCATTCAATGGTATACCCTTTAGCTGTGCCCTCCAATAATACCTTCATTAGCGTTCAAGCCCCCTTTATTACACCAGACGATACCCTCTGGGTTCGGGACACTGGGAGACCTAGCACCAATGTGACCGAGGATGTCACGATACCATATGCCCAACCCGGAGGCCCGAAACTCGTTGCGATGAATCCAAACAACAAATCGGTCATCGCAACATACACTTTCCTCGCAAGTGTACACTACCCCGACTCACACATGAATGACGTGCGCCTCGATATGCGGGCGAATGCCACTGCTTCCGGCAAAAGGATAGCCTACATTGTCGACAGCAGCAACGAAGGTCGTACAGGGCTCATCATGCTGGACGTTGGGACCCGAGGGTCATGACGTATGCTCAACCAGCACCCGTCTACCCTGCGGACTCTCGAGGATATACCATCATATCAAGGCAGTCCCTTCTACCAGCGAAGCCCTGGGATGCCCCTTACCAATATCCAGGAAGGCCTTGACGGCATAGAGCTCTGCCTATGTGGCGATACATTATACTACTCGCCTTCGACGAGTGACTATTTCTACAGCATAGAGACCCAGTACCTCCGTGCCAGCCCAGCAAACGACACACTCGCCGCTCAGCGCGCCTCAAACAGTGTCAAAAACCGAGGTCAGCGAGGTGGAAACGCCAATGGCTTCAGTGGCGATTCGAACGGTGCGATATACATGCTCATGCCGGAGCATAATGCTATCACTACAACACGACTACCCTCCAGGTCGAGAATTTCGTGCGCGATCCCAGAATCATCTGGCCTGATAGCTCGAAGGTGGGTTTCGATCGTTACATCTATTTCAACATCAATCAACTGCCATATCAGCCTGATTGGAACAACGGAACGGACCTGAGGCAACACCCTGGGTTGATTTTGAGAGCACCCCTGCCTAATAATGGGACCAAGAGGACTGTTTTGGGCGCTTGAAATGGTAGCTCGTTGTCATATATATAGGATAGTCCATGAAAGTTATTATACCAGAATCCTTAGCAGACTCTCCTATTCTAACCAACGTATTCATGGTATCCAGACTTTGGGACCAAGATCAATGATTCATACCAAACTTGGCGCATGAAGAAGACTGGTAAGTCATCTAGCTCCAGTCTATGCTCGCCTCTGTAAAGCCTTTACGTTGAATTCATTTTTTGCTACATCTTTGCCTGAAACAGTACTTCCAACAACAGGCCCGTACTCCAAGAAGCAGAAATCAGCAATCCAAACAATGACACCCACACAAAGCAGTGCACGAGACAGCGACATCGAGAATAGAGGGTACACAATGTCTATACTACTGAATCCATATGCTATATGCTAATCTATGGGTATAATGCTCCTACTCATCGTGACAACCTCCGTATACATGAAAATTCAGCTTTCCTTCTTTTCTCCCATGTCTGTCTTCATCATCATCGGTCCATACACCAACCATACATGGACAAACTTCTCGTACAGCCTGTACTCTCGCGCCAACTTTGACGAGGAATGATGGTGGCGCCTCCTGGAGACAGCTTCTAGATTTCGGGTGCCGGAGATGAGGCGGCGGTAGAGATGGAGCTGGTGGTGTGAGGGTTCGAGAAGATGGTGCTTGAGGCCCTTGATAGGATTGTTGTAGGTCCCCCTTCGTGGCCTTCTTGCGAAGAAATTTTTTGCGCGCGGCGTCGTCAATGCCTTCGGCATTGGCGGCATCCTTCACAATCTCGGCTGCGCACACCCAGCCAGCGTCTCACGCCTCCCAAACCCAACATCAAGAACAACAAAGGGGCCGCGTCATGATCGTTGCTCGGTCTTGTGTCCCCCCACCCTCCCGGCAGTAACGTTCTTCTTCCCCCCCTCAATCCCAACATGGTCCAATACACCACTATCCAACGCATGCCAAACCGCCGGTCCCACCGCTCTCGCAAAATTGCTACTCTGCTCCAGCACATATTCCAAGCTAATCTCTCCGTACTTTCCAAACAATTGATCTTTCTTGTCCTGCGCGATATGGTTCCAGCCATGTAGGATATAGGAGAGGCGCCAGTCGACCTGCCACGTATCCGACGCTGGGTAGTTTTGGAAGTGTTCGATGAAATCGGTCGTGTTGGTTGTGGGATGGTTGAGTATGATTGAGTTGTTGGACTCATGGCGGTCGTGGACGAGGTAGATGGTTTTGAGGTCGTCGTCTTCCCAGGAGTAAGGGAAGAACGTTTGTTGGGGCAGGCGGAGGATTTGGTGAGGTTGGTGGTGGAAGTCTGGCGTCATTGTTGTCATGAGGTGCACGGAATGCTTGGTCCAGGAGCCGTCGAATTCGAGGTCCATGAGTTTGAGGAATATTTTGTTGAATTTGTTGCCTTTTGTTGATAGGATGGCTGAAGGGCAGATCTCTCCGCCTAGTTGGGCGCCGAAGACGTTTTCGAAACCGGTATTGAGGAACTGGTGAAGGGGTCGGAGGATGTAGGAGTCGTCGTCAAGGTAGATGCCGCCGTATTTTTCCAGTACGTCGATGCGGGTGAAGTCGGTTTTGTGGGCGATGTGGTCGATTAGGAGACCTTTGGATGTCTTTTTGGGGAGTTTGTGGTAATTAAACTTGACTGTTGGCAAACTTCGCACGGCTGAGGTCCAGGGGCTGGTGCTGGAGTCTAGCAGTTCGTCCATTTCTTCTGCTTCGACGTTGGTGTGGATGTATATGATTTCAGGCTGCATGTAGTAGTGTGCAGAATAGATGGCGAGGAACTCGCGGAAGCGTAGATCGAATGTCTCTTCGGTATCCAGCATGAAATGAACGAAGTGGATGATGTTTGGGATGGCATGAACGTGCCCGTCGGCACTTTGGGCATCATGAAATTCATGTTGGGCAGAGTGCGTGAGGTGTCGTGAAAACCGCAGAGCTTCTAATGATTTGAAGCTCCTGGGCATGACCTGGTGGAGCATAAGGACAACGGAAACAAGGGTGAAGAAAAAGGCGGCTAGCGTCCATCTTGGGCTTAGATGCTTCTGCTTTGTGGTCGCGAATGGCTGCATTTTGAGGTAAGGTATCAAAGATCGATGAACATGAGAAGGAGTTTTCAGAAAGGCGAGAAAGGAAAGGCAGGCAGAGAAGAGGTGATGAAGCCAACAGTTTGTTCCATGAGATCGCTATGGGATTCCACCTAGCTATATTCCAACACACACCCATCCCTGCGCAGATGTTGGTAAGACCGAGCCAACCACACTGTTGGTATCTGACACAAGCTAATGGATTTAGTGCTGAGGCACTGAGCATGCCTGCGTCCTCGTCGTCTCGTTTCAGATTCTTTTGATGGTGCGGCGGCGATGTATGCTTGCAGCTTGCTCATCTCGCTCTGTCAAAACAGGGTGTTACATGGTAATAACTGTGCCTTCCCTTCAGCCACGGGAGTATAAGCGACGAGAGCGGGACTAACAATAGAGTCGACTAATTTACTTTAGCTTCGTAAGTATCAAAGTCAGCTTGTTTTGTAAGAGACCCGGAAGACTACTCGTACCAACAGGAGTAAGGGCCATTCCATTAAGCTGACGAGCGACAGCTTTGAGCCATCTTCTTATCCAAAACGATAGCAACTAGCCGATGGTGCTGATGGAGGCATTCTTAATTCTCAGCATCCATCGTTAAAGTATGTTGCATTATTGCACTAGGGCTGTGCATAAGACCCTCTGAAGGATGGCGGCAAAAATTCTATTACAGCCTAAGGTCCCGAGCTTTTTTCGACGTTATACCCAAATCAGTATTAGTTGCGTTGGAAGTGCGTCACGACCCCAGCCGGTTCGTTTCAACTTCAAGCCGCGCTAATGAAGCTAGCGTTGTCCAACTAAAGTATACAAGGGTAGCAAATTCTAGGTACTACCTCACTGCCTATAACACATTGCTGTCGGCGTCGCAAGTCGGATCGCCTGAGTAGTCAGTAGAAATGGACAACGATGTCAATAGGTAGGGACTTGGTGATAGTAATGTCTGTTTACTATATCGCGTCTCCCGAAAGCTGTACCCCGTCGACCGTGAGGCGGTATTAAGGAGCGGAGATAGCCCGTATTCTGGATAGGGCCTAGTAGCTAGCTGCAGATTAAGGCTGGGGCGGCGGCGCAGGGGTTTTATAAGCTGGGCAATGAGGGGAAGGAAAGGGGGACTCTGGGAAAGATAGGAGGCTATTCCATGCATGCTGGATGGTTCTAGAGTTCTCCCCTGCGCCTTTGGTGATGGATGCGCCCATCGTTGTCAGCATTCAAAGACTTGGTGTAAATGTCTCTGTATTGGAATTAGAGCTAGCTCCTCTACATGGACTTAGCGTGGCCGTCCTGTAAATCATGTAACCTGAAAGTTCATTGCAGCTGAACAGAAACACTCGTCCCTAATTCCCCAAGGCATCGCGACCATAACAAATATGGTGCTCTTAGCCGAACAAACCGTACCTATTTCGACCAGAGATTTGCTTTCTTGGATATTCGACGATGCCCCTTATGACCAAGACAAACCCGTAAGTACAGAGTCCTTCACCACAAGATACCAAGAAGCTGAAAAGTCCCCAAGGTCTACATTGACGCCAACAACCCCGACCGATCAATATGCGCCAAGCAAGCACGAACATTGATTCGAAAGATGACAGCAGGTTATCGAAAGCTGGGCGTGCGCCCAGGCCACAAAGATGTGGTCTGCGTGCACGCTTTTAACGACATCATGTACTCGATGCATTTTTTGGGTATCATCGCTGCGGGAGGTATATTTGCAGGCACGAATCCTACTTACACACCGTACGAGCTAGCTCACCATCTACGGACCTCGGAAGCACGCTTTATTATTACAGAGCCTGAGATGCTCGACTCGATTTTGAAAGCTACCAAGGAGTGCGACATCCCCGAATCAAATATCCTTATTTTCAACGTACTTGGTCAGATCATTCCTAAGGGTTTCGTGTCATGGGAGACACTATTGAACCAGGGCGAGGAAGATTGGGTTCGCTTCGATGACCTTAAAACGGCAAAGACAACAGAAGCTGCCCGCTTGTTTAGTAGCGGTACCACCGGGCTGCCTAAGGCGGCCATGATAAGTCACTATAATCTAGTGGCAGAGCACACATTGCTCTTTGCTAACAATAAGAGGGACTACGAAGTAAGAAGGGTCCTTCCGCTGCCAATGTTCCACGCCGCCGTTCTACCTCTTGCACACACCTCGACGCTGAAACTCGGCGATACTGCGTGGGTGATGCGACGCTTCGAGCTGAAGAAATTCCTTTCCATCATCGAGAGCCGTCAGATAACAGATCTGGTGCTGGTGCCGCCCATTGTCATCGCCACTATCATGTCGCCGCTCACGGGACAGCATGATCTGGGGTCGTTGAAATATGCGCTTTGCGGCGCTGCACCGCTGGGGAAAGGACCTCAGAAGAAGTTCGAGGAGCTCATGGCAAACAATGGGGTCTTCACGCAGATATTTGGTGAGTTGGAAAACAGTCCAATGCCTCTATTCGACGTGCAAGTCCTGAAGGTATTGTGTGGATAGGAATGACAGAACTGTCTTGCGTTGCCACCACTCTAAATTGGCCTGAGCAAGACCACACGGGCAGCGTCGGCTACCCGCTTCCGAACCTCGATGTGAAGTGAGCCCGCCATAATGCTGCTGAACAAGTGAATTGCGACGCAATACTGACCCAAGCTATAGACTTGTCGACGAAAACGGCGCCGACATGACAGACTACAACGTCAACGGCGAGTTGTGTTTCCGTGGACCCACGGTGTTCATGGGCTACCTCAACAACGCCGAGGCCAACAAGGCATTCGACCGGGAGGGATTTTACCATACTGGCGACATAGGCTACCGCGTGCGCGGAGGGAAGAACCTGTGGTACATAGTCGACCGCAGAAAGGAACTACTCAAGGTTCGAGGGTTTCAAGTCGCTCCACCGGAACTTGAGGCGGTGCTGCTGGGGCAACCCGAAATCGTAGATGCAGCGGTTATTGGTGTCCAGTATAAAGCGAGCGACAGCCAGATGCCGAGGGCGTATATTGTGAAAAGACCGACTCCAGGGGGAGATCGGTTGAGCGAGCAAGACATCAGGAATTTCATGAAGGATAAGTTAGCAAAATATAAAGAGCTGACGGGCGGAGTACAATTTGTGAGTGAAATTCCGAAAAACGCCAGTGGGAAGATATTGAAGAGGCTTTTGAGAGACAGAGCAAAGAAAGAAATGGGTGTACGATTGTAAGCAACATTTGTTGGTTGGTCAGATTCAGTCCCGAGCAGCGAGTGGGCTGTGTATCATAACGAGCCTCACTGAGTCAAGTCCATTTCCAACAGAAATGCAAATAAAAGTTCAGATAGCAGTACTCTTGACCAACAATTCTAGGAGAATAGGGCACGTGATGAAAAGATTTTCAAGTGTGTTTCAAGTCTACAACTCGTCTTAACAATGTCGTTGGAAAATGTTGCTGGATTCCACCTCATTCCGGATCTACTTCCATCGAACCATTCACAGCTGGGATGTTTCTAAGGTAGCAATTGGCATATTTCTACCGAAGCAAACTCTTGCAGTTTCGAAAATCAAAAAGTAGTCTTCTATGCGAAATGAGTTTGCCTCTGCCTTACGCTCCTCTTGTTCCTTGGCACTGTCGTTAGAAATACTGAAATAAGTACCCATGTTCCCGATACCCTCAATGTGGTCAATAAAACTTGAGTCCGAACTTTTACTGCTGGTCATTTGTATCGCGCACAGCAGCCACAATCTCATGATCGATGATGCCTCCTGCTACTGTACAGGTTCCGCCTCGCCTTATCCTCTATTTCGAAAGCTTACATTCAGCAGCCAGGCGGTCCCGACTCGACATCAAGCTGCAATCCATCGCCGACGAAGTCGCAGCCGCCGTGAATGAACTAAACGCACAATTCGTCTCCAATCTCCGCGACGTGAAAAAATGGCTATTCGGCTTTGCGGCCGGAATACAGACAGCGAGGCAGCGAATGGGCGGGCTCTCATAAATCGACTTTACCTTGCACGAAAACCTAATGCCCACGGCCGCTTCAGACGATACGACGATTTCTTGCAATATGGACCGGATTGTCAAGCAACCGATCGAAGGCTTTACTTATGTGGATTTGCAAAGACGGACTAGGTTTCCGGATATTTATAATGATGCAATTACTGCTTGCAAGGAAGGTACCGCTGTGGATGGTCGCAACCCTCGGGAAGCTAGCCATAAGATTCGGTGCTCTTGGGACAACGTTGGATTTATGCAAGAGATTCCTTGGTTAAGTTCAGAATGTTAGATATCACTTCCATAACATCGTATCCGCTCTAACATCCTGCAGAAGGAATGGCGATCTCCCCTCGGCGTATACACCACATGGCTCCGAAACGGTCTCGCCGACCAAATGATCCAACCTCCAGCTGGATTGAGCCATATGGGCTACCTGTGAGGATTCGCTCACACGGTCACACACGAGCTGACGCATGGGCCGAAATGTGGGCAGTTTTAGCTCGCCTTGAATCCACCAGTTGCGGAGATCTATAAGTGGGCTCCTTGCTTGGCGGCTAGTAACCCATATTGTTCTGGTAATAAGATCTGTGATTTTGCGCTTTTTCAGACCTTGCTAACTGTTCATCGTGAATGAACTCTTATGCGTATTTCGCTGACGCGGTCGGGCTGCGGAAAGCTGGATTTTTGATCAATAGAGCAGGGCGTATCCTACACGACACTGTTCAGGCGGCTGCGGTGTGAGCAGGTATTCTTGGTGTCCGAGCAATGAGCGACTTTTGCGGCACGATGAATGATGGCGGATCGAGAACAGTCAAGTGCCTACTGTGGTTTATAGCCCTAGTGACGCACAAGCTGACGGGACAATACCCATCGTTTTCAAATTTTCATACTCGTACACAGTGAATCGATCCTAAGATCGGTCGACCAAAGCTCTACGGCCACCGTACGTTTGGAATCACTGATCCAGTTGGTTATTGGCCTTTCAATTACATAATGTCGGTCATTGGCAAAGAGCAAGAGGGAAGAGGTGCTAGCCTGGTCTGAGCATTCCGAGTCAAAGTACCGTCTACCCAAATCAGCCCTCCACAAATCCCAGTACCTTCTTGACGAATTCAACCGGAATCTCCTCCGCCAAACAATGTCCGGAGTTCTCCACAGACCCCTGCCTTACATCTGCATAAGAATCCCTCGCCATTTTCAACGCAACTTCATGAAATCAGCTCTGCCGCCCACCCAAAACCATGGCCCGAGTCTTCACCTTCCTATCCCTTTTCAGCCACTCCTGGTTATGCACCTTGTCGACTTCCAACATCTTGAATCCCAAGAAACTGCAGCGCAGACTGCCGGGGATGCTGTACTGCGCGGTGTGCCACAATCCAAGTCCGCGTTGGAGAAGCATTCGGGTTTCTCCGCGAGGCGGTCGTAGGAATGCTTGAGGTAGATGCGCTTCCTACCCGCGACGGCCGCTTCGGCGATGTCGGATCGGGCATGGAAAGCGAAGTGCTAATGCACAGGGGAGGTTTTGGCCTCGTCGTACCAGTGTTCCCAATTAATTAATTAACTTTCCAGAAAATTATCATTTAGTTGGTTCAGTTTGCTCTTTTTTCCCTTGATGGTTAATTCCCTTAGTCTAAGGTCTCAACTGACTGCTTGTATTCAGTCCATGCCCTAGGATAGTTGGTTAAAACTGATAGTTTTGGCAGTTGCCTATTTATATAATTTGTCATGGTTTTACTGTCGTATGGTCGCCATCGCAACTGGGGAGGAATTATCTCAATGCGAGTCATGAACAATTTATGAATTTCATGAATTTAATGCAAACCATCAGAGACTACAATTAAAAAATGGCCCTTAGCTTGGTCTGAGCCCCCAAACCAACTAACTACGCTAGCAATTAGTGTATTTAGTTTGTTTGGGGTCAAAATTGAACTGTTTCAAAAGATTAAGGCGTACTACGCCCTTCCGGTCTGTCGCAGACTCGCAGTTCAGTATGCTGCGCAGCAGCTTTAGCGTGTCAAGTCTCCAATGTATTTCCTGTCCATTCGAAATCATCGTCCAGTCTATGCAGTCCTCTTTCTCCTAACTTTTGGTACCTTGTCATAAAATTAAAAGGAATAATCGACCGTGATCACCTCCAGCATGACTCTCCCCCAAAGTTTGACTGTTCGAGTTCTTTCGTACCTCATCATCGGCTGCTTTGGTGCATCAACTCTCTTCCATACAGCGAATAAGCAGGCCTCGTCCTTCTCTCTCTTCCCAAATAATCACAACGTCGACTCAAACCCAATTTTCAACAGCACACTTGGAGTAGGCCGATCGCAACTTTTTCCTCACTCGCTCTCTCTAACCTCAAATCCAGTTCCAATACATATTCTCCACCCTCCTACCAGAGCGAGAAGACAGAAAGCAGCAGCTCCTCAAGGCAGCAAATGCAACAGGCCTAGACTTCACCTTCCTCGAAGGCGTCCATGACAGCGAAGTCCCCGAACGCGAGCGTCCACCAGACTTCCCTGAGATGGACCGCATAGGCGATTACGCCTGCGCAGTCGTCCACATCCGACAATGGAAAATGTATGTACACGCCCCAATTCTCCACCTTAAAAAAAAACATACTCAACCAACCCACTAACACCCCCTCCCTCTAGGATAGTAGAGAAACAAATCACCACCGCCCTCATCACCGAAAGCGACGTCGACTGGGACCCGCGCCTCAGGACGCAACTCTCCGCCTTCGCCTCCGCCTCATACAACTTCACAAACTACATCCCCAACACCTCCCTCTCCCCCATCCCCCCCTCAAGAATAGACCGCCAAACAAGCCCCTACGGCAACGACTGGGACATAATCTGGTTCGGCAACTGCGGTGTCTCCGGGCAGAATTGGCAAGCCTATACCGACGACACGGCGCCTCGTATTGACAAGGAACATGAACTGATCCATTATAAATACGGGCACGCCCCTGTCGAGGGCTTCGAACGCTCGATAAATCAACGGATGGTTGTTGATGTGAGGAAGGGGGTTTGTACGCAGGCTTATGCGATTAGTTTGAGGGGGGCGAAAAGGTTGTGCAAGGTTGCGGCCAAGAGTGTGGATCAGATGATTGATACGTGGATTGGGAGTAAGTGTGGGGATGGGACGTTGAGGTGTGTGGCGCCGTTTCCGCAGATCTTCGATGATGCGAAAAGGTACGTTACTCTCCCTAAATGTTTCGATTTTACTCCTTGGCCTGAAGGTAGAGAGTACCAACCTCTGACTCCAAAACGCGATCACAGTACCTCCAACATGGATCTATCCAAGGACGACCAGGTGGGCGAGCCGGTGGAGCAGGGGAAGGCAGAGAGTGTGTTGCAGTATTCGATAAGGGTGAATGCTGAGAAAGTGCGGGAAGGAAAAGGAATGGAGGAGTGGGAGTGGAATTGGCTAAAAGGAAAACAAGCAGAATCTGGAGTGAGCTGGGAATGAATACATGTATGAGGACCGATGGCATCCACTTGTGATTATACCTATCTTCTTGGACATGTCGTTGATCGTGGTGACTGAAATAATCATGCCTATTGAGGGCGCTTCGTGAGTTAATTAAGCGCGACGAGGAGGTCCCCGAGGTGGCGAAGAAGATGTACAGACCTCATTGACGATTGGAGCTGACGAGAAGGTCCCCGAGGGCAAATGGAGCTGATGAGTGGGCGGTTGTGGATAGATCATTCGAGTGCGATCGACATTCAATTAATGTGCAGAATCTTTTCCCCAACGACATGTTTGAAGACTACGCATCCTGATAGTGGGAGCGGGATGGGAATGAAGAGATAGAAACTCTCCACGAACGAGAGAGTACCAGTCGCGGGACGCTGTTATTATCACGCAACATGCCATTCGGAAGGCTTCGAATTTCCAGAACCATCTTGACCTACCCACGAAGTCGGCTTGGACTCTGAGTGCAGTAATTGCTATCGCACCCTTTTGATCGAGAAGGGCAGAAGCATATCTAATGGATATGTACCTATCAAGCTGTGCATACTGCATACGTGAGAATGCCGCAGCGAGCTCCTATCCGTACTCTCGTTATTTCAAAGCACACCAGCCTTCTGCATAGCGTTCGCAAACATCTCTCTGCACCTCACTCTACTGCCCAGCCTCGCACAGAGCAAGAACGCCCCACTAAGCTTGCGATGCAAGCTATACGTCTCCTCTGGCGGCGGCGCCAATCGCTCCCTCACCATGACAGGGATAAATCCTCTCACTCTATCGGTGATGGTCTGATCTCGGAAATCATACACGTCAGGCGCGGTATCCGTGAATGGCTCAGCAAGCGTGAGTACGGACCCAACATGCGCGTTGAGCATTGCCTGGCTTTCATGTCCAGTCAGATAGCCGAGTTGGATGGAAAGGTCACGCACTTTAGCACGATCGGAGCGAGATGCGGCGAGTAGGGTATGAATGTAAGGATCGATGAATTTAGCAGGAAAGTCGCGGCTGGCGCCGAAGTCGAGAAGTTCAAGTTTATTAGTTTTGGCATTGAAGAGGAAGTTTGTCCAATTAGGATCTGTTTGCATGAATCTGAATTCTGTGATCTCGCGTAGGCAGAGACGTAGGATGTTTGAGCCAATCCAGTCTCTCTGCTCTTGGGTGAGGTTCTGTACTTTGGTAACGCTGGCGCCTTCGCAGAATTCTGCTGTTAGTACTTCTGAGCCTGACGCTTCAGGGATGATGGCAGGGATATGGAAAATATCGGTCTCGTCCGAGAGGAGCTGGCGAAAGCGAGATCCCATTTCAGCTTCGCGGACATAGTCGCATTCCCAAGCTAATTCTCTACGAGCATTTGCGATTGTTTTGTCAAGGTAGAGGCCTTTGGGGAGAAGACGGGAAGCTGTGAGGAGGATTGAGAGATTGGAAAGGTCGCTGTCGATGGAGGAGGCGACACCGGGGTACTGGACCTTTACAGCTACGTGTTGGGCGGAGGATTTGAGGGTTGCGCTGTGAACTTGGCCGATTGAGGCTGCCGCAATGGGCTTCTCATTGAAGGAGGAGAAGAGGTCACGCCATTCGGACCCGAGATTGCTAGCTAGGACTTTGTTGCGCTGGGAGGCTGGCATGTAGTCCGCGCTGTCTTGGACTCGCTGCAAGACCTCGTTGATTGGTCCTGGAAGCATCTTTGAATCTAAGATAGAACTTAGCCTCTTGGAAACAAAACAACAAGCTTCACTTTACGACAAACCTTGAAAGCTCATCATCTGGCCCAACTTCAATGCTGCCCCTCTCATTCGAGAAAGCTTGGCTACTAGTCGTTCCATGTTGGCAGCACTGAGCATCAAAGAGCCACCAGCATCACCACTACCTCCAGCAGCACGACGAAAGCTTTCGCCTACTGCTCCAAATGTCATGGATGCGGCTAATCCGCCATACTGCCAGAACCTTCCAAAACGTGACGATGGCACACGAGACTCACGCATCTCGTAAGGAGCTTTTGTGGGTGTCACTAGGTCTTTTGGGGTCTACGAGGTGACTGTCAGCCTATCAGCAAAAAGGTCACGAATCTAATATATCGCTGCTTACCTCTGAAGTAGTCGCAGACATGGTCTCGGCATCTTTGACGATGTCTGCCGCCAAATCGTGCACATCTTTCTCTCCGTTTCCACTAGAAGCTGCTAGTTCCGCAGAAGGGGGAGATTCATAAGTCTCTGGCCAGGCTTGCGCGGGTATCCGCATGCTCGACGAAACTTGGTCTGAACTCTCTGAGGCCTTCATGTGCTTCACCGGGATGTCTTTGACTCCTGGCAGCTCTAGACCCTTTGAAGGACTACCCTTCTTTGCTTGGCCGCGAAGCAATTTTGCTACTTTTGGACTATGGAAGATTTCAGAGTACGCTTCGTCAGAAAGCTGCTCTTGTACTGGTACAGCTTGAGATTCAGGGATAGCCTGCTCCTGGTTATTAGTAGTCGTAGAGTAGAAGACATCTTGGTTCATGTGAGCATCCGAGACATGCTCATCGCTTTCTTGCGCATCTTCTGTGTTCTTTGGCAGCTTGACCCGTGGAAGGCCGGAGAGCACTTGCCCATTTGAAGAATAAGGCGTATAATAAACATCCTGCTCCTGGTTGACTTTCAGGCCTGGCTCCTCGGTTTCAGATTTTGGTGGAATGGCAGGTGGAGGCTCGGCGGCCTGCGAGGGAATTTGTTTCTCTGCCTCTCGTTGGAGCCGCTTGGCCTGGTCTGCGGATGGGGGTCTCGTCTTCTTAGCGGTTTTTGGGATGCTTGCACTGCAAGATGAAGCAGGCTGTAGACCACCGTTGTTTCTTCCTTTTTGACTTTCTAATGGGCGTTTTACAGGCTCTGTCTGTGGTAATTTTGAGTAAGATTCCTCATCCTGCTTGGGAACACCCGTAGCAGCGCCTGTTGGGGGCATGAATTCATCCGGTAGAGGATGTCTCTTTGCCTTCTCTTGCTTCACGCCCAAACTTCGGTCTGGGGGAGATTCCCCAGTTGCATTATCTTCAGACCTTTCGTAGAAATGATCCTGTGCAAGCCCCTCCTTTTTTTCACCGCCTTGCGTTGTTCCCTCGGCACTGCCCTCCCTTGGTATGGGCGCATCCCTAGTTGAGCCATCTGATTTAGATGCTTGCGTGGAATATCCGGGTCCTGTTTCCTTGAAGCGTCCTGCTAAGGCGGAAGCTGCTTTTACCGTAAGAGTGACCCTATCAGTCTGTGATCTGGCAGCCTCTGCAAGCGATGATGTCTGGCTATAAGCATCCAATTGATGTTTGCGAAGGGCGACATGTTTCAAAGCGACGCCTCGAGAAGCCTTGAATACGGCTGCAGCATCTAGAATGCGCCTTCCTGTCATTGCAGACAATGCGCAGTTTTGAGGGTCCTACGGTCTCCGAAGGGTCTCCATAATAGCACCTGCGACCACCAGTAGTTCTTGATTGGTGGATGGAGAGAGTAATGAATGGAGTGTATGATGGCTTGGATCCCGTAACGGCTAGTCCCGCAGCTTCCTTGTTAGTACGGAGATTGACTCGCCCTAAGCGCTAGTGGCCCCCTGAAGAGTCTCCATGTCTTTGGGGTAGAAGTGCGCCGGACTAGCAATTCGCATGGTCTGCTCTACTGGCATGCCTAAGTACATATCTAGGGTAGACCCCTTATCTCTTTAGCGCTCAAGCCCTGGAACTCGATTCTTAGGCTTCCCTCAAGCACTCCAGGAGAGGGTTACGGGGGGCGCAATATACTAATTGTCCAGGCAGCCCTTATCGGGGCCAGATATTTGCCAAGCCACTATTATCCTTAGCGCTTGCCAGGACTTTTGGTGTCAATCTCCGTACATCGCTGTACCAGTATTTGTTCGGTATCTGCAACGACACGACTTGACCACCATATCGCACTCCTCATATAGCTAGTCGTCTCTGGCGCCGTTGCTCGTCTCCAACGTTTTGTCTGGCCCATGTGGTACCGCGCGTGCTGACACACGCCTTCCAGCTTGTACGCAAGCTCGTGGCTACTTGTAAGCGGGCTTTCCTACCTCTTTCAAAGCAAGCTGGTTTGCTTCCCCTCATCGATGCTCCCACTCAGGCTTGCACACCCTAAGGCCCTACCTTCTGCCTGCCTGGCCGTCATATACCTCTCAATCCTGTTACGATCGCATCATGCTTTCGCCGTAAACGAGGACTCGATAATACGTGGAGACCACAACCACCCTTCAATACTGGACCTCACTGGAGCCTTGGATCTTAGCGGAGATGTAGACGCCTACGAGTCAGAGTTCGTAGGGGTAGATAGGAGTATCATTGGAAGAGCCCCCAGTGATAGGACCTTGGGAAACAACGCCCCGGGACAAATGAATATACAATCGGGTGATAGCAATGCTCAATTCTGGACCTTTCCAAACGAGACTTTGTTTGGACCAAAAACGCCGCAGACGTCGAGTCTTCCTTCAGCACTAGCAGGCCAATACTCTTTTCCTGCGCCAAATTCGTCAGATGAACGAATGCTGTATATCAGTCTGACGACCTGTGATCAGCCAACACCCAAAGTGCCCAACCCCAACGGCGCTCCGAGTCAGCTTGAACTTTATTTATCAACATCATCGAGCAACAAGGAGCCTGATCAAAAAAAAAACGACTATGCTGTATCAATCGATGGGGGTTTTGGCTGGTTGAATATTTCTGTGAAGAGTGATGTCTATTTTGGGGTCTTCGCGCCCGATAATGATGAGTACACTGGGATATACAACTATCAATTGACGGCCTCCATTGACGCCTTTTACGCCTCTCGTTACACAGCCCGCAACGTCTTTTTTATCGATAGCGATTCGAACTCTGCTCTTCTTTATACCAACAATCTTACAAATTCGAGCTCGGAATCGGCGATCGCTCAGTGGATGAACAATCCAACCAAATTCAGCATATACGTCCAGAACCAGGACAATCCGTCTATACTTGGATTGCAGAATTCAGTATGCGGCCTGAAGAATCATGCACAAGTCCAAGGCCTGGGCGTGGTCGATGCAACCATGACAACGGCAGGCGCCAGCCCGCCCGAACCAAAGCAACAGTTCTATGTCAAGAATCTGAACGGGAGCTCGTCTTACTATGCAGTCGTGACAATAGACGGTAACTCTACAGCCTCGAAGGATGGTGCTTTAGGCGGCGGAGGGATCGTGTGGAATTTCGATCAGCTCGATGGCAATTTCACTACGAAGTCAGGTATTCTTCTCTTGTACTCGAAATCCGTATATTCTACTCACGAAAAGATACAGATGGCAATTGCGCCCTGATCTACAATCTACCCTTTTGCTCTCAAGTCGCCTATGCCGTCCCCTCCAACCCCAACCAAAAAGACACATCGGATGTCGCAGACCTCAGCTCCTACTACGACCGCCACGCCCATTCCTACTACCAAAACTTCAGCTATTCTCTCCAGCAAATCCCCTGCAACACCACCGCCTCCGCCCAATACTCTCTAACCAAGACATGTGACGACTGCGACGCCGCCTATAGAGCATGGCTCTGCGCCGTGAGCATCCCGCGCTGCGAAGACTTCTCCCAGAATTTTTCGTGGCTGCAACCACGCGCGGTTAATTATTCGTTCATCAACCCTGCCTACGGCGAGATGGTCAAAGCGAACAACACTCTCACATTTAGTTCTGCCAATAGAAGTCGGATCTATTTCAACCAGAGCCGCAATCCGATGATCGACACAGATATCAAGCCAGGGCCGTACAAGGAGGTGCTACCGTGTAAGGACCTGTGCTATGAGCTTGTCAGGAGCTGTCCTGCGTCACTGGGTTTCGCGTGTCCGATGGAGGGGCAATATTTGAACTATACGTACGGGAGTCCGAAGGGAAGTGAAATCGGGTTTGCGAGATGTAATGCTCCGGGGGTGGGGCTCAATGGTGCTGCGGCTTTGAGTAGACTTTGGGGGATGACTTTTTCTATGGCTTTAGGGACGACCCTACTAGTTTGGGCAATATAGAAGGAATCAAATTCGAAATTCTTCAGAATCGATAGAACAGCTAGGAGTAGCTTCCTTGAAACTAGCGCTTGTTCAGCCTTATAGGCATAAAAAAGCCACGACTCAAAATTGAACATTCTTCATTCCTCTCCTACACGCCAACGAATTCTAGAGTTGAACGTTCTTCCTTCTCTATATCTAGCGTAACTACTGCATAGCTCACGGCACAACTGAAGACAAGGATGGACGCGTATTGGGCTGCTCCTCCGGTATCTAGGTACGTCGGCCAGTCTCCGCACCTCCTTGTCCTCGTCTTTGCCTGATAATGCAGCCGTTCTGATACTGATATGGCAGAACTTTGACAGCCCTGACCTTCGGCACCTCGGTTCTTGTATATGGCGGCCTACTTGACGGGCGTCGTATCATATTCTACTTGCCATGGATATTCAAATTTCCTCTACCAGAAGTCTGGCGATTCTTCTCTTCGTTTTGGCTAACAGGTCCACAACTGAATCTACTATTTGACACGTATTTTAGTAAGTATTGAAGGAAAACCCCCGTTTGTTCCAAGCTGACGAAGAGTCAGTGTGGCAATACTCAAGCGGCTTGGAGAAGGCATCTGGCCGATTCTCCAAACCTGGCGACTTTTTCACGTATGTCATCTTCGTGGGCCTTGTAATTCTGGTAAGTCAACGCAAAGCCCTGAAGGGTCTTTAGCTTTGTCTCTTCACCATGTTTGCCATCTTTACTGTTCACGAGTACACCTCACATATCTGCCCGCCCAGTGCTGAATCCTAGCTGAAGCGGTTCCTGGAGATGAGGAAGATTGCCCTTGCATCTCGCGTGGACCCGTCATTCGCAATCAATCCTTAAGGGTCTACGTGCGGTGTGAGCATGGTGGGAGTGACATTTGAGAATAGCCTGCACGATCTTCGGAAATTCGCGTTAGGTGGTTTTTGCTTCCTACATACCGTTCAAGTTCTGCATTGCTGAATGTCTTGCTCTCTTTGCGTGCTCTTTTCTTACTGACGTCTAAAGGCTACGGCTGGCGGCATCCTCGGAGGCGCGGTTTTTACACAGGGTAAGTTCAATGAACGGTTAACATGCAATCTTGATAGCTGACTGGTATTAGCTCTCATCCTTGCCTTTGCATACACCTATTCCCAAGACAACAAAGGCAAGAAGGTGTCTATCTTCGTCATATCATTCAACGTCATCTGGCTACCGTTGGCCATGCTTCTGATGACATTTATCATGGCTGGACCTAATGCAGCTATGAATCAAGCTACCGGAATTGTTGCAGCTCACTCCTACGATTTTCTTACGCGTCTCTGGCCAACGTTCGGCGGTGGCAAGAATTATATTTCTACGCCTGTAATAGTCAAGCGTTGGTTTGGAGCAGATCGACCCAATACGCAAACAAGAGGATACGGGACTGCATACAGACCTGCTCTCCCGGCTCCTGGGCGTGGCACTTCGAGCGGATTCGGCTTTTTCAGCACATGGGGTACTAGAGGGCAGGGCCAACGCCTGGGAGGTGATTGAGCTGTCGATTGGTTTCGGGGGAGAACAGTGCTCTTATGTAAACTATGAACCGGAAGGTAGCCTTCAAGACTATGTAGTGCATAGCCTTGCTTTTAGAAAGAATAGCGTCTTCCATTTGCCGGCTGCATCCGTGGACCAAATAGAGCATCGGTCCTTAAGAACGTGACATGACTCGCCCATACTCCATACAAGTACCTTACATCTTAATCTTATTTCTATCTTCACAGCTGCTAGTGCTTGGCGGACAGGGTTGACCAACCGCGCTAAAGGTTTCTCGGCTAGCTCGTCCACGAAATTTCGAGCTCCGCAAGCTCAAACAGAAAGTGCACTTCATGTTTGACCCCTTCAGCAACCTCAAAAGAAGGAAGCACGACCGTGTCAACATATACGCCCGATAGCGCCGCTTCCCAAAATGGCGGTCGTCCTTGCCAAAAGTGGCGTGGAAGTCGACTATACCATCAAACCAGAAGCTATCACACCTGCGGTGGACACTAGCGATTGGCCATTGCTTCTCCAAAATTATAACAGACTCCTCGTCCGTACAGGACATTTTACTCCTATTCCCGTAGGATGTACTCCACTCAAACGCGATCTCAAATCCTTCATCAGCTCTGGCGTGATCAATCTCGACAAACCCTCGAATCCCTCGAGTCATGAAGTTGTCGCGTGGGTAAAGCGTATGCTCAGGTACGCTAGAAACAATATGATTGCCTTCGTGGAGGACTACTAACAGTCGGCAGGATCGAAAAGACTGGCCACAGTGGCACTCTCGACCCGAAAGTAACGGGCTGCCTCATCGTTTGTCTAGACCGCGCAACTCGTCTTGTCAAATCACAACAAGGTGCAGGAAAAGAATACGTCTGCGTCATACGCCTACACGACAAACTTCCAGGAGGAGAAGCACAGCTTGCACGAGCTTTGGAGACTCTGACGGGTGCACTTTTTCAACGACCTCCTCTGATCTCTGCTGTGAAACGCCAATTGCGCATACGCACGATCCACGAGAGCAAGCTGTACGAATTCGACAATGACAGGCATCTTGGCGTATTCTGGGTCAGCTGTGAGGCCGGGACATATATCAGGACGCTCTGCGTTCATCTCGGTTTACTGTTGGGAGTGGGAGCGCACATGCAAGAGCTGAGAAGAGTAAGGAGCGGTGCTATGGATGAGCAAGATGGTATGGTGACTTTACACGATGTGCTAGATGCTCAGTGGATGCAAGACAACACAAGGGACGAGTCATATCTGCGAAAGGTCATCCGGCCATTGGAGAGCCTCCTTACAACATACAAGCGAATTGTTGTTAAGGACAGTGCTGTTAACGCGGTTTGTTATGGTGCAAAGCTAATGATTCCTGGCCTACTAAGATACGGTATGCTTCAGCTACTAAGACTCAATGGATTGAAGGACTAAGTTTCTTTGCAGAGGCTGGCATCGAAGTACACGAAGAGGTTGTTCTTATGACAACAAAAGGCGAAGCCATTGCCTTAGGCATTGCACAGATGTCAACCGTAGAGCTATCTTCCTGTGATCATGGTGTCGTCGCAAAGGTCAAGCGATGTATTATGGAGCGGGATCTCTACCCCAGAAGATGGGGATTAGGTCCTGTGGCATTGGAGAAGAAAAAGATGAAATCCGATGGCAAACTTGATGTATGTTCCGTTCCACGTCAAGGCCGAGCGAGTGCCATTTGACACGCTACAGAAATACGGGAGACCCAACGAGGCAACACCAGCTAAATGGAACTCTGAATACAAAGACTTCAACGCTCCGCTAGAAAATGGCACCGCACCCCCTCAACGACAGATCGAAAACGGCGCAGCGGCATCAACAGCACGGACGGCTGAGGAACAAGCAGGGGCTGGATCTGTAGAAAAGGCCGCGGTAGAGTCACAGGCATCGAGATTGAAAGAGGAGGGAGAATCGAAGAAGCGGAAGAGGCACGAAGGGGAAACTCCAGAAGAGAAGGCGGAGCGGAAGCGAAAAAAGAAGGAGAAGAAGGAGAAGAGGAAGTCGAAGGGGAAGGGGAAGGACGAGTCTGATGAGGGTAGTGATTAAGCAAAAGTCAACAAGGAGTACTCGAGGCGCTTGACATGGCGCACTTCATTGTATCATAGCTCGGCGCCGGCTGAATGGCTTGTTAATGTCTATAGGATAGATAAAGCTGTCAGAATGAATGAAATTCTGAATTAGTACATTGCGTCTCTGCTCATCATGATGCTCATTGCCCGCAATTCAGATAGACTTCCTGGAGACTATGTTCGTGATTGAGAGTGATAACAAGAAGCTGTAGAACTGTATATAACTTTGCCTTAATGCATTGAATTCAGACTAGCCACTATTTTACGAAAGGTATGGTATCATTCAGCCCACCAGCAGAACTCCACGCTCACATAATACACGTCATATTTTCATGCAAACAACACACCTATCCAAGCCTTGGCCGTTTCGCACTAAGCCCAGGGGCCCCATTGCCTCCTCTCATCCGTTTCCGTTCAATTTCCTCTTTCATTATCCTTTCCGCCTCGCTCATAGGCTTCTTTGGAGTCTCCTTGACCGAGCCCTTCGAACTGAGTGCGATCTTCTTCGAAAGCCCAGCGAAGACGTTCTTGGGCTTGTTGCTCGTCCCCATCTTCAGTGAAACTTTTTCTGGCGGCGGAGTAGGTACGCCTGTGGGTGGCGAAATGGATTCCTTCTGCTCAGTCTCCAGCCCCTCGAGTTTCTCATCCCTGACGACAGCGGGCGGCGGTGGATCTTCACTTTCTTTCAGCTTGGCTCCAAAGCTAAGTTTGATTGTCCCTCCCTCTCCTCGTTTGAGCTCTCTTGCATCATCATCGTCGTCCTGTCTTGCTGTCATCTCCGCCCTTTCAATCTGGTCCCTGATCAGCTTTTGCTCCCGCTCTTCGTCGCCTTTGTCTTGTCGTTCCTTCTTTCTGATGGCTTCTTGCCGCCGCAAGGCTTCGGGTGAATTATCAATCCAGGCGATGAAAAGACCTTCGCCTTCTTTCTCTTCGACTCGGCAGATTCCTTGTCGCCCTAGGTGTTTGGCGAATTCGGTGAGGGAGGGCCACTTTGTGGAATTCTGTACACAAAAACGTTAGGCTTCCTTCTATGAAGCAAAGTTGTAATCTGGGACGACGGGAACGATTCGCAGACGCACCATATGAACATGACTTTTATCCGAGATCATCTGCTGGTAGAAGTGATTGATGTGAACACCCTTCGTATTGTGTGAGGTACGTAGCAGCTGAATGAAGTCATGCTGAAACTGGCTGCTGTAGTCGGCAATGACTTTGTTTGCCCCCGTCTCTCCAATTACTTGCATCTGCCGCGTATGGCTCTCACTGGCGACATGGCACTTGAACCCATTCTCGTCTCTACACTGCTTTTCGCAGACCTGGCAGTACCAGCGGAGCCGCTGGAGGCCTTTGGACTTTAGCTTATTGTTTAGGTACTAGAAATGATCCAGAATCAGCGTATTTCATCAAGGGGCAGCTTAATCTAGCGAGAACCTACGTACCTTGGTCGAGCCAACTTCAGCTTTAGGCATGATGACAAATTGGTATTCAAAGTATCGGTTAGAGAAATGGTATAATTATTACTCCGTAGACGATCTCTTGGTACATGGTCGATATTATGGAGTGATAAGGCTGAAGACCCAAGATCATTGCTGACTCATCAATTTGCATAGTTTGAGGCAAACTTTGCCTCAGTCCCTCAGACCTGCCAAGCCACCGCTAAGCCCCTTCGGGTTAGCTCCCGTTCACTAAGCCCCTTCGGGTTAGAAATACTAACTTTATAGTTAAACGGCGGCAGGTCTAAGCGTAAAACCCTATATTTTTATTAAATTTATATTATTTTCGCGGGCCGCTTATATAAATTTTTCCGTTAACTTTTTTCTTTATTAATAATTAACTTTATAATACGATCGTTATCTAATTATTTTAGAATAAGATTTAAATTAATCGCGCGCTAATACTTTTATATATACTCTTTCGAATATAGTTATCTATAATACTATTTATTATATATATAACGAAATAAATATAGGTTATCTAAAAATTCTTAATTATAACTCGAGTTTCGACTATTACTATAATAATAATTATTTATCGCTAGCTTTTATTTTTTATTATCGGTAGGTCCCCTTCGTTATAAAACCCTCCGCGAAATATATTTAAAGTTAAAACTAATATTTATTATAATAGTATTATATGTAGTAGGCGATTTCGCGTCTATATTTATTATAATAAGAATAAATAATTTATATAAGACTCTAGATCGAGAGTATATAAAAGGCGCCGCGATATATTACTTCGGAGTCGAGTTTAAAGAGAAGTAATATAATATTTTAAATATATTATTAAACTAGAGAACGGATTTAATTTTAATTACGAAAACTAGATTTAATAAAAGTATCGTCTTTTAAGTTTTATTATTAATATTTTTACCTATTAAAGTAGTATTAATTATTATATCTTTAAATATTTTATTAAAAGAGTAATATAAGAAATTAAATTATATATTTAATTACCGACTCTTCGTTTTAAACGGCGATAATAATAAACCCGTTAATATTATAGCGATATACTCCGGTTACTTTACCTACGGTATAATAATTAAATACGATTTATAAATAGGTAGTTAATAATAATAATCTTTATAAGTCCTAAAATTACTAGTTCGAGTAATTTTAATACCGATATACTACGGTATACTAGCTTTACGTTACGGTTATATTTATTAATAATCGACGAGCTTTATTTAGTAACCGAGTAGAAGGAGTTTCGACTAGTATATTTTAATCTAGGTATTCTTTAAAAATAATTATTATTTAATATCCCTCTTTTAGGGGTCTTTATAACGCTCGATATTAAAATACTCGAGATTATATAAAAGCGATATATTTTCTCGGAAGATATTATTATTATAAAGACTCCGTTTAATCGGCTAGAGATATATATTTAAATTAATACTACCTATAATCCTATTAACGGTATATTTAATTTATAATATATTTTACCGTCGTAGATTACTACCGCCTAAAATATTCCGAAGACGATTATTTTTATAAATTCTATAACCTAGGTTAAGGATATATATTAATTAATATATATATAGATAAGACGATTATCGTATCCGATCGAGGGTACGAAATTAATTATATCTTTTTTCGCGGCGATAACTACTCGAGATAAATAAGATATCGCGATATATTTCGGTCTATTATCTACCTAAGGTTTATCTTTATATATTATTATTATAACCGATATTTATAGGCTAAGGGTTAATAATCTAGATATAAAAAG
>JAABUK010002414.1_pt1 | contig 33535 bp, 43 predicted proteins | sample 5559141 | NCBI WGS metagenome assembly JAABUK01 (sample SAMN10711869, study PRJNA513367) | rock metagenome | isolation source: Antarctica rocks | place: Antarctica: Victoria Land, Pudding Butte nord | collected 2016-01-03 | reverse complement strand
TGTGCGCTGTGCTCTGTCAGGTATGTGGCCTGGGATGTTTATTCAATTCCCTATTAGCTTGAGCCTCCTGCCTTGAGCAGCTGGCAATGAAAGCAACTGAACTGAGGTCACATGCAACACCTGTGTGTCATGGCTGCTGCTGCATCTTCTCACAGTCAACTGCAGTTTGCTAAAGCTTCAGACACAATGCAAAGACAACGTTGCATGCTGAAGAAACAACTCATGGTACAACATGTAACACAGATTGTGATGAGGACAGCTGTTTATGGCATGTAAGGTCACTGCACGCGGTGCACGCAAATGTGCGCAGCTCCTCGATGTTGGAACTCGAAGCCAATGTTCTCCCGCACTGGCAAAAGGAGAACATTGGCTTCGAGTTCCAACATCGATGAGCTGCGCACATTTGCGTGCACCGCGTGCAGTGACCTTACATGCCATAAACAGCTGTCCTCATCACAATCTGTGTTACATGTTGTACCATGAGTTGTTTCTTCAGCATGCAGTACTCATCCAGCTCAAGGGTGCAAGCATGATGGCTTTGCTAAGAGGCGTGTGTGTGTGATGTGCAGGGGCCATAACTACATTGGGCAGGGGTGGTAGTGACCTCAGTGCAACAGTCATAGGAGCAGCACTCAATCTGGCTGAAGTACAAGTCTGGAAAGATGTGGATGGTAAGCAATTCATCATCAGGATGCTGTCAGAAGTTTGTTCAACACCTGCAACCACAGCTATCACTTACCGGTCACATATGTACTGCATTGTCGATGCTGAAGTCTGTTGAACAAAAGCCACAGCTGCGGCACAATCTCAGCACACAATCAAGCATGTTGCATGCAACACAGAAATTGGCAGGGTCAGTGATGATTTCAATGCATTATACCTGGTAAGTTGCTGATTCCTATGATGAGCAACGTGCTTCCTAATACAGACTGAGATCCTGCCAAGCCATATCTTGCATCACTCACACAACGCTCAGCCTCCTGCAAGCCCAAATGGGGTCTGTTCAGGTTCTAGGGCTCAGTTTTACATCTTCTGCAGGGCACACATCGGCGGTCTTGTTGCGACCAGGCACAAAGCTCAACACTGCCTTGCGTCTTCCTTGCAATGAGACAAAAGCACAGAAGATGTCATTGCAATGATGGTGCAAGGCAGTGTTGAGCTTTGTGCCTGGTCTCCACAAGACCCCTGAAGTGTGCCCTCATCTTCATGTCACTTGATTTCGGTTTCCATGCATGCATGCAGTGCTTCCTTAACAATTGAATCTAGCCCAGTGATGCCTTGCTGGGTGTCTGCATGCATACTTGAAATAACCAGCAGTACTGTATCATTGTGCAGGTGTGTTGACCTCAGATCCCAGATTAGTCAAGAGTGCACGCCCAGTTCCTCTGCTCACCTATGATGAAGCAACAGAGCTGGCGTTCTTTGGAGCCACAGTACTTCATCCTCAGGCCATGCAACCTGCCTTCCAGCAGCAGTTCCACAACGGCCACAGACTGGCAGTCAGAGTCAAGAACTCCTACAACAGGTACGCCATGATGATCTTGCATTGCTGGCTTGCCTGGGTTCAAGTTGGCTGGCTGGACCTCCATCTGCCCTGCCCTGCCCTGCCCTAATTGTGCCCTGCCCTGACTGGGTATGTCTTGTGTGTACAAAGTTTGCCCTACCCTTCTTGCTCTGCCCTGCCCTGCCCTGTCCTGTCTTGCCTTGCCCTGATTGGCCCTGCCCTGCCATGCCCTGCCTTGCCCTGGTTGGCGCGGCCCTGCCCCGCTCCACACCGGTCATTGTACATGGTCTAGATTTTTGCCACAAGCAGAAACAACACAGCACAGTCTGTCCAAGTTCACGCTTTTGCCTGAAGGTCACACCCTGTCAGCTGAAGCTTGTACAAGCACATCACACACATTACATCACAGCACGCATACATCAGTCTCAACTGCCACAAATATCAGATCCCTCATAAGGAGCAAACCTGATGAAAACAGTGTGTACATTACAGCCTGCACATATCAGTATCATCTGTCACAGAGATCAGAGCACTCACAGCAGCAAAACTGATGCAAATGGGGTGTGTGCATATACCTTTCAAGTAAATATCTGTGTAAAAGTACGAGAGCACTCAAAAGAAGCAAACCTGATGAAAGTGGGATGTGTGCAGGGCAGCAGCAGGCACCCTCATATCTGAGGAGCGTGACATGCACGACGCTCTCATGACCAGCATTGTGCTGAAGCCCGGTATCACACTGCTGGACATTGTCAGCACTCGCATGCTGGGCCAGGTGGGCTTCATGGCCACAGTCTTTGACATCTTCAACAGCAACGGCATCAGCGTGGATGTTGTGGCCACCAGTGAGGTCTCCATATCACTCACTCTAGATCCCAGGTATGTTGCCATAAGTGAAGTCTCCATATCACTCACTCTAGATCCCAGGTATGTTGCCACCAGTGAGGTCTCCATATCACTCACCCTAGATCCCAGGTATGCTGCCTGCAACATCCCTGGGCAGCCCGGTATAACACTTGGCTTCTCATTGAACTGATGGCGAAAGGCGTAGTCTTTTCTTTTTCTTGTCTTGCCTGCAACAGCTGCAAATTTTGCATCAGACTCCCCAGAAGATGGCGTGCCCACTCCTTTGACTTCCCACTTTGACAGCTGCTTTACCTGGCTGAATGCAGTAGCTGCATGTGCCTTGATGTGATGAGCTAGGCATAGGAAGTGAGGTATAGCAGTGTGGGTTATGCGTACTGTGATACACTGGCAATCTGGACCCTTTTGGTACAGGGGCAGAAGCTGAAAGCATGTCAGCTTGCACACATTGCCCACACTGTTACATTGTGTTGCAATGGGGCAGCAGAGGCTATCGGACTGCCTGAACCCTGTGTTTACACTGTTAGCATGATGTGCATCAATGTACATGCATGCATCATGCACATGCTATGTGTTGCTGGTCTGTTGAACCCACTGTCAAAATGTACTGTGTCTACGTCCTAGTTCATACTGTATGAGTCACCCACTCTGATGCACTGTATGTCCCTAAGGGAAAGATGCATATACAATGCATTGTGGGAGATGAGGATACTTTCCCCGAATGATCGACGCTGATTCTAGACTATGCTACACATGTCCTCTCCGGAGGCCAAGCCAGTAAAGCTGATCCCACATGCACCCACATGACATGCCTTAGTCACCTCTTAGCCACGCAAGTCAGAGCATCACTTGTGATCCATGAGCAACATCAGATCATCCAAGTCAAAAAATCCTTGTGTCTATTTCATGTATAAGTGTCAGAGGTGCCACAAGCAGGTGCACTTTTCCATGTCATCAAGTACGTCCTGTCCTTAGATAGGCTGCAGACCGGGTAGTCAGTAGGCACTGACATACATTGTCCACTGGTTGCAGCAAGATGTGGAGCCGTGATTTGGTAGACGCTGAGCTGGACGCCCTGGTGGCAGCATTCAAGGCCAAGGGCATTGCCAGAGTGAACTACAAGCGCGCTATGTCATGCGTCAGCCTCATCTGCAATGTTGAGAAGACCTCCCAGATCCTGGAAAGGGTGAGCAATCCGCCTGGACCCAAACTCACTGCACTGTTGTTCTAGTGTCGCAAAGACTAGCGCTTGGTTGCATCACAGGGTAGAGCTGAGGATTAGGGTGGGGGTGGAATTTGTGACAGAAGAGCTGGTTGAATGTATGGGTTGTAACCTAGACACAAGGGTCTGTAGCCAGCAAGGTTGCTGTACAGGCTCATCCAGCAGAAGAGTTGAGACTTTGTGTAGGGTCAGTTGCATCAGCAAGGTACCTGTCAGGGCGTTGAGTGTAGGGTTTGCCTCTGAGTCTGAGGGTCTGCGTTGGTTTGATTCTAGGGTTGAGGTTGCAATGCCTGCCGACACACAGGTGCTCCCGGTAACCCACTGACTGGGTTGCCACTATCATGTTGGCACAGACAGATTCTTGCTGGCTTTCATGGCTCCAGCCCTCTCCTATGGGCTGCTGTCATCCAAAAGGCAAACATTGCCCTTTTGCCTTTGAACCATTAGCTTCCTGCCTTTCGACCATCGCCTTGCAGCCATATTAACAGCTGCATTGTAACGTTGGTTGACAGGCGGCTGTCCAATCATTCATTGCACATGCAGTACCAATCATCACTGGTGCTGCAGCATGGCATGTGTGCATGTTGACTGAAGATCTGATGTGTGTGTGTGTGTCTGTAAAAGGTCTTCAAGGTTCTTGGGCGGGAAGGCATCAACGTCAAGATGATGAGCCAAGGAGCTTCCAAGAACAACATATCCCTCATAGTGTCTGATGACGAAGGCAAAAACGCTGTGCGGTCTTTGCACAAGGAGTTCTTTGACTGAGTGTTGCTGGCTGTTCTCTGATCAAACCCACTGTGTTTCTTGATGAGCAGTGCAGGCTGCTCATCTTTTTCAAGTTGTTCCTACTCATCATTAGTGTTGTTTTAGCTGTAGGAGCACCCAGTGTTGTATGTTTCTTGTTTTGGTTGTGTTGGTACAGGCTATCGTTACAGGATGCAGATATTGCAAGATCGCAGACCATTGCAAGGTCAGGTGTAAATCGATGTCACTGCTGCAGCACAGGCTCTTCGCCAGATTGTCTCTGCTACAATCGTAGGCACATGATGCGACTTCTTATCCGAGTTGCGCTCTGGTAACGCTGCATGACGTATCTCAACATGTTTGACCGATGATTGGATTCTGCCAAGCTGCTACTGTAATATCTGTCAAGCTGCTACTGTGACACCTGCCATCGAGCATGCCTGAGTAACAAGGCTTACAGTCTCATCATGCAATAGTGTCCGGAAACTCAGTAAGATTTGGTCTGATCCATAGAGAGTTTTACAGCCACATAGCGTTAAAGAGCAAACAGTCAGGGCTTTCATGGTACCGGTGCATTGCTTGCATGTAATTAAGCAACTTCCCAGAAACGAAAAACGTGAAACAAGTTTTCATCAGTCCTGACAAGATGAATACACCTTTAACGCATTGACCTAGTAAAAGATATTGATCAATATATATATATATATATATATATATATATATATGTCATGATAAGCTGCACACAATCTAGACTGGGGACACCATAATCTTATTAAAAACAAAGCTCTGCAACTAAACTATTGCCAAACATTGACAAAATACCACTATGCTAACAATATCTAGCTGACCTGAGCATGCTTTGCCCACATCTTACACAACCAAAGCAATACGTATCGCAGCAAGTTCGAGAAGCATCAGTCATGTGACTGTTGTACGTGTCTAGAGACAAGGATTGCCGTCTTGCGGCAATCCTTGTCTCACGCATGACTGCTGTATAAGAACAAATAGTAGTAGATCACCAAACACTAAAGAGCATGCAAAATAGCTCATGCCTCACTACTGAAGCTTATGACTGAACCGCGGTGTCCAAATGTTGCAGTAGACGGCTGTGCGGTTCAGTGTATCTGTAAAAGAGCTGAACCAGCAAGAAAGTCTGGCACGAGTCCACTGCAAGGAAAACTAAAAGGCTACTTGTGAGCAAAGATCCTGCAGGGATGGTGTACAATGTTTCAAGCACTGCTGTGTTGAAGCATAGTAAGCTACAGCGAGGGGCAGAAGGAACCCTAAGAATCAAATATTGCTACTTTACCCACTATCTGTACTGCAAACTCCATTGAAATCATGTCAATCTGAGCCTGAGCTGTAAAGTGACTACTTCATCACTAGCCCTGCTGACAAGGGGTCTATCATGATGTGGGGTTTCGGCAATGAACTGAGCTACTCACTGAGCAGGAATCCATAACTTATCAAAGGTTGGGCTGCCTCCAACAAAGTTGAAGAGATCATCCATGTTACCAAGGTTCAAGTTGCACTGAGGCACATCCACCGGCACTGAACAGCTCTGCGCACCCTCCAGCAAGATCGAGCAGACGCTGTCTGTTGCATCATCACTGTCGCTGTTCCACATGTCAGGGTCCACCCAGAAGTCATCCTCTGATGGGTCTGAGCTGATGCCCATGTCGATTGACATGCAGCTGTCAAAGAAGGGCATTTTGAGGGCTTGCTCAGCGTCCTGTGCAGAGGCTGGCAGCAGTGGTTGAGTGCTTTTAGATTCAGCATGCTCCTCTGAGGCTCGCTGGACAGCATTCTGCAGCATAGCATAAGAAACAATAAATAACAGCTGTAAAGCCTTCCAGCTCATGATGAGATAGGTAAATGCAGCACAGCATGGCTGTGTAAGAACTGCAAATTGAGTGTCAAAGCTGTTTAGCAGCAGCAGCAAACTATGTTGCTGCACTTACAATGCAGTCTTGGCGCACTGACAAAGCTGAGGTTGTTGTGGTGACATGCAGGCATGGCATGACATCATGATGATGCACACAATAAATCCACACCTGGTGAAGCATGCTTCAACAACAAATGCATGCTTGCCGCACTGCAGAGCAGACGCTACATTCACAAATCACCTCACTGTGCAGCAGACTGGTTGCCAAAATGCACTGGCCAAACAGAAAGTAGAAAAGTGCATTATAAGCCAGGCATCACATAAGGCAATTGCTCACCGTTACACTGTTCTGGGATCGAGAATCTGGCTGGGGACTGGCCACCCTTGCTCTCTTCTTCTTCCTGAGCCTCTTGCCCAGCTCATCTGTACCAGTCATCTTGGAGCCAAGCCCATCCAGACCCACTCTGCCATTCCTTGGTGTCTTGCCGGTCAACAGTCTGCAAATGCATTGGTGCAAGCTATGTATGCAGTATATAGCATTGGGCATACTGTACAGGAACCTTGACTGTGCAGGAAACAAGCCTGACACAAGCCTGACACAGCACAAAACCAGGGCACCATTGCAGACATTTCATTGAACAACCCACAAGCAGCATCATCATCATCATCAGGTAAACAAGCGGGAGGGTATACAAGAAGATGATCAGTCACATAACGCCTGAGGAAAACTTGAAACTAGTGCAGAATTTGCAGTGGAGCAAAGTTGTACCTTTGTGGAGCTGGCGCTGTCTGGCCTTCAGCCAATGGAAAGTTGCAAACGGCAGTATCTCCTCTGATCGAGCGTGCTGCTGCATCATAGGCTTGAGCAGCCTGTAGGTGATCAACAGCAATGTCACAAACGGAAAATCCAACCGTGCACACGTTAGGGTCAGACAATACATCGCAAAAATCTATCAGGCTCACCTCAATAGCACTGTCGAAAGTCCCGAGCCACAGGCGCTGACCCTGCCGGGGATCACGGATCTCGGCAGCCCACTTGCCCCAGGGTCTTTGCCGGACACCGCGGTATACGTTGTTGTGCTTCTTTGGCTTAGGTTCACCTGAGTTTTGTATTGTATCAGCGCCAGGAGCTTCTGAAATTGGAACTGCAACTGACTGTGCTGGCAGGGACAAAGGCTGAGGTAGGGTCTGCCTGAGTGGTACTGCCATAGCAACCTGTGATACGACAGGAGCTGGGGCACTCGTCGTAACACATGAGAGGTCTGACAGTACTTGCTGTGTCTGCTCAGTGTTTGCGCTGTCTGCTTCTGACAGGCTGAGAGTGGAAGGCTGAGAAGGTAGCTTGGAGATAGGTTGCTGCTGTGGGTGCGCCTGATCTGCCACAGGAGCAGCTGATACAGCTCTTGGCTTGCCAACTAAACTGGCCAAGCCAGCACGAAACTTATCATCTTTGGTCTGCAACGGTTCGAGTCTTAGTCAAGCACGGGAAGCAACAGACGAGTTGCGCGACTGCATGCTCACGACAGATCAAGCCACAACTTGTGCACACCGTGAAGTGCACTAACCTTCTCTCGCAGTTGCATGGCGTTAGCACTTGCTGGCTCGCCACTTTGGCTGGATAGTGACAGTGTGGTGCTGGTGCTTCAGTGTCCGTGCTTGAGTGCGCAGCAGCTTGCGTTGAGAAGTACAATCGACGGTCTTCGACACAGCTGTCTGGACACTGTGACAAGCTCTGCCGAGAGCAGACGTAGAAGCTAACAAGCTGGCAAGCGAAAAGCTCAACAATAAACGCTGATGCCAACACCTCGACGCCGGTCTCTGCGAGTGACCCGCGAGTACCAGGCGAACAGCGTCTACCGTTGTGCAAACCGAAGCAGGTCAAACTTTGCAGCAGCACAAGGTCAGGTCCGCACAGCTAAAGTGTCAGTGCAAAGCTGGCGCGGGAAGACTCACAATCAGAACTACCTATGCGTTAAGCCCGCTGTGACGAAAGAGCGTCCCCAAATGTGGCATTGACGCCCCCTGGTACTTAACGCTGTACTGGATCTCGACATTTGGCTTACAAGTCTTGTATTGCCATTTGACAGGGCAGTCACATGTACGTCACGTGTAGTTGCTCACGACACGTGAGCGTTGTCGAAGCCGCCGCTTTGCACGCCTCGACAGCATGCTTGGCAAGTGTGTAGTTAGTGCACTTCGTAGGTGTTTGCACAAAATTAGTCAGATGCAAGGCAATACAATTGCAATTCCTTCCTTCATCCATCAAAGTTCAACATCTGACTCTAGCACTCCGGTAGAGCCCCATGATTGAGTGTGATAGGGAGTCTGATTGAGAGTGATTTCGTGAGCAATACGTCGCTCACAGACAAGCAAACTTGCCACAGCTTCATGACAAGCCCCGCACAGAGGTTCCATGATAGCCAGAAGGCTTCTGTCTGTCAGAAGCTCAGACACACGTTCTCAAGGATGCATCTATATGCTAAGCCTGCAGGCCAGCTAACTTAAAGAGTGCCTGAACCACAGACAATAGGTCCTAAAACATGTTATTATGTTCTAGATGCATCACACCAATCGTGAAAAAGCACACTAGTCGTGCAAACTTTTGTCAAACTGTGGTATGCATCTCAGAGGCTAGTTGACAGTCACGAGGAGAGGAACAGAATTTTGCGCAGAACTGCTGACTTGAACAACATCTGCTCAGTTGCGCGGATGCACAATCTCATGTGACATGGACTAATGGCATTACTGGAATGCTTCTATGCTAATATATTATTACATTGCTAGCCATCTTCAAGTAACATGTGATTGGCCTGGGGTTGACTCACAGGCATCAGCTATTTAGTAATTAATTAAATGCAGGGATAGCTAAGCCTGAGTCTACCCTAGATGGGCTCAGATTATGCATCAGGCAATCCAATTGCAAACGACAGACCCCATGCTTTTGCAGGCTGCCTGCATCTGAGCCCCAGCTATCCGATGGCCTGCAATGTCTCAGATCTACATGCGCGCCCCCTGTCTTCAGCGCTTTTGACTCCATGCTGCCAGCCATCAACCTGAAAAAATACGGCAGCACCCTCCAACCTGAGCGATTGAGCAGCACTGACGCAGCTCAGCTTTATTACAATAGCCTGCTCAGTGCCAATGAGGAAATGACAAACATGTGGGCACCAGAGACTGTCAGCCGGCGTGACAAGGTTATGCAAGAGTTGCACCTCTGGCTCTTGCAGCTTCCTGCAGAGTTAGGAAAGACCCTGTCTACCTGCACTCCTGCAGACATCCTGGTCTTCATGGAGAGTCATTGGGTGCAGCAGCATGCCGATACAACTATGTCTGATGGCAGCTGCATTGCTTCTCCTGCTGGAGTCAACCAGTGCCTCTCCAACCTTTCTACTGGTTTCCAGCTTGTGGGACGTATAGGAGACTGGTGTCAGCTCAATCCTTTTGGCAACCCCATTAAATCTATTGAAGTGACCCAATATCGTCAGGGGTACAGACAGAAAGCATTTCAGATTGGCTACCTAGAGGGCTCAGCTGTCCCCATGACTCAAGAGAAGGTCTTTCAGCTGGTGGACTACTTAGACAGTGCAGCTGCAGCTACCCCAGCTGGCTTCAAGCGCTTGGTATTGGAGTGCGGCACAGTGATGATTCTGCTCATGTGGGAGAGCCAGCTCAGAGGCAAAGACTGTGGCAAAATGACTTTGGGTGACTTCTTCTACCCTCATGGTGAGCCAGTCTGCTACCCTCTCCCTTCTACTGTGCAAGATGGCTTCACCCTACTTTTGGCTCCTTATGGCACCAAGACTGTAAGAGGTCAGAGGGCAGCCCCTATATCTGTGACTGCTAAAGGGGAGCCTGCCCACAGCTTTGTGCATCGCTTGGTTATGTACTTGCACCAGCGATGCATGGAGCCCCCTTTCCGCTACTTGTTTAGCCCTTTGACTAGGGATCAGCAGGGCTTCAAAGATGAGGGCATGACTTCTTCAGCTATTGGCAAGCGAGTCAAACAACATTTGGAGACTGCTACTCTGTATGCTGGTGAAAGTAACCATGGATTCAGACATGGTCACATTCAAGCAGATGCTGCTACTGGGGTCAGCACTAGCCAGATTGGCCTACAAGCCCAGATTAAGACCAGTGCTATTGTGGAACTGTACAAGAATCAGGCATCTGCCTCGGGCAGAGCGGCTAAGTAAACGCCCTCATGCTCTCATTAGCCAGCCTTGATATTTTAATAGCTTGAAACCTTTTAGGTGTGGGTGGGTGGGAGACTTTTAGACACTGTTTTGTGCAACGCAGAGCAGCAGCACACACTACACTTCTGTTTGCTGCTATTTAGTTGCGTTGACACTCTTAGAACTGAAAGCTGTGAAGCTTGTTCCCTCCTTTCATTCAAGTCGGATTACTCAATCGCATACACGTGTGTCAGTCCAGTAAGGGCAGTGTCAGGAAGGGCTTTTCCTGAAAGCCCTTCAGATTGGCCTGCAGATTGGCGCTTCATGCCGCGCACAGCTTACAAGCGTAGAAGTATAGAAGCCCTCAAGCTACTTCTGTAGACCGAGATGGACAACGAGATGCACAACAGCTCATTGCTGGCGGCAGTGCCAGCTCCGATCTGGCTAGATATCTTTGCCACTGTGCAAACCTTGACAGGAGGCTTGCGTTTGCCTGCGCAATACACACAGTATCATATGCTCAGGCTCGTTTGCAAGCACTTCGAAAATTTGTTCGTTCAGCATTCTGAGCTGTCACGACACATTCTGCTGCGACCTGACTATCCCTCCAGCTGTTTGCCCAGCTTGCTGGGAAATCTTCACCGTTGCGGGAGACGCAGACGTCCTCTCATGTGCACTCCAGCAAGGGCTCCAGCTGGAGGCGGTTAGTCTTCCCAGGCTACTGTAGCCCTGTTGTCTGGCCTTTATTCCTTGCAGCGCTGTGAGCTGACCACGCCTAAGATGGAAACTTGCCTCAAGCCTATGTCTGGTTTGCCAGCTTTAAAGAGCTTAAAGCTCTCTGGTGGCGAGTTCACAGGTCTCCAGTCTTTTGCTCATCTGACAAACTTGGAGGTTTTGCAAGCAACAGCAAGGGCAAGTGGCGTAGACAAGTGCCAGTTCTGCAGCAAGCTACAAAAACTCTCGGTGAAGAACGGCATTCTGCATGATCTATGTGGAAGGACTCAGCGGATGCCGCAACCTTCAAGTGCTCACTGTTCATGGACATTCCTGTATAACAGCAGAGTCAGCAGAGCATACACTCTCACTATTGAGCCATTGCCACATTCCTGATAATATCTCAAAGCTGAGTGCTCTGACTGAGCTGGTCCTTGACATCATGCCTAATGCTGACCCTGCAGACATGCCATGGCTCTATCAGTTGACAGGCCTGCAGAGCTTGCAGCTGCAGCTTTTTGGGGATGCCGCTATGTATCTAGGAACAGAACTAGCAGCCTTAAGCAATTTGCGTGCACTATATGTGTCGCTCAATGAAATGGGGGTGGATCAGTGTTTTGTGTACGTCAATACAAAGTGGGAACTGATGCACTCACTGCAGCATGTGACTTTCAAGGGTCGAGCTGGCTCGTTTTGCTTTTGGACTGCCACGTTAAATCTTGTGAATGCTCCAAATCTAAGATCACTATCTTTTGGCCAGTGGCAATTGACCCACATTGACCCTAGCGAGGTCCAGCTGTTTGAGCTTGTGGTGCATGAATTGACTTTGAAGCGCCCAGATGTGCGTGTCCTCATTTTTGAAAGCCAACCAGTACAAAGAGGGCAATGGTAGGGTTTGCCCGCTGAGCTCAATGGCTCCATTTGCCTGCTGGTTTGACGCTTTTGAGTTACTTGCTTGCTGGTTCAGCGCCTTTGCTGTCCATGGTATGCTTAAGGGAGGAAAGGAAGGAAAAGTCCATGGTGTGGTTACAGCTGTTCACATTTACCAGGTGATCCTTTTACATGGGTGCATTGTAACCGGACCTGGCATAGTTATGAACAACTGAAAGCCACACCATTCATGAACAGGTTTATGATCAGTCAGTGAGACATGTAGCTAGGTAGCATTGTGCAGACGTCCTTCCAGTAGATGCTTCTTGGCGCACTTTTCATGCAACATGTGGTCTTGTTATACAAGCCTGCCTAGGCAGTGTCTGCAACAAGTCTGTGTCTATACAGTTTGTATCTGTAGCATTTTGCACTGGGCATGCATTGTTGTGTGCTGTGGAACACTTGCATCAATCATTTTCAGGTGTTCACGCACAGCTCAGTGTGGCTGCAGAAGCTGCCCATAATACAATAGTGCTGAGCCAGTACTGGGCCACAGTATTCTAGGAGTTACATCTGAGCAACACAACTGCGTCTGAGAAGGATTGATCACAAAAGGGTGTAATGCAATACACAACCACGCTCTGCACAGAGCATTGCTGCATTTGTCACGCCTGTCAGTTATCACTTAATGACAGGCCACAAAGCTGAACTTTGTACACGCAGGAGAGCTGCTGCATGATGAGGCAACGCAAAGGGCTACTAGGGCTTGATACGACACACATGTGCACATACAGACAGCAGGCTTGCTCATGACCGCGCACGTGAGCTTCAGTAAATGAAACGCTAAAATACTAATGATTGTGACAAGCAGTCTATTCCTGCAGCCCCACCAGCTTCAGTGACACATCCCACAGCTGCTGTGCTGCCTGCTGATCATACACATGAGGCACATACCCCGGGGCCATGGGACCCCACCCCTCATGCCTGGGGTCATCAGCCACAAAGGGCTCACTCACACGGCAGTCCTCTAAAAATTTACCCCCCTTCCCCTCCCATTGCTTGCCCACCGCAGCCCAGACAGTTGTTGCTGCCCCCTGCTCTGGGCTTTTCATGGCTAAAAGCATGGCAGGTGTCACCATGCTTTTCAGGGTCTGTGGGTCCAGGTGACGAGGGAGGTTAGTCATGATACCGCCAGGATGGACGCTGGTGGCATGAAGACCATGTGATCCAAAACGCCGGTCAACCTCGTTCGCAAAGTAGATCTATAAAGAGCAGCAAACACTCTCGGGTGAACAACACGAAGATGACAGTCAAGACACTTTGCTGAGACATGAATGAGAGCGATCAATTAGCAGTCGACATCAGCTACCAGCAGCCAACAAAAAGATGCCATCAGTCAGGAAAACAGAAGACTCATGCCTTTAGGCAAATCAGTGTAAAAAAGCTCAAGAGATTCACGTCCAGCAGCCAAAGGAAACAAAAGCAGCAGAGGCCTGACAGCAAACATTCAAGGAGCAGGCAGCAATGGCAGCTGTAAGGCATACTGTACAAGATGTGGGAATCATACTACAACACTTGCAGCATCGCAGATGAGTCAATGTGCCACCAGGCAAGCCTTGCAGGTCTACTGACAAACAACATGCAAGGCTGATGCGGGCGACTGCAGAAGAAGCAATTGCTCACATTGGCTGTTTTGGACTGTCCATATGACACCCAGGGGTCATAACCAGCTTTCTTGAGATCCAGATCATCTAGATGTACCCCAGAGAAGCGGTGGTTGGAAGAAGAAAGGGAGACCACTCGCGAGTTGAACTCAGGGCGGGAGGATGCAATGAGAGCTGGCTTGAGCAGCTGAAACAGCAGAAAGTGTCCCATATGGTTGACACCAAACTGAGTCTCAAAGCCATCCTCTGTTTTGCCCTCTGGAGTTGCCATCACACCTGCAAAGCAAATAAGTAACATAAAAGTTTATGCTTTCCAGCGATCATAACGGGAGCCTGCCTAAGGCGGCCGCCCCGAGCCTGCAAAGCAAACACTACTGCTCTGGCCATACTAAAATAGGCATGAGCTTCATGAGATTACAGCAGTCATATGGGACAGGCATCAGAAATATTAAAGGAAGGAAGGAGGCGACAGAACTTGATGCCGCATTGCAATGTGGACATGTGACAAGATACTCAGAGCAATGGTGTTCATGGCATCACATGGTATGGTGGATGCCAATCATAACTGTTACAGACGCAGGAAACAAAGCCACCATAGGATACCACACAACTAAGGTAGCAAGGTCACTTGCATTTTTTCAATTTACATCAATCAGGTTCCTGTCACGCCAAGGTTCAATTAGACCCTGCAGATGGTGAGTTCAAGATATGCAGACCCAGCGCTGAGCAGACCCTCTGCTTGCAGCATGTAAAGCCGCAGTAGCATAACATATGACACGAAGAACAGGCAACACTTACCTGCATTGTTGATCAGGATGTTGAGTTGCTTGCTCTTGCTGAGAAAGTTGCTTGCACACTCCCGAACAGACTGCAGTGAGTCCAGATCCAGCTTGAGGACGTCAACCTTGGCAGTGACTCCGCTGTTGGATGTGACGATGTCGTTGACTACTTCTTGCCCCTTCATGACGTCTCGTGCAGTGATGAAAAGGTGTGCACCGGTAGCGTGCAGAGCGCGGGCTGTCTCGATCCCGAGTCCAGAGGAACAACCGGTGATCAAAATGACTTTGTTGGACAGCTCGCCAACCAAGTTTTCGTCCACCACGATTGCTGTTGCTGTGGGTCGTGCATCTCCTGGACCTGCGGTGCCAGGAAGCAAAATGCACAATAGGGCCTGGGTTACTTAGGTCGAGCACATTCTTGCACGACCAACGTAGTTAGTGCACTGATGCAGCTGCTCCATGGACATAGAAAGTCGAAAAGTGCTGCGTACCGTTGGGCTTCAAATGCGCAGCTGCATATCCCGGCATTTTTTGGTTGCACAACCTCTGTCTGGCGGTTTGCAGAGCTTTTGCTGACAGCTTGCAGCAACAGCGTACGGCCAAGAAAAGGCGACCTCGAAAAGTCCTTGAGTGAAATCCATTTGCTTGCAGGTTGTTGTGTCTGTGAGGTTTATGTCAGCTTGATCTGCTGACCTGAGGCACCTCAGCGTAAGACTTTGTCGGATGCTGAATTAGTAAACGCATGCGCATACCAAACGGCGTTTACAGACAATCTGGCCAAAGCGTAAGAAAAGGCCTCCCTTACGGAACAGCGTGTATTGTTGCAGTTGGGGTATATATAGGCCTGTCTGTTTCCAAATCGTGGCTTGTACTCCTTCAGCACAGACTGGCGTGCCAGCCAAAACTTGCTACAAGTGCAGAGAGTGAAGGGAGGGCACCTTTTCAGGCTGCAGCTTCCACAAAGCCGCAATAAGGTTCCAATCTCAAATCACATAGGGTGCAGTATAAACTGCTGCAGAGCTGAGACAAATCTGCATCAAGATCAAGCCTGCTGTCATTGACTACCACCTAGATCTGAGTGCAAACGCGACGCTGTGCTCGTCACGGAGACTGGAAAAAAGCAAGGTGAGGTTACCTGCACTGCATGCTGTTGACTTGCAGTGCTGCAGTGTTGGCTGAAAATAAGCACAAAGTTGTGAGAATAGCACACACCACACAACTTCTCAATACTGTACAAAGGCTGCAACCTGATTAGAGTGCTGACCTCAACAGTTCAGCATATATAAGAAGGCCACTTATTACACAAAATTGAGTCAACATGCATACATGACACCTGGGCTGCTGCTAAAATGACCTTCACAAGCTGAAGCTGCATGTCACATGTTGCTTGAGCATCCACTACTGCACATGTGGGGCATTTGGCTGCTTGCTAAGCCACATGTTCAGGAACTCTAGAGTGGCGGGGTGCATTGGGGGTATGCTTATTTGCTCAGAAGCAGCGTGGTCAAAGCGTGTCGCTACAATGTGCACTAGAGCTGGGAAGTCTATCATGTGGGGCCAGCATGCAGCACACATGCGTCCCATTTGCATAGGAGTCAATACCTGCATACGTGCACGCAACTGTCAAGGCAATCAGGACAAGCTCTGGCAGAATGACCACTGTTGCTTTGAGAACAGCGAGTATGCAAGACCTTGATTGGGAAACCCAGGGTTCACATGCACAGGCACAACAAGCACACAGCTTTGCGTGAGCAGATGATTGAGTGACTGAGTGCCCAGTGAGTAGCTGAGTGCCCAAATCATTTATGGTAACAGTGGATGCATGGGCAAGTGGACATGTGCATGTGTGGACTTGCATAGTGTAGTAGCTACAACAAGTGATAGCGAGGCACGCATGCGAGCGTGTGGCAGAGCATGCATGGCTCATCAGTCAGTGAAGCAGAGACCTCACCTGAAGGCAGACTTTGCGGATCACTTGCAAACTGCATTCATGCTGCGCCTCCAAGCAGTCTTGCAAAGCAGCCGCCACATCAAAGGTTTGCATGCTGACATGGGACCTGACAGCCAACGGCGACAGAGACTCCTTCAGTTGTTCACACAGGGCCTGTGCTCGCTGCTGAAGGCTGTGTACTTTAAAGCTGTACCAGTGTGAAAGTGCTGTCAGCTCCTGCTGCTGTGTTGCTGTCAGCTGTGTTGCATCCTGCGCCGTGCAACAGCTAGCTTAGATCTTGCATCTCCGCTACAACAGCTTGCCAATGTTGTGTTCTACACGCTGCAAAGGTGCCCTTTGCGCAGCACGGCTAGCTTGATTCGTTCTGGGTGCAGCGAAGCTAATTTGGTCAGATCCTAGCTGCAGCAAGGCTAATTTGGTCAGATCCTAGCTGCAGCAAGGCTAATTTGGTCAGATCCTAGCTGCAGCAAGGCTAACCTAATCAACACCTGGGTGCAGCAAGATTAGAGGCAGAGGCTGACTGCTATTGAAACACTGGACAGATAGCAACATGCTGCTTTGGGTGCTTGCAAAGCCCTACCAACACTTGGCTCCACTTGGCGAGCCAGACAATGTCAGCCTGCATGACGTTGCCATTGGATGCATGCCTGTGGAATGGCTCTAGGGGATTGGACTCACTTCCTAGCATGCCGACTGCTACATACTCTTTGATCAGCATTTCATCCATTTGGGAAGCTGCTTCCGGGCGTGGCTGCTGCTGCTGCTGCTGCTGCTGCTGACACCAAGGGTCGTCATGAGTCTGCTGATAATGATTTTGCATGTGGTCCTGCTGCTCTACATGGTGAGTTTGCTGATCCAGACTGTACGGGTGCTGATGTGCATCAAGCGTGTGCTGGTGACTGAGCAGTTGCTGCTGTGGCTGCTGATGTGCATGCAGTGGATGATTAAGCTGATTGTGGCTTGATTCATCTTGGCTCAGCTGACTTTGCCCCAGCTGATCATGACACAGCTGCTTGTACTGCATGATCATTGCCATGATGGTAGGCATGGGCAGGGTGAGCAAGCTCCTGCTTGAGACACAGTGGTTTTTCAAAGGGCCAGTCCTGAAGGCAATGCTACAGCTTTCTGATCCTGTTTGAACGTCCGTGAAGAATTGCTTCCAGTCTACTGGAGACTCTCTTGCCCACTCGGGATGGATGCTCAGATCCTGTGGAACAACAGCACAATCTGAAGTTAGAACAACAGTTGATTGACCCAATGAGCAGCACAATATACTGGAACAACTATGAAGATGCATTGCATACAGCAATGGGCTAGGGGAGCACACATCATGAGTAGCAACACTTCTGCTTCTGCCTCCACTGCTGCTTCTACTTCTGTCTCTGCAGGTCTGTGCGCTGCAGCTGTAGACGTGCATGTATGCATCTCTAGTCATTGCGTTGAATGTCAAACCAGCACCAGGGTGTCATGCTGAGAGATGACTCACTTGAGACCGATACACATTGAGTCTACCATGTCTAGTAATGGTGTCTTGTTTGACACCGATCAACAAGACAGCGCAATACGTTTGTCATAGTGGATTGGATGGAATGATGCATGCACAATTGGGCGTCCAAGAGCTCCGGGCTGCCGCCTTAGGAGGCTCCCGTTATGATAGCTGAAAAGCGTAAACTTTTCTTTTCTTTTCTTTTCTTTTCTGGGCGTCCAAGGAGGTTGACTTTATCAAGGCAAACAGAGGACCATAGGGAAGGCACGAAGTGCAACCTGCAAGTGCTGTGTACGCGCTGCATCCCGAGCAGCATGTGTTTGCCCTCTCACGCTCCTCATGTTGCAGAGCACCTCAAAGGATGCAAGTGGGGCTGCTTGCACGCTCGTAGCTCTCAGGTCTGAAAGAAGACCATCCAGCTTGTTTTCTTTTGCCTGCAGGCTTGCATACAGCAGATGAGACAGAAACATGCGTTGCAGATACCTGCTTGTTCTTCTGCATTTGCTGCTGACATGCTTATGCCCAAATCAAGGTGCGCAGACAACGCTGTGAGACTGCATTAGCTGCACCATGACACTGACCATCTGAAGCACTGGTGCATTATGAAACACTGCGGCAGGGCAGCTGCCTATTGCACCTGGAGTAGAGTTTTCTCCAAACGCAGCACTCCAATAGCCTCCAACAAACCGTTAGTGCTGCTGGCATTGACCTGTGCAAGCTTGCAGACTTACCAGGCAACGCATTTGTCGAGCAGACAGTAACGATAGCAAGAGGTGCAAAGCTCGAATGCCAGAAGATGCTGTACCTGAGCCAGAGGTTGTGGAGCAGGAGGGCTTTTGTGATCGAGCCCTGTGCTCACCATCTGCTCCAGCTCCTGTACTCTTCCCCTCAGGTACAGGAGCTCAGATGCCTCTGACGCTTTTCTTGCTTTTTGTCTCTGGCGGAAACGGTGCTGAGCTTTGCGGTTTGAAAGCACTCTTTTAGGTTCTGGAGCGTGCTGCTGGATCCCTGCCTCATCATGCGGTGAGCTACCGACCGCACCTCCTCGTGACTGACTTGCCAGGTCGAAAAGCTGCAGATCAGCCGGAAAGTCTTCCAAAAGGTCCAGCTGCTGGTCAAACTCACAGGTGTGATGCTCGATAAGAGACGAACTACTATGCTGCATGCTGAATACGACCGTGCGACCACGCTTGTAGCTCAGCGACAAATGTGTTCAGCCTACACTGCTTTTGAGGCTTAGTAACTTGTCAATCACCTTACGTAATGCAGCTTTAAGGAAGCAGCGGGAAGCTTGGGGCGGATACAGCGAAATGCCCCTGCTACCAACTTCAGTTGCCCTGCATGGCCCTTCCCCTTGTTCGAGACTAAGGAAGCTCTGGTCACAAAGCACAAGCCACACACCTGTCGTTTGCTATCAAAACTTACCCTTACACCGTGAGGAGCTTGTTGCCGCGTTAACGCCGGATCAGTGCAACTGCTTGCATGCTGGTGCTGGGTTGTGACCTACTATGCAGGTCTTGCGTGTACTACATCCAAAACGTAAGATACTGCTGACCAGCTATGCTGCATCAAACATGGCGAGCATCAGTGCAGCACAGTTGAGAGACCATTCCACAGGCTCGCTGGCTGAAGGGACGATTCCCGCAGCTTTGGATTTGCCGTCTGCTCACACAAGCCGAGGTACAGCACTAAGGCACCGTGGTTCAAACAGCTGCCATGCATGCAGCATTCGACAGCTCTAGTGAAGGGCCTGGTCTGTCCGAAAGCGACCAAATTCGCGTTTCCCTCTTCAGTGATCACTGCTGTCTGCAGATGTCTGCATCGTGGGAGCAGTCCGCACGCCCTTTGGAGCCTTCCAAGGATCCTTAGCACCACTATCCGCCACACATCTCGGCTCATTGGCCATCAAAGGTGCTGCCTAAAGCCTCAGCTCTGGTCTACCTTGCAGCTGAACAGCAAGACGTCGTCTTGCTGCAACATAGCAGACAGAGTACATTTGAAGGGTTGTGTATTGCATGCAGCTTCTTTGGAGAGAGCTGGCCTGCACCCTTCCCACGTGCAGGAGGTGATCATGGGCAATGTCATAAGTGCTGGACTGGGCCAGGTAAGGACTCCAAGCCCCAGGGCTTTTGGGCCCACAAGCCTTGGTCATCTGTGGTCTTGTCACTGCAATGCATGCTGATTCACAGCAACTGTAGCATTGCGCCATGTGCACAACTCACCCTGATATATCAAGCCTGCAATGCACTACTAGAACACGGTATATACTTTGCATGACAGCAGAATGAAATGAAATCTTATGCAGCGCAGGAGTCACATGCACAGCAAGCCACCACTGTCAAGCATTAGTAAAGCTTGAAAACATCAGAAGCAGCTTAAGAATGTCAGAAACAGCTTGACAGAGTCACAATGTGTTTCTCAAACTCAAAGCAAAACCGCTGCAGAATCTTTGCACATAGTGATGTCTTTTGACATGCAGTATGCTTAGTACTCATGTTTTTGACCAGGTTACTGACACCCCTGGCACATCTGTGCAATTCATTTGGTTGGCTGAAGATGTTACATCCTCTGTGTTTCTCTAAGGAGCTATGCAATTTGTGAAATCCTCTTTCTGTTTCTCTAAGGAGGTATGCAAGTGACACTTGGTGTATGGGGCACAGGCGCCAGCACGGCAAGCTGCCTTGGGAGCAGGCCTACCACCAACCACAGTCTGCTCTACAGTCAACAAGGTGTGCGCATCGGGCATGAAAGCCGTCATGCTGGCTACACAGAGTATACAGACAGGTATTGTGTGCATATACATGTCAGCGTGTGCGTGTGTGGTCATGTTTGTGTCACGCCACATAGTAGTCAATTCTGACAAGATCACAATCATCACATTTTGCAGTCTTTGTCTTGCATTGTCTATGCATAAGCACATGTCTGTAGTGTCCCATTGACCAGTTGCATAGTGCAGTAGAGTTCGGTATCTTTGGACAGGGCTTCGGTTGCATACTTGACCTTCCCATACTATTGTCAATGCTGATTAGTTTCATCATCATCATAAGCATTAATGTGCTGGTAACACTGTCATGGCTTCAGGCACACATGATATAGTCATAGCTGGAGGCATGGAGAGCATGTCCAATGTACCATACTACCTGCCCAAAGCCAGATCAGGCTACAGGCTGGGTCATGGCACATTGCTGGATGGCATGATCCATGATGGCCTCTGGGACCCCCATGTGGATCAGCACATGGGCCAGTGTGCTGACTCATGTGCGCAGAAGTATGCGATCAGCCGAGATCAGCAGGATGATCATGCATTAGAGACGTTCAGGAGGGCTAATGAAGCAGCCATGAGTGGCGCAGCAGGCATGGTAGAATGTCATACTGTCCCTGTCAAACATGATGTATATGTCATGCATACAGTGCATACAGGCATGTTCCCACAATAACACAATGTTATATACATGACAATTCATTCTGCGTTGGAAACCACGCCAAAACCTCCACCTGTCGTCAGAATAACAGTATCAAATGATTTGCACATGATATATCACCAAGTGTACAGACCATTCCTTATGCCCCTATGCAGATTTATGAATATACTGCCACATCTTCCTGATACAGGATATAGTCCGGCAAGTAATGATAACATTATTAATAACAAGAATGTTACAGGCGTTCCAGCTAATCGTTCTTGCCAGGTACCTAGTAGGTACCTGGCAAATCAACCAATACAATCAAACAATGCATTGTTTGAGCTTTATACCATCCACATGTTGTTCAGAAGCGACACAGCCTTACTGGCAAATAAGATGCTGATGATGGAGGATGTTCAGCTATGACTATTGTTAGCTATGACAATTGTTGAGCTACTTGTCCATGTGACTGGTCAGCTGCATGTTTGACCAGGGTGCTGTTTGTTGTACGTGGTTTACAAAGCTCAGTTTCTGCGATGTTACAAGCATGCCTTACACATTCACAGCCAGGGTGCGTCACAGTAAACCTACACCAACATAAGTAGGAGCCGTACAAGTGCATTACAGAAAATAACACCAGTGCCTTACCAGTAACTACACCAGCATAACACATTGTCACATAACACCAATGCCTTACCAGTAAATACACCAGCATAACACACTGTGACATAACACCAGTGCCTTACTGGTAACTACACCAGCATGCCACACTGTTACATAAGACCAGTGCCTTACCAGTAACTACAACAGCGTAACACACTGTTACACTGCAGGAGGTTACGCCAGTGCATGTGCCAGGCAAGCAGGGCGCAATGCCCAGTTCAGTCATGACTGATGAAACTCTGCTCAAAGTCAAACCACACAAGCTGCGAAACCTACCACCAGCCTTTGTGATGGAGGGAGGCACAGTGACAGCTGGCAACTCCTCTATCATTGCTGATGGCGCAGCAGCCCTGGTCTTGGTGTCAGCTGAGAGGGCTTCAGAGTTGGGCCTCAGAGTGAGTCACTTGTCCCCTCACTGAGTAGAGTCTGCACAGTTTCTTCACAAGTAAGCTGTAGGGCACAGTGACAGCTGGCAACTCCTGTATCATTGCTGGTGGCGCAGCAGCCCTGGTCTTGGTGTGTCTGCTGAGAGGGCTTCAGAGTTAGGTCTCAGGGTGAGTCACTTGTCTCCTCAGTCAGTAGACTCTGCACAGTCTGTTCATAAGTAAGCTGTGGTGCTCTGTAAGAGCTGGCAACTCCTGTATCATTGCTGATGGCGCAGCAGCCCTGGTCTTGGTGTCTGCTGAGAGGGCATCAGAGTTGGGCCTCAGGGTGCGTCATTTGCCCCCTCATTCAGCAGATTCTTCAGAGTTTGTTCATAAGTTGTGAAGCACAAGATCAGCTGACAACTCTTGTGGAAGGTGCAGCAGCCCTAATGCCAATGTTTGCTGACAAGCCACCAGAACTCTCTTCAGAATTGTAATTCTTGCTTGAGTCAACAGCAGTGCTTGTTGTCCAGGTGTTGGCGCACATCAGGGGATATGCAGATGCAGCGCAAGAGCCCCAGGACTTTGCAACCAGCCCTGCCCTAGCAGTGCCAATAGCCCTGGCGAGGGCCCGGATGCAGCAGCAAGATGTGGACTACTGGGAGATCAACCAAGCCTTCTCTGTGGTGGATTTGGTGAATCAACAGTTGCTTGGCCTGAATCCCGACAGGTAAGCCAAGGGCTTCAGTTGCTGCTGTCACACATAGGGTATTTGTTTAACTGCATCAACTATACAGCACATGGCTGACTTTCATAAGCTACAATGAAGCAGCAAAACGCCAAAAAGCAAATAAAAACATTCAAGCCTTCCCTGTGGTGGACTTGGTATATCGTCAGCTGCTTGGCCTGAAACCTGATGATCAGATAACTGCTGTTGTGAGTGACTGCAGCGTTGCTTAAGCTTCTCAATATGTTGCATGTTGTGAAGCAAATGAACAGCAGTGAAGCCTGCCCTGTGAGTAGCTGGGGCAAAGGGGAGGGGGGGGGGGGGGGGAATCCAAAAACGAAGACAAATAGGCCCATGCCAGCATTTAAATGCACGTATGCACTCCATCAACTCGAACTTTGGTAATGAGAAAGGCGTTCCTATTGCAACATGCATAGCTGCCTTCTGGGCTCAAGCAAGGGCATGGTGCAGAGTGAATGTGCATGGAGGGGCAACAGCCCTAGGGCATCCCATAGGAGCCTCATGGGCAGCCACCAAAAGGCATCTCCTTTGTGTTTTTGGCCTTTCATCCTTGTTGATAAAAAACAGGCTCCGCTGCTCATTGCATGGCTTCTTCCTGAACTCAAGCAAGGGTTTGCAGGGTGAATGTGCATGGAGGGGCAGCATCCCATAGGCGTCCCAGAAGCAGCCACCACAATGTATCTCCTTTGCCTTCTTGGCCTGTCATCCTTGGTGATAAGGAAGAGGCTCCACTGCAAATTGCACGGCTTGTTTCTGGACCACTGTCTGGACTCACACAAGGGCTTGTTGTAGGGTGAATGTGCATGGAGGGGCAACAGCCCTAGGGCATCCCATAGGAGCCTCAGGGGCAGCCATCATAGTGCGCCTGCTCAGTGTGCTGGACCGGCATAATGGCAAGTCAGGGGTGGCCACCATCTGCAATGGTGGTGGTGGGGCATCTGCCATAGTTCTGCAAAGGTAAAACTGCCACTTTTCCACCTATTTCCAGTTGGCAATGCTGAAAGGCAGTCTTTAAAGGCAACTGTGGCTGGCTCCCACTGTTTGCAATGGTGGTGGTGGGGCATCTGCCATAGTTCTGCAAAGGTAAATCTGCCACATTTTTGCCTGTGTTCAGCTGGCAATGCTGAAAGGCCTTGAGGCATTGGTGCAAGGCCTTGAGGCATTGGTGCAAGGCCTTGAGGCATTGCTGAAAGGCCGTGAGGCATTGCTGAAAGGCAGCCTTGAAAAGCAAGTCAAGGGTGGCCACCATTTGCAATGGTGGTGGTGGAGCATCTGCCGTAGTCCTGCAAAGGTAAGACAGCCACATTTTCACCTGCTTCTGGCAATGCTGACAGGCAGTCTTTATAACGCCGCGGATGTAAAATGGGCCCATTTTATCCGCGGCTGAATAACAGCAATTGTGGCTGGCTCCTGCAACAATGATGGGGGGGGGCATCTGCCATATTCCTGCAAAGGTAAAGCTGCCAAACGTCCACCTGTTCTAGTTGGCAATGCTGAAAGGCCTTGAGACACTGCTTAAGGGCCTTGAGGCATTGCTGAAAGGCATTGAGGCATTGCTGAAAGGCCTTGAGGCTTTACTGAAAGGCCTTGAGGCATTGCTGAAAGGCAGCCTTCAAAGGCAAGTGTGGCTGGCTCCCACTATTTGCATTAATGGCGATGGAGCATCTGCCATAGTCCTGCAAAGGTAAGGCTGTTGTACTTTCACCTGCTTCTAGCTGGCAATGCTGGCAGGCCTTGAGGCACTGCTGAACTGCCTCAGGGCATTGCTGAAAGGCCTTGAGGCATTGCTGAGCACATTTGTCAGGGAGCTTAGGCCATGGATTTTGCAGAACGCAGTTTCCCAGCATGTGTGCCTGAACAGCAGTAGCTCCAAAAATGACAGGATTTGTGGTTCGTGGGGACGCACTTACATGTCTGTTGTACTGCAGGACCTACACAGCCGCGGAAGGGAGCAAAACCACAGCCTCATGTGGTCGGTATGAAGGGTCCTCGTCTTCCGGCCTGTAAGAAAAACGAACAGAGAAGAAGGGTCATCATCTTCTGGCCTGTAGAAGAAAGAATAGAAATGAAGGGTCATCATCTTCTGGCCTGTGGAAAAAAGAATAGAAATGAAGGGTCATCTTCAGGCTTGTAGAAAAATGAATAGAAAAGAAGAGACTACGCCTTTCGCTGTCATTTCGTTGAGAAGCCAAGTGTCATAACGGGCTGCCCAGGAATCTTCTGGCTTGTAAACAAAGCATGGCTAGGTGCATGTGTTGATCAATGACAGCTAGCCTAGCTAAATCTGGCCTGGCTTATATGGCAGACAGTATATGATATCCTAGTCACAGCAGTGCTTGAACCACTGAGCAGGCGTTGCCCTTCAATAACATTAATGCAGCAATCTTCGTTTGTGAATGGAAGATGCAGGCTGCTCTGATGCAAATCATAATCTTGATTGCTCACAGCTCCATTGATGTAGACGTCATGTCGACAATACAGTCAGCGTTCATACTGTGCAGTTGAGTTAAGACAGACCTGACAGATCTTGCAGCAATGACTGTGTAATTCAGTGTCCCAGGCAAATGCTGAGTACATACTTGTAAATGCACTGCATTGGCAAGTCATGGCGGGATTGCAGCTTAAGACAAAGCTAAAAGCATGAGCCTTTGTATGGCCGGTAGGGTCTAATCATTACTGGTCTAATCATTACTTGTTTTGCACAAAATGCCCTGCGCTGACACTGACAGGACGGCAGACTCATCTTCGGGTCAAACAGTTTCCGAGCAGTGATGTGACGGCACGTCAGCTCCTTTTTGTGCATCGCCTACGGTAGCCGCGTTGGCAAGCCCGACTAGGTCGCATCTGAGGTGATCATCCAACGAAACAACAGTCGAGGAAAAAGGGTGAAACTGCTGGAGCTGCTGTGTAGTGAGCTAGCCCTGCAGCAAAACACAACAGGTTGCATACGTCATCAGACAGTGTACTTTGCAACACCAACACCTGCCGCCAACCCCTCCGATCCGAGTGATGAATACTTCAGTACCTAAGTGGAGTTTGGTACAGTCTGCCACAGTCGACATAGACTTACATCAGGTACTTGCTCTTGTCTGTGCATCCTGGCACTGCTGCTCTAGAACTAACTTGCAGCTCTCTTTGCGTGGGTTTGGTAGGACTCATAGGTGTTTGGCTGCAGGACAAATTAAATGCCAGCACTGAGGGCATAAAGGTAGTGTCAGCTGAGATACAAATGCGTCACAATTCAAGGAGCGCTTCACAAGAATGTGTCAAAATCCTAATGGCTCAATACGAGTCTGACCAAGAAGAGATCGAGCGGACTTCAACAAACCTAGCTTCTTCTCGACATGAGCTGGACAATCTGGAAGACATTATGCCCAAACACTTTGAGGTAGTTCAGCTGGTCATGATTCCATTGAGCGCAAGTGTTTTGTGAGCGAATGTTTCTCAAGAGCAATGCGTGCATTGCGACAAGTTTCACATGGACACAAGCTCGCTTTGAATCAACTGAGTGTGTATGTGTGTGTTGCATTTGCAGACTGAAATAGGTCGAACCGGGGCCTCAATCAAGATGGAGTACACCAACATATTGAAAAATGACATAGCAGACATGGCTCAGGAGCTGAAGGCGGCACAGGTGCTTTCTGTGTCAAGTCATGCATCCAGCATCTAGCACCCAGCAAAAAGATTCCATCCGCCATGGCTGGCAACATCTAGATTCAAACTTAACAGCCAAGTTCTTGAGGCTTGAGTGCCACATCAGCTGTTCTTCCAGTTCAATGAGTTCTTGCAATGATAAAAGGTGGCTGCAAATGCACCCCGGATTTTAAACTAACTGTTTGTAGTTGAGCATCTCATGAGGAGTGTCATGCAACACAATCAGTATTAGACCCATGTCCACTGACCAGGATCTATGCATCAATTTGTGTCACTTTCCCAATGCGCTTGCATGAAGTTGTCTCGAGAAGTTGGCAGCAAGTCTGTGACAACGCAAGTCACCCACTGCTTGCTGCAATTTAGGCCCCAAGTGTCTTATTAGAGCGCCTCCACAAAAGCCTGGATGTCTACAATGGTATGATCAAGCGGTACACCCATGACGTCAACAAAGGGCAAGAGGAGCTGAATACACTACAAGTCAGACACAGGACACTGGAGCTTGAGCACCAGCAACTGCTGGATCGGCGCCAACACGATGTTGTGGCTTGCTTCCTAAGCATGAGGATCTCAAGTGAGGTAGGCTACATCGGAGTCTGAAACATGTTTGACTTGGTGTGTTAGTTGCTCGAACACCGGACCACAGTCTCTGCAACATGTCTAGGTTTGCCTTTTTTGTCTTGCGTCATTTGCGGCCCAAGACAATGCATATGTGACACCAAGCATAATCAGTATCAGCCTAGGTACTTGTAGAGTTTGCAACGCGCTGCACAGTCACATTGAGTGTCCCTTTGTTTCACAGCTTTTTTTGCTGCTGTAGGATCAAAAGCATGGCGATGTTTCCGAATAGCTGCGAAATTATGCTCTCAAAGCCAGCAAAAATCATGATTGAATTGATGGCCTGCAACAGCTCAGTGAACAAGATGCAAGCCATTGAAGGTCACTTGAGGAAATATACTTGATCCTGGCAGAAGACATTGCACAACATAGCTCTGATTCAATCCTGCATTGCAGCCAGACAAACTTGCTATAGTGTCTTGTACAGGAATACTTTGCAGACCATGTAGGGTTCAGAATCTTAAATAATAAGCAGGAGGTTTCACCTAAGTCTGTGCCCTTGACGAAATTTAGCATTGTACAACCACATGTGGTGATGCAAGACTTACAGTTGCTTTCAGCAACACATCATTGTGGTTTGTGTTGCTTTGATTGCCAGTAAGCTCTGTGTCTGCATTTTGAAAGACATTGCTTACAGGCTTTTTGCTTTTTGGTGACACCTTTGCCTTTGATCCCATGATTCAGCCAGACTTTCCCACAATCCAGATCAACTTCTCACCTTGAAGCAAACTGTCCACATTGACTTGCACGCAATCACTCCTCTTGAAAATTTGCTTTCCTGAGTCTGATACTCTAGAGCCAGGAAAAAAACTAGCAAGGCAAGCTTCAGTATATATGCATTTAAACTCAGTCATTCAATTGAGCAATTGCAAGCTTATGTCCCTTGTTGTGACTGCAGTACAAGTTGCTGTTCAAACCACGCCTCTCAGAGTATAGCTGATGTCCAGGCACGACATGCTGCCTCACATTGCAGTGCTTGAGTTGCTTACAGCCCCCAATGTCAGGATGTAGGTGGACCTGCCTGCTTACATGGCACAACCTGTGAAGACGCCAAGAACTTAAGCAGACGTACAATGCTTTCCATGACATCACTCAAAATTGAGTTGCCATGGCACTGCTATTCACATTGGATGATATTGCAAGCATCATGTACTTGTGAGTGATGTACATACAAATGTTGCAACAATGTCTACTACTGTTGGTCTCTGATGCTATTGGCGTTATCAGCTGTGCTACATATTTAAAAAGAACACAAAACGTCTCTCTGTCAGCAATCATGACAAGGATCTAGACCAGATCTGTTGAGGCAGCAGCTCACAGTGCATCGTACTTGAACAAAATGACACATGTTCCCAGCACACATCTCCACCTTTTAGTCAGGGTCTCTCTGCATCAAGCAAGGGCGTGTCAGTCTTGAAACAGTCACGTGTGTATAACATCAATGAATCGACTGACTGATTGATTGCTTGATTGGTAACAGCAGTTATACATGTGGTGCAGAGCACCTTATTCAAACTGCTTGTCGCTTCTCAGTCAGCAAATCTGACTGAGGTCATGCAAGATATACATGTTGGTAATGCCAAGCTTGTGTATGGGTTTACTGACATGACAGAATTCTCATGCAAGCAGAAAAGCATGAGAAGCATTTGGCTCACCTCCATGAATTGCTTTGCTGTGTCCAGCTCAGCACGCAACCAATTGCCTGCAGCTATGCATGTCTGTAGCTTGGCTGTCAGCTCTGTCTGTGTCTGCATGATGAGCTTCACCTCAGCGTCGACTTTCATGGCAATGTGTGCACCATGGTTCATCTGCTTCCTGGCAGCTGCCTCATTAAGCTCTCCCTGGAGCAGACAAGCAGGTCACTAAGACAGATATACATTTAGCCTGGGCTTGAGCATATGTCTCCGTGTCTCAAAGGGTGAGACTCTGATTGCCCTGTGGCTAGGGATAATGCAGGCTTGAGATGTGTACCTGACTTGTGTACAGCGCAAGGTCCACCTCAGCTCACTGCAGATTGTTGACAGGGCAGCAAACGAAGCCATGCTAAAAGAGGCTAAAGAAGAAAATCTGTATTACCTTCTTTAAGCTGGCAGCAACGGTGTTGAGTACAAGTACACCCCGCTTGAGGGTGGCCTTCTTCTTCTTCAGCGCGACAGCCAATGCATTCAGGTCACCCTACACCATCAAGGCTGCTCAGTTTTGCATTCAGTGAGGACCAACTTGCCATGCACTGACATGCAGTGTCCTCGATCCTCATGCTTCTCTATGCAGCTGTGCAGCTTTGCACAATTGTGACTGAAATGACAGTTCCAGCCAATCAGCGCCTCTAACACACTGCTGAGTAAGAGGGACCTGGACGCACACTGGCTCAGTATGGCAGAGCTCGGCAGGGCAATACTCGTCATACATTCAGTCAGACTCAGTCGGGTCATGCATCAGGATTGCTGATGCAAAGTGACAGCCTGGAGCCTCTAGACTTGCCTTAACATTGCCAAGCGCCTAGCAAGAGCCTGCTGTCATGAGCAGAAAGGCAGGGCAATTGAGCTGATACTTGAAGACTACCTCAGATTCGGCAATTCGATCATGCCAGTTTGACAACTCTATTTCCAAACTTGCCACCTGCTCGGCAGAGTACTCTTGCTCTTCTAAACCCTGGGCGCTATAGCCTGGACCCAGGCTCAGCTCATGTAGGTCAGGCATAGGCAACCCCCTGCCAAAATCTGGGCCCCCCTCTTCCACCTGATACTCACACTTGACTTTTGTCAGTCACTGTGGGCAAGAAACAATGGTTTTTATCACATCAGCCTACCACACTTGCTTAATGTGAATGTTTGTTGCTCAATTTGAGTATTTGCAGGCTTCAGTTCAGGCACACTGCAGCTACAGCATGCCAAGACTTGGTCAAGCTGTATTACAGCCAGCAGCAGCTAGGCCGAGGTATAGCTTTACAGCATGTTTCAGCGCTCAGGAGTGAGTAATCCCAGAAAGAAAAGAAAAGAAAAGAAAAGAAAAGAAAAGAAAAAGAAAAAGAAAAGAAAAGAAAAGAAAAGGAAAGGAAAGGAAAGGAAAGGAAAGGAAAGGAAAGGAAAGGAAAAGGAAAAGGAAAAGAAAAGGAAAGAAAAGGCAGCATCTTGTTTTTGCTGCTCCAGTCTGGTAATCATTGTCAATGTAGGTATACCTTAATGCCTTGAAGCTGCACACTTGCTCAGCTTGCCAAGCTTCATGCACTGTCCAGTTCAAATCTGACAGCCAAGACCCACATAAAGAGCAAGACTCATATATGGGCCAGGACCCAGAATCAAGAGCAGGAGGAAGGAGTTGAGTCAGACCAAAACGAGATGATCTAGCAACACCCATTTTCAGTATTGTCTTGCAAATGCATGTCCAACAACCCCCAGACTCAGAAAGAAACCCATTATCAGTATGCTTGAGCACCATCGTAACATGCACAGGTTGACAAGAAGGGAACATACTGTGACACAGCGTCCTAGGCAGATGGTACTCAAACACCTACACCATGCATCGGTGATTTGGAGGATACACTCAGAGCCAGACGTCTACCCTGGTCGACCCTGGTCCCTAGTGAAAAGCATCATATGTGTTGATGATCATGCTTGTGATCATGCTCAGGATACAGAAGGGAAGAGTCAGCTTGCTTTGCAGCCAATGCTACATGGCTGTGCAGTATGGCTGTGCAGCATGCTGGTGGGCTGCCAGGTCCATGAGCAACAGCAGATGACACAGCGCTCAAAACCATCTGCAAAAGCATTGTCATAACCATACCTGTTGTGCTGTTGACAGCATCTCCAGGTGGGTCCGCCGTAGGTTGCAGCTCAATAGCTTCCTTTGTTTCTTCTTTTGTGCTGCTAGCAGCGCTGCTGCGAGCGCTCTTCTTGTCATTCATATGAGTGTCTGCATAGGGACACCCACATATGTATCTCAGCATAGTACGACACATCGTGCAAGAAGCCATGCTGACTAGACTCATCATTGCAAGGAGAGCCTGCAATGCAAATTTTCAGCATCCTCAGCATGACAGCTTTCTTGCTGGCAAGACTAGCGCACCAGGAGGACTGAATAAGACTGAACAGTTTTGACAAAGCTCAGCTTCAAGCAACAACATATGTCAACCTAATGCAGTTGGAGATCACATGAAGATCATTGCTGTGTGATATGCATGAATCTGCAAGATTACACGCTGCTGAAAATGCAGTACAGTGTGCCATCTGGCATCCTCTCACAACCGTTACAGTCACATGCATTGGTTTGCCACATCATGGCCAGCCGCTTCGCAAGCTGTCAGACTTATTACCACAATTCAGCTGACAACAGTACCTTGCCGGCAGCAGTCTTGAACATAGAGCCTTCTTCATAGCTGCAATATTCTCTTGAGAGAAGTGCACCGCCTTCTCAAGTACATGCTTGTCTTTGAGAAGGTCATAGACAATACTCTGAGGAAAATTGTAGCTATGGAAAAAGCTTGGGACGTAAGAGAATCAAAGACTGCTGCACCACTCAGCTCAGCTGGGATTGAGATCATGGCCTCCAACACTTCCCTATCCTTGGTGATGAAGATCGCCACACCCAGGACAAGCAAGTGGTGCAGGTCATAGTCTCAATGCCAGTTGAGCTCAGTGGGGTCAGGCATGCCCAGCCCCTTCCCTGCCTCTGCTCCCACTGTTTCATTAGAGAGTCAAACAGCACACATGCCTCAATTAGCCACGACGACAACTGCTGCAGATGTTGCAGAGAGAAGCTGCCCTGGGCAGCCCGGTATAGTAATTGGCTTCTCATTGACGCCAAAAAGCGTAATCTTGTCTTGGCTATTCTTGCAGGGAGTAGCTGCTGACAGTGCTGCAAAGACAACTGAGGGGATATCTTGAGTTGAATGTACCTTGGATGGAGTAATTTGCTAATGGAGGAATGTGCAAAGCTGCAGGTGCATGTTGACACAGTGGCTGGCAATACACTCCTACAATGCTGTTCTGCACCGCCCAAGACCAGTCTACCTGAGTTGAGTGCAGCGCAGAGTTCAGCTTGAATCACTGCAGATTGTCAACCAGGCAACCAATGGAGCCACGCTGGCAGAGACTGAGGAGGAACAGCTGTACCAGACTGGCTCCATCTGCTGCCCACTTGTGCATGCCATCTCTACCGTAGTTGGCAATCTTGGCAATGTAAGCATTCCACTTCTGCAGGTCTTGCTCAACTGCGTTTCCTTCCTGCTCATGCTCGTGCCAAGCTCCTGGATGTCGAGTTGCAATGTGTAGTCCAGATGCATGACCCTATTGCGCACATGATGAGCACTGCCCTGCTGAGCTCTGCCGGGCCAATGCACATCCAGGTCCCTCTTGCTCAGCAGTGTATCAAAGCTGCTGATTATCCGAGACCAGTCTTCTTTAGCCGCGAGACCACAGGTTTGACATGTGCTTGTATAACAGCTGCCTGTCGGTTTCCTGTGAAGATCATTGTTGTGTGACAAATTATGCACTGGGCATGGTATTATTCTACCAAAGATGCAATACTGGGTGCCATTTGGCATCGTCTTGTTTCACACATTGGATTGTCACATTATCTTGAGCTTCCTCAAACTAGCGATCAGACTAATAACCACAATTCAGTCGACAAAGATGTCTTCTGGGCAACAATCTTGCCTTCTCTCAGACCCAGAGCTTTCTTCACAACTTTCAGAGATTTCCAGGACTGCTGCCCAAGGTGGGATTAAGACCACGGTCTCCAACACTTGCCTGTCCTTGGTGATCGAGACCATGACACCAAGGACAGAACAGATTCTGAGGTCGTGGTCTTTGAGGACGGGGCTGGGCATGCCTGAGGAGAGTGAGCTGAGCTGGGATTGAGCCTAGTCCCAACTGAGCTCACTAGGGTCAGGCATGCTCAGCCCCTTCCCTGCCTTTGGCCCCCTCTTGTATTGGAGGGTCAAACAACACACATGCCTCAATCAGCATGAACAACAGCTGCTGCAGGTGTTGTAGGGAGAAGCAGCTGACAGTGCTACAAAGACTGTTGAGGGCTATCTCAACTTGACTGTACCTGGAATGAAGTAATCCAGTCAACTCGTGCAAACCTCTGGTTTTGGAAAAATCTAAGACTTTGCCCATTGAGCTAAGCTTGGATTGAGACCACGATCTCTAGCACTTGCCTGTCCCTGGTGATCTAGACCACGACACCAGAGACATGTGAGTGGAGTAGGTTGTGGTCTCAGTCCCAGCTGAG
>JAABUK010002413.1_pt1 | contig 33535 bp, 40 predicted proteins | sample 5559141 | NCBI WGS metagenome assembly JAABUK01 (sample SAMN10711869, study PRJNA513367) | rock metagenome | isolation source: Antarctica rocks | place: Antarctica: Victoria Land, Pudding Butte nord | collected 2016-01-03 | reverse complement strand
CCTGGATCATGAGCTCGGTGCTGGTGCAAACGCTGTTGACAGTCTGGTGCAACAGCACTTGCTTGCTGGGCACAATCTGTATCTTGGAGTGACACAGGGTTGTCTGTGGATGTTTGTGGAGCTGTATTTTGTTGGCTGCCATGAGTGCCACTGACTGCCTGTGCAGCAGCCTCTGCAGCCCTCTGTCTGTTGTCTGTGCCAAACCTGTCTGCCATGACACTCTTTGAAGACTTTACAGGTGCATATGCTTGTCTGCTGGACTTCACGGCCAACTGAAGCTCTGACAGAGCTTCCTGCAAGTTCTCCATTGATGCGAGAGGTTGCCTGCCAAGACGCTGCTTTGAAAAAGACACATTGCCTGACACAGCGTGTCTTGACAAGTAGTCTGTGATGAGCTTGTCAGTGGTGGTAGGATCTGGGCGTCTGAACTGTGGTTTACTGGCCTGCAGCAGACAGCAAACGTTGCTGGTAGCAGATATTGCCAGATGTCAACCCTCAGCCGCTGCATGCCTCAAAGAAAGAACCGTTGAGTATGTATACCTGTGATGGCAGTGGAATACGGGATCCTTTGCTCCGGAGTGCTCGTGCTGCCTGATCCTGACTAGCTTCAGGATTTGGTTTAGGAATTCGTGAAGGTTGCAAGCTTTCAAACCGTCTCTGCACCGCCAAACACAACCTGAGTTCCACCAATGAGATGGGCCAGTGGCGTTGTACATTGAACTTGCCTTGCTACCGCTTGAGCTCATGTCAAGAGGTTAACAGGGCACAATTGTATGAATGATCACTGGTCCAGATCGCAGTGACTGTCCCAAATCACCATGCAGTGGTTATCTGCTACGGCGCGCCTTCGAAGTCACAGCACTGCTGCAACAGGTTGTTCACAGCAGCGAGTGACCAGAGCCATGCGGCAATGTGGTGAGCTCTAACAAAACAATTACGAATGTCCTGCAGACTCACTGCAGACTCACTGCAGCACGTGATACGTGTCACTGATGCTCTGAGCAGACTGAGCTGACAGAAACCCAAAGCTCATGCATTATCTGGCAACGGGCGGACGACAACAATGGGCAGAACGCCAAAGCGAGCATGCAAGGATTGGCATCTTCAGCAGGTTGTACAAATGTGCCAGGGTTGTCAGTAAAAAAAGAATGGCATTGGCAGTTGCAAGTGTACATCTCCAAACATTGAACAGCGCATCGAGGCTGTGCTCCACGGCCTCATCAGCCAATCAACTACAGCCAATGATCGGTTGTGTAGGCACCCAGGCATAAGTATAAGTCGTCATGCTGTCAATGGGCGGAACCATAGCGCTGACACTGAGCAGCGCTGACACAAGTAAAAGTACTACATTATACCTAATATTCAAGCAAAAATTGCCATACCTCGTTGGTGCAGCCGATGATATTAAAGCAAACATGTGCGTATGCAGAATGGAGCATGCACCTTTGCACTCATAGCACTTGTTGCAACAAATTGACCAAGCAGGTCTGGCAGGAGCAAAGAATAAAGCCTTCTGAGGACCCAATGCAAACGCATGTGCCCTGCCGTATGGCCTTGGAGTTACTTCTGACAGGGTCCATTAGGTTTTTGACCTCTGCAAGTCAGTGTGCATGTGCGACACCACACTGTAAAATAGCATCTCTGAGACAGGTGCAAGCTCAGGGCTAACAGCTCCTGGGACCATTCATATTATTCTCTGGCAGGAGCAAAGAATAAAGCCTTCTGAGGACCCAATGCAAACGCATGTGCCCTGCCGTATGGCCTTGGAGTTACTTCTGACAGGATCCATTAGGTTTTTGACCTCTGCAAGTCAGTGTGCATGTGCGACACCACACTGTAAAATAGCATCTCTGAGACAGGTGCAAGCTCAGGGCTAACAGCTCCTGGGACCATTCATGCCAAAAGCATCAAATCAGCCTGACATTGTAGCCTGGTGGAAATTTGAATGGTGTCATGAGTATAAGAGTGACCACTATTGGAGACAAGAAAGGCCTGTCATACAGTATCCACGCCAGAAACAGAGGAAGGATTGCGCCCCAGAAGATGCTGACTGGTGTGATTGCTTCCCAGAAGGCGGTTAACAAGGACACTGCAGGCAAGCAACAGTGAGTTCAACTGTGCATACTCATGTTTGAATTGAAGCAGTATGCATGACAGTATACCAGGCAAAAGAGGATGCTGCATTGGAGTACACTCAGCATACTGCAAATAGCAGATCATCAACACATGTCAAGTAGCAATGCAGAGCAGCACGCCTTTCTGGTTTCAGACTTTCTCAAGAGTGCTTCAAGCATGGCCAACAGTAACACGAAGTAATGAGCATGTGCCATGCACAGAGGAGACTTACTGCCTAGGAAGTGTCCAATGCTAACCCATAGACTCCTTTCTGCCTCTGTACGCCTTTTCCACTCCCATTGCCTTTTGACTTCCTCACCACCAAATTCTGCATACCTGAATGCATGAGTTGAGCTGTCAAGCTCAGCTCATGCCTGATATAGGCAATGATGCACATGAACAGTTCAACAGAGCTGGGCGCAGTGTACTGCAGACTTGCCATATACATGCTTTGTTTTTTAGTCTAGTCCTGGAGTAATGTTAATAGCTGAATATGCAGGGCAATCTAATGCAGACATGACTGCATGGACTGACGGAGGATGCATCTGCTTAAATGGCATCACAAAACCAATAGGCGCTGACCTTTCAATCTGTGCGTCCCACCACTTTCCTATGGCCTTGAAAAGATTGTATACTGGTGCAAGCTTTTGGTCTGCAATGTGCATGGCATTTGCTAATGCTTGCACAGGCGGAAGGGACCTGCATATTTGATGTCATAAATCTGTTACATCTGAGGCCAAGAGCAACACTATTCATGATTAAAGTAAGAAGGCAACAATATTAGGCTTACCGTATAGCATCTTTTGCTTTGGCTGTCTGCTCATCAGCTGCTGTCTTAAAGGATCGCCATCTTTGGTTGAAACTTAGCGGTCGACTTTGTGAAGCACAGATATGCAGGCTAGCACGCTTGTTGTGACTTCCTGAAACAGCGCAGCGTGTGTGACAGCTGGTAGCAGCAGCAGTGTAATCGGGTTCTGTATGCAAGCCAAAGGCTCTCAGCCATACCTGTGGCTACTGCATTACTGCTGGCAAGCTCTTCGTAGCCCCTGCACCGCCTGGTTATCCTGACTCGTCTAGCAAACCCACTGTGGGAGGCCACAACCGGATTGGCTGGAATCGCGTGACTCGTTGACCGCATGCATTGAACGTTGTTGCAGATCATTCCCCTCCTGTGCGCCCTCCGCAGCAGTGCTATACAGCCCTTGAGCGTTCAAGCCGGCATGCACCAGTGGAAAATCTTGTCCGGCGGAACTGTTCGTCGGCGGCAAAAAACCAGTTGGACCCGCAACTCTAGCAATTGAGCATGTGAGCAACCGCCGGGCACTTAATGCTTGTGTAAATCGTTGAGATGGTCACCCAGCACTGGATCAGTCAACGTCCCTACTGTACATGTAAGAACCGTAACAGTACTAGATTTACAGTCAATCTTACGCCGTATCACAGTTTGAGGCTTTCTGCAGCTCTTGTTGCAGACCCTGTCGCTGTCCAAGTGTGCTGACGGTGGTCGTATGCAGCATCCAGTAGCCGCAAACATGCAGACAATGCAGTGCAACTGCCGGAGTCTGGCAGCAAGGTAAATGTGAGCGGCTTTATGGCTTGTTTTTGCAGGCTTTGCTGAAAATCATATCGTTGTCTATAGGCCTTCTGCTTTTGCCGTCGCCAGGAAAGCTCCTTTGTTGGGACAACGGGCGCATACTTCAGGTTTGCCTGTGGCAGTACGCAAGTGCACATTTGTCTTCCATGAAAAAAAGAGGTTGGTTTGAGCGTCAAGTATCTTTTACAGGACTAGCCTCCCTTCGCTCTGCTGATTCGAAACGATGTCGAAGAGCTCTCACGCCTGCCGCTATCTTGCCTGGCGGCCCAGAGCAGCAACTGGCAGCGGAACTCATCACCAGGTAGTCAGTCAGTAAAGGCAGGACTGTGTGATCACATGTGTGTCTCAGGTGTCAAGGTTGCAATCGTTTTCACGCTCTCCTCTCTCTGCAGGTTCCCTGCTCACTTGGAGCAGGCCTCGACTCCACTGGCCTCTGCTCTGTACACATTAGCTGAATCAGGGGCAATAGACCCAGCTGTTGTCACTGACACAGTTTCAGCCAAGAATGGCGGCTTCTTCGGGCCTTTAGCTTCATTGTTTGAGACCTTTCTGAAGGTAAGATGGCTCTGCATGCAAGAACCATCAAGTCCAGGTTGTCCAGTTGTCTAGGCATGCAACCAGCAAGTCAATACACCTCCAGAATTTTTAAGTCTCTGCCCCGTTTATCACAAGCCTCTCAACATTCACGACTGCAATGCAGATACTGGATCAAGGGATTTCAGGCGCTGGTATTCCCTATTCATATGGATTTGCCATCATTTTGCTGACGGTTCTAGTCAAACTGGCCACTTACCCTCTGTCCAAGCAACAGGTGATTCTCACTTGCTCAGCAACTCTGTGCCAAGTGTGGTCGTGACAGTGCAGTAGCTGTTGTGCACATGCTGATGCCATCCTCTTTGCTTCATAGGCTGGTAAGCACTGTGCATCTTTGTGCATCTTCACGACACATGAAGTGTCAGGCTGACTGCTGTTCTGCACTCCTAGGTGGAGTCAACAGTTGCCATGCAAAATATTGCGCCCAAGGTCAAGGCCATTCAGGAACAGTACAAAGGGCGTGATCAGCAGGAAATGCAGATCAAGGTTGGCGAGCTGTACAAACAGGCTGGTATCAATCCTTTGGCAGGGTGCCTACCCACTCTGGCCACCTTGCCTGTCTGGATTGGTCTGTACAGGTATGCATGCTGTCCTGTTCTGTAGCAGACAACAACAAGTGCACATGATCAAGCTGGGAGACATGCTATTTTTGCAATTGGTTCTCATTCAGATCCTGACAGTCCTCTCATCATACTGGCTTTGTTGGCAACTTCAGAATCAATCAACCCATTTAGATGCCGCATTGTCTTGTCAAGAGCAATGTCAGCGCACTTGGTCTCAGCGTGACAGACAGCTGGTGTCACAGAAAGTGCCACATGGCATTGCCTGCCTCAACTTTGTCATGTCCGTGAGCATGCTGACGCTGGGGAGAAAGTCCAACATTTTCTGTGCAGAGCGCTATCAAATGTGGCAGATGAGGGCTTGTTGAAGGAGGGCTGGTTCTGGATTCCGTCCCTGGCTGGTCCTTCCACTCTAGCATCCCGAGCATCCGTAAGCTCACCATCCATGCAGAGTTTCATGAGCCTTGCAAAGTTGTATACATGTATATATTGTCCTAAGCGAGATTGGCATGATGACATGGGAACCAGAGCAGAGTTGGCTCTCTGTGCAGTGACTGTGCCATGTAGACTGTGAGAGCTTGGGGCAAGACCATTATAGGGCATGTCTTATGTTCAAATTGTGATGCATAGGGTGGAGGCTTCTCCTGGCTATTTCCCTTCCAAAATGGGGCACCTCCCATTGGATGGCATGATGCCATCTGCTACCTGGTGCTGCCTGTGGCCCTGGTGGTCTCTCAGTTTGCCACTCAGAAGATCTTGCAGCCACCTGCACAGGACGAGTCGGCCCAGCAAAGCAATGCCATCCTCAAATTCCTGCCTCTCATGATCGGTGAGGCTGCTGTTCTGCAGTCACTTGTGGCGTGTCTCTGCCCTCAGATGCCTGCTACTGGAGAGCATCTGAGGGCAGAGACACGCCAGAGCATCAGACCTTTTCCTCCAATATCAATGTATCAGTATATAGACAAGCATGATGCCTGGTTCTGTACAGCGTCCTGTGTATGTTTGTTGAGCAAAACACCACCTGTGAACATTCCTGGTTCTTACCACATCCATTTGTCACAGTGTGTATAGCCAGAGGTATACACAGTACCAGTATCTGATGGTTCAAGGTGTAATGCACTGACCATGTGCAGCATGCCTTGCTCTCTGCAAAGATTGACCTCTGATTGTGGCCTTGTATTGATTCTTGCAGGATACTTCTCACTCAATGTGCCATCTGGCTTGACGCTATACTGGTTCACCAACAACCTTTTGACCACAGGCCAGCAGGTATGCAACTTTGCTTGCCCAGGTGGCTTTGCTGCTGCATGTTCTGTCTGATTACACGTTGTACAGCTTGTGGTGCCTGTTTAGTTGTGTCATCCTCGTGTGCAGGCCTCACGGTGTTTGACACTGTGCAGTGCCTCTATGACTGCGTGCACCGTATGCAGAACCTCATGCATCCAACTGTGGGCAATTGCCTGCTATTCTTGCTATGGCAATGCACTGACTTCTTGTCCAGCCTGCTCTCAGTTATTTATTTGCATCCATCAATTCCTCTGGGCTGGCCTACTGGCAATTGTCACATTTGTAAGCCCTTGCCAGGTCTTCTTCTGACACAACATGCCATGCAGGTGCTGTTGAAGCGCAACACCAAGCCTCCTGAGCTGCCAACCAGCGGCACAGTACGCAAGGTTAAGGCAGAAGATCTGGCGCCCAAAGTGAACAAAGGTAATGGTTGACCCTTCATCACAGTTGTTGGCAATGTGGCTAATATGCCAGGCAGTGCATCTGCTGCCTCCATGTGGCAGTGAAGGCTCTTGTGCTGCCTCTTGTCTGCCTAAGCTTACACAAATGTAGAATATGCAGCAGGGATCTCTGCAGGTCTTTGAGAATCTTACTGACTAGTTTGACTTGGCTCCATCCTATGATGCTACAATGTTTGCACGCTGGTGAACTGACAGCATGGCTCTTTGCTTGCAAGAACAGTGAATCAACTTTGTTCAGTCCTTGATTGCATGTAGTGTGAACAAATATGTTTTCACACACCTGTCACCTGCGTCTGCACTTCATTGCATTGCTTTTGGAAGTTGAGTGCTCGTGATGAACCCAGGCATGAAGTAAAGCATGTGATGAGCGCATTAGACGCTGTCCTGTACCACATCTGGACAACTGCCAGCATGGCATGCAGCAGCAGTTGCTGGCGTGATAAAACATCATGCTGGTAGATTTCTCATTGCAATTGACATTACCTTTATAATATTTTCTTATTGAACATGCAGGGCAAGAGACAAACGCCAGGAGGTCTGCCAGCAAGGCAGAGGAGGCACCCACCCAGATGTCTGCCACTCAGGAGAGCAACCCCCGAGGGAAGAAGGGCTCCAAGTTTGCCCAGATAAGGGCGCAGGAAGCTGCACGAAAGGCAGCCAGGACAGTAGCCTCTGGCATGGCACAAGCTGCAGGTCAGGTCCTGCTTCATGTGCAAAAGCTTGTACGGCACTCTCTTTGTGCCATGCATCTCAGGATGCTCAGGCTGTCTCCAAAGCCTGCCTGCGGTGATTGTTGTCTAGATACTGTTGGTGCAGTCTATTGTTTGTGTCATGCTGTGTGCAAGCACCATAACAGGAAGTTGTCAGAAATGTGTTTGCTGGACTGCTTGACAGGAAGCTGTCACAGGTGTGCTTGACAGATGTGGCTGACAGGGACTGTATGTGTACAGGTGCTGAGCCTGACTCAGCTGCTGAGGGTGTGGACACAGCGGTTGGTGAGGCCACTCAATTTGCAAAAAGTGGCAGCACCACCAAAACTCAGAGCAAAAACAACGACCCCAAGGTATGCGGCAACTCCGCTATGGTGTATGAACTGTGCTGCTCCCAAATTGTGTTCCAAACCTGTGTTTGCAACTGGCTAAGCATTCTGGTGTTCCAGAACCGCTATGTGTGACTACTGTTTGCTATGGAATGCGTTGCCATAATCCATTTGCTGACTGCATCTTGTGTCCATCCCCAGGTCCCAGATGCACCACCTTCAAAAGACAATGGCAGAAACGGATCTGGCAAGAACAAGAATGACCATTGACATTAAGGCCACATTCTGACAATTACACGGTAACATATTGTGGCGTGGCGAAAGGATAGAGTAATATGTCTTAGGACCTGTGACAAGTGCCCAATCATGGTGCAAAGTTAGTGCACGTTCTACAGGAGCCCCTGCATGTGTAATGAGTGTGCCCTGATCTTGTTTTTGGTTGTTGGTGGCAATGTGCAGTGTAGTGGTGCGGGCATTCTGTAAACTCATGGCTTATTTATTCTACTTTGCCCTTATGTTGCGAGAGCGATGAGTCTGATGCAAACACATGTTGCATGAGCAGGTGCTTGCGTAACTATGGTTGTAGTCAACATTCATTCGTTACTTTCGAGACAACGAGACTTGCCCAGCAGTTGCAGCTTCCGAGACCAAATGCGGTATTGTTGAGATCGCTGCAGTAGATACCAGCTCCGGGGGAGCCGTGCTTTGCTTGCCCCAAACCATACACCTAGAAGTGCGGTGCGAGTCGTTAGTGGGGACACCCATCGATACACACGGGACATCGTGTTCTCGGAAGATGTCCGGACAGGAGCCAGCAGAGAGGCCGAGCTCGCAGCAACCGAGCGTGTTAGAGTTGTGTATGTCCCAGCAGAGTCACCATCAGAATGGCATCAGGCGAGCGTCAAGCCTGCAACAATCTCACACACACAAACCAATCTCGTAGTATCAAGTGCCGAGGCTGCTGAACACGTTATGCAGGCTGTCATTCAACCCAGAAATAACCGAGGCTATCACACTCGAAAAGCTTCCCTACCACTACTGTGCAGTCACTGGCAACGTGAACTTGGCAGCCTTCCTGTACACTCAAAAAGTCCCTTTCAGCAAAGGAATCACAATAGCAAACTTTGCAGCAGATGGTAAAGAAGGCACAACTCCTTGGAAGAAGCCAGTCACACTATCGCCAGTGGATATAGCAGATATGGCAGGCAAGCATTCTGCCAGGGTTATGAGTGCTATCAGTCAGCTTCAGCCTACCCTTGTGCAACATGTTGTGCTGTACAGGGCATAGGCATGCAGCTTTAGTGCTTGCTCTCATTGGAGCTCAGGTGCCATTACACTGGACCAGAGACAATCACCGTCTCTACCCCAGAAGGTTTAAAAGCCAGGCAAGACCTTGCCAGTTTGCCATGCATACACCGCAAAGTGGGTTGCACAGTCTTGCAGCTATTCAAGACATGCACTTTCTGGGTGTGCAGACATGTATAAAGCATCTGCTAGCTGCTGACGTTGATGTAAGACTCTACCCAGGTAGTGCCCATGTGCCGATGTTCGTTTTGGCCTTTCCTTCAGATTTGTAGTGTGATGAACAATCTGAAACATCGACACATATGTCACAACACAACACATGCACTGCAGCTGCCAACAAGCATTCATTACATCAGCGCGTGAAGCAGTTGTATGGGTTTGTACTGCCTCCTCGCTCAACTTTGTTTGCAGCCTCACAACGCATTTGGCCTCGAAGAAATATGTCTGTCTGAGGTCTAAGCTCCAGCAAAACTTTCTGGAAGTTTGGTGTGGTACCAGTCTTTTTGGCTGCAGTTTCCTCTGCGCGCGCAACACCGTCACTCTACAGCAAGCTTGTCTTCAATTGTCACTGACTGTCCAAGCTAGGCAGTGTCGCTGTCGGTCTCACTGTCTGTGCTTTGACTTGTCACTTTCTGTGTGCAACCAGCTGATTGTGAGCCAATTTTGCAGGTAAAGACGTTGATGCAGGCTGTTACCACCAGCCCTTTCTTTGCCAGCTTGCCTGGACCTGCCAGGATGCTGCTGGTAGACACCCTTGTCATCTCGCTGGCTCAGGAAACAGTGTGGTCGCCATTGAGCCCCCAAGGTACGTTTGTACACATGGCCAAGACATATAAGAGTGTACATTTGTCCATACATTTGTGCATGCATTCTATGCAAGGTACATATTATACACATATATGTACTCTGCATATGCATGCTTTTGTCAAAACATGTATAAGCACAAGCGAGTGAATGCATTCATGAAATAGTGCGTTCATCTGTCCCATCTGTGTATGATATCAGAAATGTGGCTAAGACATGTCAATTGTTACTTGCATCCATTTTAGCATCAAGGGACAACTCCTCAGTCACCAATGAAATTGCCTGTCACTGCAAGATCAATCAGACGTCTGCATAATGTAGCCACACACATTGCCAGAGGCCTGCTTGCACGCACCTGCTGCAGACAACATGTCAGCATTTTCAACTGATGCAGTTGTGTAGCATGCTCCTTCTTCTTCCTGTATGCAGAACATTGATTACTCATGCCGCAGCATCGGAAAACCTATGTCACTCCTGCACATGCAGTCTGGAGGGAAGAGTGGGAGCAGTGCGTGGGGGACGAGTACGAGGAAGCACAGCAGATGCCTGATGCTCAGGAAAGCGATGCAAAGGCGCCCTCTGACAACCCCAACATGGCGTCCTACCAGTTCCAAATCAGGGCGCGGCCTCCCAATGGCCGCTGGAGAAGCAGTCTGTTGTTGGGCCTGGCTGTAGGTAAGGAGCACATCGTGTCTGGCATGTCTCAGGTGCAATGTATGAACAGAATTGTAATGTTGATGCGGGAAGCAGTACCAGATGAGCTTAAAGGATGTCCCATGCATGTCTGTGCCTTTTGTCCCAAGGCATGTCTGCCTGCCTGCCAGCCCAACTTCCCAATTGTCACACAGGATTGCATTTGCACCTGGTGTCCACATTATGCTGCATGCAATGTACGTGTGGGTAACAGACCACTCCTCATGTATGTCGATTACGTGCCTTGAATACACTCCCGACACTGCACCTTGGCCTCTGTGATCTATGCAGTTCAGGGCCAGTTGTGCAGTTGTGACACATGGCCACAATGCCCAACAGAAATCCTTTGCATATGTGCAGGAATTTCAGCCTCTGCTGTTGTTCTGGCATTGTCCCTTCCAAGGTAAAGACCAATGGTGCAGTGCACACTTGCCCATCTGAGCTCACATAATTGTGTTGTGAAGACAACTCGTTTTTGAACATTATGTTATCAGCAAAACCAAAAGGATGTTGATTGGTAAACATGTTGTGCCAAGTTGTTTGTCAGTACTCATAGAATTCGGTTGTCAACTTGCACATTTGCAACCTGCAGGCCTCGTAGCAGCAGAAGCAGCACATAGTACCGGATGTTCTGGTCCAATGCTAAATGCTGCTGCATTCTGTGCTGGAGTGACGCGGCCTATATCAACAGCCATTTGTTTGGGTATCAGTACTCTGCTTCGCAAGAAGCTGCAGCGACATTGACTTTTGGTTCATGACTTAGTACAGTGGACAGCAGATTTTGGATCTTCAAGTGCAGTGTTGTATAACATAGGATGTACAGTATGAGCCAGTGCTTACTGTGGACATGTACAGTTTCATGCTCTGCAATTTGGGTGTCAGTTGTGGACTTTTGGTGTTGTAATATGCACTCTTGCTTACATTCTGTTTATTGCCAGCTTTGGCACTACAATCATTCTTTTTAACACCTAAGACCTACATCAAAATTTGTTAGCAGATCACAGGTCTTCATCCTCCTCGAGGTCCTCTTCAATTCCTATGCTGATATACTGACCACTAAATAGGCCAAAGGCAATCACTGCGGCAGCAGCAAAACATATCCAGATCTTGCCCTTGGACGTCAGCTCTTCCTCCGCTTTAGTATGCTGTTTGTTTTCTGTTGCGTTCCTGCACAAACATATACCGGTACGTGACAATGGCAAGGTCTGTACAGGAAAGTCCATGACAAAGTGTAGCAGCGTTGCTGCATATCAAAGCATGTTTGGAACTGCATCACCAGAAGCCCCATCTAGCTTGTCCAGCCAGGCACTGCATTTTCACTGTACTTGATACTGGGATTTGCCAGTGTTGCTTCTGAGCAGGCAGTTCATCTGAAGCTGCCTAGGCAATCTAGCATTGAGAACATAGCAATATGAGAAAATCCATGCATTTTAAGCAGTGCCTTCATTATCGGTTACCTGGAGCCACTTGCTGCAGCATCTGCTCGCCGTTGCCACTCTTGACTCATGCTAGCTGATGCAAAGGGAACGGGCCTTTGAAAGACATCCTTGGATATCCTGTCCACATACTTCCGCAGCACAGGATGCTGACTGATCTGTAGGCAGCATAATATGCTCAGGGAATACTGCTGCCGACAAACAAGCACAGCAGAAGCTGGCTTGCCGATACTTCGTTCCCTGGGTCAATGACCAGTTCAGGGCATGCACCAGCAGAACATTTAGCACAACTTTACAGCTGAAAGGAGATCACTGCATGTGCCCAAGTCAAAATTTTCATTGGAGTCATCACCAAGGTCTGACCTGATGTCTGATTTCAGGGGAGGTGACAGGCGCTGCTTGATGGAATGCCAGGTGACCGTACAGCAGGGCATCAAGACTGCTAGGTTTGCCTCCAAAAAAGTAGTCACCATCACTGGCATTCAGCCTCTCAGCAATTGCTGCATATGCATCTGCCAAGGAAGTATACATCTACAGGCCAGCAAGGTACTCATCATAGAGCAAACTCATCAGGTGTACATCATTCAGATTACTTTCAAACGCTGCAGCTGCCGAAGAAGTGACGTGAGATACCACACCAGCGTGGTAGCTACTATTATATTCCAGGCGCATTGCTAAGCAGCATATAGCCAACATGCTCATAGAATACAGTGCATGATCAATGAACCGTGTGCCAACAGCCAGCTCATGCATTTAATTACCTGTTCTGCCGTGGTAAGCTTCAAACTCTTCCACACATGGAACTGGTGTATGCGCGGCAGAATATAGTTGAGAGGAAACGGCATACCATGACCATACTTGACCTGCAATTGCCATGTAAGTTGCAACAAGACATGACAGTTATGCAGGTTTGAGGTTGAAATTGCTGCCAGCAGCTCAAATTGCGGAAGGGTAAATGCTACTAAGAATGCTTAAAAAGTTGCATTAATGAAGGAGCACCTGTGTATGTTTACTGAAGCTCTCTGCTTCACACCACAGGGTATATTGCGTCGCTGGCTCAAGAGCATTCTGCACTAAAGTTTGGAAAGCAATCAGGTCTGCACGGTCAGAGTCTGACAACTCAGCGTCTATATCTTTTGTCTGCTGTTGAAGATGCTGAATGATAGCACGCGCTGACTGATACGCCTCGTCTTCTGCCACAATCTCTCCGCTGGTGTCCACAGCTGGTTGGTGACCTGAATTGACCTTATCAGTGATCAGCTACTGCAACCGTAGACCAAGTCTGAAATTTTCAGCATGAGGGGCAGGGCTTGTTTTGATCACTGGCATCGCTGAACATCTGAATCACCGAAATGGTGCAATTACACGTGCTAGGCAAGACTTCGGCAAGAAGACAACCCATATGACTGCAAAGTCAAACCTGTTGGAGAAGTGTGGGTGTAGTCACAGCTCTCAACCGCGAAGTCGGCTGCAGCAAATCTCAAATAGGCCTGGTAGAGTTGTTTCAACCGGTCAGTTACATGTCTACAAGGGGGTCGAAGAGGCTGAGTCGCAACAACGAACATCACCTCTACTTGGATGCATGCTGGCGACACCGAAGGAAGGCCCCAGCCAGACTGCCATTTGTACAGCAAGCAGCTTGCCATACTTTTCGTGCACAAGCGAAAGACAGAGCAAGAGTTTTACACCCCTTGACACAAACTAGATTGGTCAAACTGCCTGCCTGAGTTGCGCACAAAGAAGCTTGTTCGAAGACGAACAAGGCATGACGAGGGCGTTGACCGTAGCTCCGAAACATGTTGACTCCTTCGACACTGTTGCGAACACGCGGCTTTCCGTGACAAGCGTGCTCACTATTGTCGACATGACGTTTGCTCGATAGATCAATGCCGTGCACCCGGTCAGAACTTTGAGAGTCTACTCAGTTGCCGATCAAAAGCAAAGTCTCGTAGGTCAACTGTGGACGATGTCGGACGACGCAAAGCCCACAAACTTTGTCAACTTGCATTTTGATCGTCAAACTAGCGCTCAGGTATGCTTGCGCGTTATCAGCCTGCACGATGGGAACAGTCGCCGAGTGTTGTAATCTTGAAGTGGGTGCTGCAGCGTCAAGCGCTGCGCTTTACGCCATCATGGGCGGAGAAGCTGAGCAATGTCAAAAAATTGAATGGCCATGAAGGCTGCGTCAACAGATTGGCATGGAGTGAGGACGGAAGTCTGCTCGCTAGTGGCTCTGATGACAGACAGGTAGCATCCCACCTTGACCTAGCTGAGCGTGCTTACAGGCATTCTGTTCATTAGCTGTTTGGCTCACCTGTCACGTGTTCGACGCTCAATGCAGGACAGTGCTGCGCAAGCTCTGCTGTGGCACCTGACAACTGTGCCAATTTTTGACAGGTGTTACTCTGGTCATACCCAGACACAGACAAAAGCCCTCTGGCGCTACAGACAGAGCATGCAGCAAACATCTTTGGTGTCCAGTTTATGCCCTGCACCAGTAACAGCCAGATCATCACTGGTTCAATGGACAACACAGTCATGCTGCACCACATAGACAGACTCCCAAAGCTGACAAGAACAACTATTGGGTCACCTACTCCAGTTGCATTTCAGAGCACACTGTATGGCTGCCATCGTTCAAGAGTCAAGGTATGTCAAAGGCGCCTTGGCCTCCCTTTATCTATCAGCTGTATCTGTCCCTGCACCCCACCATAATGGCAAATTGCAGCAGCTGCACTGCTCACGATTCATTGCCTGTATTGGCACTCAAAACCCGTATGCCTCTACAACCTGGTGGTGCCGTGGTCTGTACAGTATTGGGGCCCAGTTGACACGCAAATTCTGTAGTCCTGCTGACCGCGAGCAGTATAGCACAACTCTGCATGGGATGCAATGCACCAGACTGCCTTCACTCTCCAAGCTATGTTAGCAGCAGATGCAGTGCAACAACAAGAGAGGAACACTACCTGGATTATTGTAGGGGGTGGAGGTGGAGCCCAACAACCCCCATCTCTTCTGGTCTGCTGCAGAGGATGGCACAGTGCGACAGTATGACACTCGCCTGTCCAACAACAGCCAGAAGTCCTGGGAAAGCGGCAACTGTCTACTGTTCGTGAAGGCAGTTGGTGCAGGCTCTGCCAATCGCAGCATTGAGCTCAAAGGCATCAGCCTGAACAAGGTGTGCCTGATCTCTGTTTGCCACTATCAGTCTTTATGCTGTTTGTTGCACTGGGAGTGTGTGTGACAACCAAAGAAGCGAGGCCTGACACAACAACCTTGCATCTTGCTGTAGCAAGTCTTCAGAGGGCCATGTGGCCTAACAGCTGTGTCACATGGTCAGGTATTTTGGTGAAAAGTCATCTGAGACAGTATGGATTGTTTGCACGCAGGCACATGTTCACCAGCTGGCAATTGCAGCAGGAGATGTGTATGTCCGCATGTATGATCGTCGCATGCTCAGCACAGGTGAACCACTGCAAGCCTGTGCATGGCCTGCTGGCAGGTCACACCACGTATACCAAAGACTGTGATCTCTGCTTGATATCTGTGAGTTCCATAATGAGCTCTCATTGGTTGCGTGATCGAGGCTGAGATGCCAGCTGTTTTTGCCCCCACATCATGCAAGGTGCATCATCTGTGCTTGTTCCAGGTACAAGTACACAGTCAGGTTGCTCACACGGGATTGCTGCTGTAGGACAGAGTAAATCATGCTAGTCGCTGAGTCCACACATTCATGATCATACACGTGCGCTGTGTGCTGGAGCACAGTACCACCAACAGCACATCTGCATCATCAGTACTGATGGCATTAACAGCAAGGCTGGATGTGTGCAGGTAGTCCCAAAGATGAGCATGTGAGGGCTGAGCCTGTGCTGCAGATGGCTCCACCCCATGCCTGCCTCATCAACTCCAACAAGCGTACTGGCCGGGCCCACACCACATGTGTCAGCTTTGGCAACAGAGGGGACAAGGTACTCACACATCCCACGTCAGCCCATGATACCATTGTGTTGTCTGTTGCTGTTGGCACTGGTCAGAGTCCTGGTGGATTGTGCGGTGAAAAGCCAGTTGCGCCTGAAGGTTGGCCACAGCCTTGCTGCTTGCTGCTCTGTGCGTGCCACAGTAGCGCCCAGTTTGTGCAAAGCGTGTAATAATGACAGCTGCAATCAAAGCTGGCAGCAGCTAGCATGCAAAGCATTGGCAAGGCTGCCTGTGACAGCATTGTTAACGACCCCACACATCAGCGTATGGTTTTTTACTTGTCAAGCTATGCTATTGTTATTGTAATCCTTGCGTTGCTGTGCAGTTGGTGGCAACGTATCATTGTGATCAGGCCTATGCCTTTGATGTGAGTGGCACTGGGTCCTGCGCCACTGCCTATGGCACCACTCCTCACAGCAATGGTGCAGAGCCGGGCATCGCCTCACATGCATCAGATGCTTCAGATTGCAACACAGATGCTTGCATGCCATCAACAGCTTCCACCAGGCAAGTGCTGCAGCACTTCAGCATGCTGTGACATGAGTCTGTAGGTTGCATGCTGCATATCTCATGATGTACATGCATTGGCGGCCTGCTTGCAGGGTCAATGTTCCTTTGCATTTGTGTGTCAAGGCAGCAGCAGTGATAGCGGGCCAATAAAAAATAAATGCAATACTCACAATGCAGCATGCATTACTCATCTTAACTGCATGGCAGCATTGCAGTATGTAATCAACGCTGGTAATAACTTTTCATTGCAGACCTGCCAGTCAGGAGGCACTACTGAAGGCAGAGGGCTTGAAGACAATGGGAAACCATGCTTTCTTCTCAAAGGATTTACCAAAGGCAGTGGGATTCTACAGCCAGGCCATGCACCTCAACCCCACCTCCCCCATGCTGCACACCAACAGGTAGCCATACTATGCTTTGTCTTGCTCTTCTTCCTTTCAGGCACAGAACAGGTTTGTTGTTACAGGACTAGCTTTTTTTGTGACAGCCATTCTGGTTCTGCGCACAAACACAAGGTGCATTGTTGTGACAGGCGCAACAATCAACTGAGTTGCTGTTTTACACGATCAAAGCTTGCATCATGCTCATATTGTGTGCTTGCATTTGCAGGGCTGCAGCATTGATTTCCAGGGACTGGGTTGGGGATGCCATGTGGGCGCTGAGAGATTGTGAGATAGCTTCGAAGCTAGAGCCCAGCTTGGCCAAGGCACACTACCGCCGAATACAAGCCCTCAAGGCCCTCAACCAGATGCAGGCAAGCTGGTGGTCTAGGCCACAGCTACCACTTGCACTGCAGCACATTGCATCACTTAACACTCTTTGTCATCTGTTCTACAGTGCTCTTGCATATATAGAGCACAGATAAGGGATCACCAATCAAATCAGCCCCGCAGTCTTGGTCTTGCTCCCAGCTAGCATTTGCAGATTTTGGCACATTGCATCATTCAACAATTTTATCACATGCATCCGATGATTTTTAGAACAGACAAGGATCAGCAAGCAAGGAACCATTGCAGCCCATCGGCTAGTACAGCATCTGGGCATTGATTTACGGTTCAATACCAGGTCATGCGGTACGAATGGTACTGCAGTTTGCACACACAACAGTCAGGGCTGGAACTGGCATCCAATGTCATGCGAAGCATGGCAGGTGTATGTTGCAGGCTGCCTACACAGCCATTGAGGCCTTCCAGGCTAGGTTCCCCACAGCTGGTGAGGACGCAGCCCGACTGAAGGAGGAGGTGTATGCTTTGCTGGAGGAGCGTGCACAGCATGCAAAGCAGCGCCAGTGGAGGCTGATGCAAAAGAAACGTGCCAGAGATGAAGCACAAGCAAATGCACGATCTCGTCAGGAGAGCGATGATGCTGAGACAGCTGTTCTGGCAACAGTAAGCTGGGCAGAAATGACACAGCCCTCATACATGTGTTTCATATGCAAACCACATTTGAGGGTGGCTGTTTCTGTCTGTATATGTCAATAGATGCAGTCTCCTTTGCCACATGTGAGCTTGGCTGTGTCTCCAGTGTTTGCAGTGATACAGGCAACCAAACTGTATGGCTCATAGGTTGAACAATGCTTGAATTGCAGAGCTTGCATGCAGGATGAGCAGGCAGAAGCCAGCTCAATGGCTTCACCTGAGAGAGCCACTCGCCAGCGCAACAACATACCGTCCTTGTCGCCTCTCAACATTGCCAGACAGCGCTCACCCCCTGCACCATCACCAAGCCACCTGGCATCAGAAGTGCCCTGCCCTGTTCCAGACGTGGGGCAACATCATCCCGTCTTGTGGGGTGCAACCAATGATCTCAATGCCGACAGTGATGACAGTGATGGTGTTGATCACAGTGGTGGCTCTGACTTTGATGAGCAGCACAATGGGAATGGTGAGTATTTGGGTCAGCCTGATCAGGCAGACATGACTGCTGCCAGGTTCCACAATGCCTCAGTACCACAGGGGGACCCTTGTGATCCACTGGAAGACCTGCAGTCATCTGATGAGGCAATGTCTGAAGAAGAGTGTGAGGGTGCAGCAGCAGAAAATAGTCGATCCAGAGCGCAAGCGGTGCATCATCATAGTGCTGGTGGTGAGGCAGGGGATGCTCATGTGGCTGAAAGAGAGGAAGAGCCCAGCAGAGCTTGGCAGCACAGTGCTTCTGGATCAGCTTCAGCATCAGCTTCCGAGTCAGCGTCACTTGACGCTGAAGCAGCAGCAGGTCCTTTGAGGTTGCCCACAGCTGATATGCAAATTCAAGATCAGGCTGAGCCTGTGAGGCAACATTGGGCTGCTGGTGCACATCTGAGCTCAGAGGGCGAGCCTGACTCGCCAGGTGGCGAGGCAGAGCTCCCAGAGGAGGGCTGGATGTGGTACACTGCCTCACTGCTCACCATCTTGTACTGACTGTCTCTGCTAGGATTGCCCTGTCACAACCTGTAGTTGCTATTCAGCTTCAGATGTGGTCAGCAATGGGTGCCGCCCTATGTGCCGTGCGCATGCAAGACGTTCTCAAGGTGGATGCTTGCATACGTGCTTCTGATGTGCTGCATGTCAGCCACGGGGCTGGCAGCTTTGGCAGCTCTCCCAGTCTGCACCTGCATGCACCATATCTGTCCATGTTGCTTATGACAATCATTGTAGTGGCTGTATACATTTCAAGGGTGGAATTTTCAAGATTGAAGCTGTGTGGCACAAGGACGCAGCCTGGGCTAACGGAATGTGCAATGCAGTGAGGAGATTGATGGAGCAGGGAAGGGTATGGCTTCCCAGAGGCAAGGGCTACTAGATGGGCCCAACACCTGGAGGCAGGGCGTGGGGGCACGCCGCATGCTGCACAGATATGTTGGTACACACCTACCCAGCCATGATGACCTGCAATTTGCATTGCGTTCATTAACTGGAAATGGTGCCCATGCACTTTGCTGGACAACACATGAAAGGCGTAGTGTATGTCTTTTCCCCAATGAGACGCATTTGACATGTTGGTGGGCCATTCTTGTGGACAGCCCTGACAGTGGTGATACATGCTGCCACCTGCCATGTTGCCCTCTGCTTCCCACATAGTGCATTCAAGTTGTGCACGCTATGTGCAGGTCATGCAAATGTTCAGACAGATATCAAGGAAGCCATCTTCATGGGCAGTCATGATGAGCTGGTGGCTGCTGGCAGTGACGATGGCAGTGTCTACATCTACGATGCAGTCACCGGCCAGGTTGTCAACATCCTGCAGGCTGATGAAGACGTGGCCAACTGCGCCCAGGTGAGCTGACTGCACAATGCCTTTTTGTGAGCTTTGGTGCGTCTTGCTTCCAAGTCTGCTGTACTTACCTGCCTGGCTGAGCTCATGCTGTCCTTGTCAGCTGACCAGATGATTCAGCTTTGCAGAAATGATCAATATTACCTGCTAGCATGGTCCCTGCACTCTTTTTGATGTGAAACTCAAGGTTTGCAGTCTGGTAGGAGATACTTCTGTCGCAGTTTTGCTGACTGAGCAAGGTAGGCATGGACTTCAGAGTGTGTCATACAGCTTTGTGCCTTGCACCGTCATTGCCACCATTACATTCAAACTTGATGCAAGATGTGCATCACTGCTTCTAACATGACATTGATGCCTGCAGTGCCATCCAACATTGCCGGTCCTGGCAACCAGCGGGATTGAGCACACCATCAAGCTGTGGTCGCCTGAGGGGCCGGTGTCACCAATGGATGCTGTTGATTGCGCTCTCAAGATCCGCAGGAACCAGGAGCGCATCATGTCAGGGCCTCAAGTGTTGCGCAGCATTAGCCCAAGAGTCTTTCAGGTCTGCATATACTTCATACTTGAGCCTTGAAATGCACTTGTTCACGACCACAGGCTTAGGCCGTACAATGACTCCTGCAGTGTTTGTGCCAGCATCAAAGGTTTACAAGCACATTGTGCAATTAACAATTATTCTTTGCTATGCAAAAAACTCGGCTGCAAACGCATTGCTTTGGTATGAAGTTTTCTTGAGAATGGTACAATGCATGTGATGAGCAGGTGGATGTTTGGTTGCAGGCTCTGCATGACAATCCTCAGCTGCTGAGCCTACTGCAAAGAGGCTTAGCCAGTCGTCACACTGATGCTGACCGTGCAGATGAAGAGGATGAAACGGCTGGTGACATCAATTGCCGAGTCAACTAGTGCACCAGCGTTGCCAACTGCCTGTTTCGACAGTCCAGCTTATTTGAGTATCAATTGTTTGTTTTGTCAGTTGCCAAAATCCACAACGATGGACTACTCTGCCTGTTAGCAATCTTAACAGACAGTTTCTGCATTTCTGACGTCTGTGGACGCCAGTAATTGAAGCGTTGGTGACCTGTGTTGTGCACTAGAAATGCTGTCGGGTGACGGGTGACTTCGACATGTACGTCAATTTTCAGATCCTGAGAACGCCATGAATGAAAGGCACGACATTGTGTCAATGAATACTGCTCATGACGCAGCGGTGACGCGAGCCAACGCCAAAAGAAAACAAAATGGAAGAAAACTGGGTCTAGACACTTGTGATTACTTTGCTGGCACATGTACGTGTAATGCATAATTCTCCCACCGCCACAAAAGTAAAATCCAAAAACAATTTGCCGACCCCACGGGCGCCACTACACAGGCCGTAGGAGACGGTAGGGACCGACCCGCATTGATCCTGATCCCGATGGTGTGCTGCGTGCCTCGGTGGACATCTCTTGGAGGTCAAAATGGGCTTGGCACAGTGACGTGGCCAAATTGGCAAAACGCATCCAGCTTGGCTCGCTTGTTTTTCTTCTTACATGTTTTCACAGGCCCACGTGCTCTAGGACGACTTGCCTAGTTGACATGGCTTGGCTGCGCAATTTTAACCGGCCAATCTAGCCTGTGCCAGTTGCCGAGGTGCATATTCCCTGCATGGGCACTGCCATGGTCACCTTTGCCGTTCTTCTTGCCTCACACGGTGGCACACATGTGTCATGACATGACCGGCCTTGCCATCATGGCTGGTCGCCATGCGGGGATTGCTTGCCATGGACTGATCGCTTAGGAACACCTTTTTTAGGCCATTGTTCGGGCTCAAACCAGGTTCGTTCGGTATCTGTATCATGTGATGGAGGGTGGACAGTTTCCCCTGTAACCCCAACAACAACACACAAAAAAACCAAACTAGAAAGCAAGTGGTTGCTGGGGCTGAGCTGACGACAACGCGCCATGCTGGAGGAAGTGTCAGCAAAGCTGAACTGCCGAGGCTTTGGGGACTCCTCTGCCTATTGCTTCCTCGCCCCTTGTTGACGTGCCTGATGCGGCTTCTCCACTGGCTGGCAAGAGAAGGGGGCCTGAGTCTATGTCAGATGCTGAGTCCTGTGGGACGGCAGAGGCTCCATCTGCTGATAGTTTGGCCCTGGTGCCGTTGACACCTGATGATTCCCATGCACCTGGCCCGCGGCAGAGCTCACGCAAACACAAGAAGCCACGACCATATTATGCAGCATCAAAGGCTGAGCCTCCAGACAAGCCCTCTACTAGCAAGGGCCGGCAGCGTGGGTTTTGGAGTGATTGATCAGTGCCTGCTTTGCACCCTTTGCAATGACTAGCCGATGGTCGTTCGGCCACTTGAAGCTGTGATTTGGCATATGTCATTGGTTCACCTGACTGACTTTGATCTGTGTGGCATGAACGTACTGAACATGTTGAGCCTGAACATTGCACTCTTTGGTGTTTGTTGTGATTTGACTTTATGGTACTTTTGCTATAGGGTCCTGTCATTGTAAGTGCCTTTGTATGGGCCATGTCTATGTTGTTTAGCTCGTCGGTATGGCACTTGGCTGGGCTGCTCCTTGTGCAAGTTGTCAGGCTTGAACTGGTTGTTGCTGCTTACGTGGCCTTTTCTCTGAGTTCTGACGGCTCTGATACAAACGATGCTTTTATAGATGGTGGTCATTCTTTTCTATCAAGGAATGTTAATAGCTGCAGCTTCATGGTATGCAGTGGGTATCACGTTTCTTTGATGCTGCTATCGTTGCTTCGTGTAATGAATGTCTCTTCATCGCAAAAAAAGAAAAAAGAAAACTGAAGAACAAAAAAAGCAAATGCAGCTGTAGTGAAAGCCGTTGGTGGGCCACCTCAGTGATGCCTGCTGAAAGCGTAAGGGGCTTATGCTGAGAAGTCAGAAATCCACCAGCTGCAACTGGGCAGGCACTGTTGGTGGTAGCTGAACTGGCAGCAGGCTGAGAAGTCTGCCTGTTAAATAAGAGCGGTTCGTTGAAGACGTCCGATGGCAGCATGGCAGTGACTGACAGACCGCGGGGAGGATCAAGATCTCTGAAGGCCGCTACGTAGGCCGATAGCATCGCTGGTAATTGTAACTGATCTGTATTGAGCACCCTGAACAGGATGCTGGCCCTATAGCCCAACGGCTGAACCTGAGAGGCTTGGCTCAGGTGGTTCAGCTGAAACACCTTCCAAGCTAGCCTCTCTGGCTCTAGCAAGCGGGCGATCACCTTGGCCTGCAGGGGCTGGACCTGTGTTGGCACATGCACAAACCCCACACCCCCCTTTAATGCTGATGAGCCCTGTGAACAGAGCAGCATCAGGGACAGCAGAAGGCAGATGGGCATTTCCCAGGATCAAATTTGTGCCAAAGCCACAGCATCATCGCTGTGGCTGGCCTGCTGAGCTGATGCCACAAACATGCCTAGCTGTTGGCTGAGCTGTTCAAGCAACTGCTTTGAGGGCCGTTGAAGCTGGCATGACACCACAGCGAGGCATCTAAGACCTGCTTGGCCACATGCACACTGCCTAGAAACGACAGGCCACGAGCTGCCCAGTGCCTGACCTTGGCGCTGATGGCATGATAAATGCCTGTGCTTTTTTCCCCCCCTCTCTTTCTTTTTGGGTTACAGGGGAATTGTCCGCCCTCCGTCAGATGATGGAGGCACCGAACGAATCTGGTTTGAGCCCGAACAACGGCCTAGAAAACGTCTGTGCTTTATGAATGACCATGGTGATCATCCTTTTTTATCAAGATGTGTCGTTAGCTTCAGCTTCATGGTATGCAGTGGACAACATGTTTCTTTGAGGATAGTATCGTTGCTTCGTGTAATGAATGTCTCCCTCCCAAAAAAAAAGAAGAAGAAAAAACCTGTGAGTTGTTAATGAGAGGCTGCCTGCATGTCACAGCAAAAGAGAACCCCAAGGTGTTTGACGGTTTGTTGGCCTCTGGTGAAGCTGCTACTTGGGCGGAGGAGCTACTGAGGCTGACACAAGCGGCTGTGCTTTGACCAAAATTTCCGAGACTTGCTGACAATGAGCTGGCTGCAGGTGGCCGGCAAAACAGGGTTTTTTAATTTTGACTTTTTCGGTTATCAACCCTCCATCAGATGATTAAGGTACCGAACGAGCCTGGTTTGACCGCGAACAACGGCCTAGAAAATACTCCCTAAGCGATCGCTACGAATATACTTTCGCAGTTAAAGAGTCCATGGCAAGCAAGAAGTCCACTCTATGCCAGCTGGTGCTAACAAAGACGCCAGACAAATGTAAGATGTGTGAAACACCGGCCTTGTCAAAATGACAAGGCGATCAGTCCACAGGAAGGAGACTGCAGAAAAGACATGTCACGAGAGTGCTATAAAGCACATCATGGAAGAAAACAAAGTAATCAAAATAAAAAACCATGTCTACTTGCTCATGAGAGCATATGGATCATTCTCATGAGACGGTAAAATTCAAACCTGCAACAACTCCTAGGGAAAACGCTAAAAGGCCTCCCACAAAACTCCATAAAAGCGCCATGACACAAGCAAGCAAAAGGTGTCCAAGAAGACAAAACGCGTTTGCCTAATGCATCAATGTGAAGGAAAGTGTGTGTGATCACCAGCCACATTGGCCACCGAGGTGACATAACGCTAGCAAATCAAAGATTTCCAACCAGAAAATATTCATCTCCCTCATGGACCAACAAAGATGGAAGTGTGTGCAAACTGCCAATTACAGAAACTGCCTGGTCAATGTGCGGCAAGTAATCAAAAGATGTCCAACTAGAAACAATGCATCTCCCTCATGCATCTACCTAGAGGAAAGTCTGAAATGTAGGGTCAGAGTGTCTCCAACATCTTGCCATCTGGAGCCCACCCAGCTGACTTGACAACATGGTAGGAGTCCTCAAGCATCGTCTGTATCAGAGCTGTCACAGAGAAGGCCACGTAAGCAGCAACAACACCATTCAAGCCTGCCAACCTTGCACAAAGCACATCCCAGCCAAGCGCCATACCGACGAGCTAAAGAAACTAGATATTGCCAATACAAGGGACTCAGAATGACAAGACCTTCAAAAAGCCACGCTTTATGGATGGTGATCATCCTTCTCTATCAAGATGTGCTGTTAGCTTCAGCTTTATGGTATGCAGTGGACATCACATTTCTTTGAGGTTGTTATCGTTGCTTCGTGTAATGAATATATCTCCCTCCCAAAAAAAAAAAAGGGAAAAAAAATGATGATGATAGTGGAACTTGTTGTGACGAAGCAGATGACGCCATGATTGCGTCTGGCTCTGAGGCATACGAAGGTTGTGTTTTCCGGCTGGCCTGGGTAATCTGAGACGCAACCCAAATGCTGTGCAGCACTGCTAGATTGAGTCTGTGCCAAGTCTGAAGGAGCGCAACTGATGGCAGCTGCTCAGATGGTGTGTCTGCTGCCAACAAGCTGGCAACTGAGACCACAGGCAGATACCCTGTCACAGCTTGCCAAAGGCGGCATAGCCACTCAGTGACTGTGGCTGCAACCGGGCATGTGATGAATGAGTGGCTGATGGTTTGAGGCTGACTGGGGTCGACACAGCAAGAGAAAGGGCAGTTGGCCTGTGCTGGCACGGCCCTGCCAATGTATGCTCTGTAAGCTCCACACATCAAGCTGCCATGCAGCAGGCGCCACCATAGGACCCTGTGCTGCCTGTCCAGGTAGGAAGCGCTGGCCAACTCCCAAATGTGTCGCCACTGTGCCTGCTGAGGGTGGCTGCCACATGCCTCTAGCACATCAATGATGTCGTCTGAAGCTGACCTGTCCAAAGGCAGCTGCGGTGCCGGCTGCTGCTGCATATGTTGTTGATGCTGTTCCTGACGTTGTTGCTGCCGGTCTGACCAGTGCAAGATGCTTTTCAAGCTCAGCGTGGCCTCTGCTTGCCAACCTCCATGACTCAAGGGGTCATCACCTTGCTGTGCATGTAATATACTTCACTGTACAAGGGCAAGGGCAATGGCGTGATTGCTCGTGCGGGTGAACGCGGATCACGTGCAGGGAGCGCTAAAGGGCAAGGGCTCTAGGGCCCTGTTGGACAGCTACCGCCCCATTACCCTCCTCAACAACGACTGCAGGCTCTGGCTACCCGTTTTCGCCTGCCCTTCAGCATGTGGTGGACCCCACTCAGACCGCTTTTGTGCCTGGTCGGTGGATTGGCGACAATGTGTTGTAGCATTGCAGGAGGTGGAGTACCTGCAGCAAACAGGTCAGCCTGGCTGCATGGTTTTTTGGGACTTCAGCAAGGCATATGACCGTCTAAGCCGCCCCTGAGTGCTGATGGCATCTCCAGCATCCTGCCTGCCCAGCTGCTGCATTTCTGACTCCTCAGCAAAAGCCCCTTATGCTTTCAGCGGACATCACTAAGGTGGCTCCCCTGCGGCTTTCATTGCAACTTTAGCAACTCCAGCTGCTGGCAAGCGAGTTGAGTCCAGTTTTGCTGGCACTTTCAGCATGGCGCACCATCGTCAGCTGAGCCCCAGCATTTACTTGGTTGTTTTTTTTTTTTTTTTTTTGGGTTACAGGGGAATTGTCCACCCTCCGTCAGATGATGAAGGTACCGAACGAACCTGGTTTGTGCCCGAACACCGGCCTAGAAAACACTTCCTAAGCGATCAGTCCAAGGCAAGTAAGATGTCAACTCTATGCCAGCTGGTGCTAACAAAGATACCAGACAAATGTAAGTTGTGTGAAACACCGGCCTTGTCAAGATGACAAGGCGATCAGTCCACGAAATAAGGGACCCCCCTCAGGAAGGGTACTCCAAAAAATGATGTGTCATGAAAGCGTTGTAAAGCACATCATGAAAGAAAACAAAGTAAATCAAAACAGAAAACATGTCCAGTAGCTCAGGAAAGCCTATTGACCATCCCCGTGAGAGGGCAAAATCCAACCCTGCAATCAATCCTAGGGAAAATGTATACAAGCATCCCACAAGTCAAAAGTCTATAAAGGCGCCATGACCAAAGAAAGCAAAAGGTGTCCAACAAGAAAAGACGCATCTGCCTAATGCATCAATCTGAAGGAAAGTGTGTGCCATCGCCAGTCACATTGGCCATCAAGGTGACACGACGCTAGCAAACAAAAGATGTCCAACCAGAAAATATGCATCTCCCTCATGCACCAACAAGGATGGAAGTGTGTGCAAACTACCAACCACAAAACTGCCTGGTCAATGTGCGGCAACTAAGCAAAAGATGTTCAGCTAGAAACAATGCATCTCCCTCATGCATCTACCTAGAGGAAAGTCTAAAATGTAGGGTCAGAGTGTCTCCAATATCTTGCCATCTAGTGCCACCCAGCTGAACAATAGGAGTCCTCAAGTACGTCGTCGAGCCAGAAAAGGTGCATCCGTGTAATGCATCAATCTAGAAGAAAGTCTGAAATGTAGGGTAAGAGTGTCTCCAATATCTTGCCATCTGGAGCTCACCCAGCTGACTTAACAATAGGAGTCCTCTAGTACGTCGTCTAGCCAGAAAAGGTGCATCTGTCTAATGCATCAATCTAGAAGAAAGTCTGAAATGTAGGTAAGAGTATCTCCAATATCTTGCCATCTAGAGCTCACCCAGCTGACTTAACAATACAAGTCCTCAAGTACGTCGTCTAGCCAGAAAAGGTGCATCTGTCTAATGCATCAATCCAGAAGAAAGTCTGAAATCTAGGGTAAGAGTATCTCCAATATCTTGCCATCCGGAGCTCACCCAGCTGACTGAACAATAGAAGTCCTCAAGTACGTCGTCTAGCCAGAAAAGGTGCATCTGTCTATTGCACCAATCTAGAGAAAAGTCTGAAATGTAGGGTAAGAGTGTCTCCAATATCTTGCCATCTGGAGCCCACCCAGCTGACTTGACAATATGGTAGGAGTCAACAAGTAAGTTGCGAGTGCACTTCACCATCCAGTGCCAAGACTGCAGTTATGTCGATCCTACTGCCACCAGGAGGCCTGCCATGATAGTGTATGGTATTCACAAGAATACTGCAACAGGTGCCTTGCCGCAGGTTCCGTGTGCGCTGCTATGCTGTGCTAATGGTGATGTCCCCAAAGCAGGTCTGCAGCTTTGCGTCTCAGAAGTACACCCGTTCGCTGGAACCCGCTGACACAAGTAGACTCTGACTGTCTGGAACTCCTACCAAAACCTGCCGTGACAATATCTGAAGCCGTTGCTGCTGTTGACGTGTGAAGATCCCACTACCTAGTAGATCTACAGCTCTGTTGGCGCCAATACTGCAGAAGCTGCTGAGCTGCTGTGCTTCAACGGTCCGCAAGGACCTCGTGAATACGTTTGTACTGAAACAAGACTGTCTAAAGGTGACGCTGACGACGTTGTTGTGCAAGATCTGCCAAACTGCTCGAAAACTTTCCGCCAAAGAACAAGACGCTGCTCGGCAGACGAACGCGTCGCCGAGCCACGATCTTAACGCAGCAAACGGCGTGCCAAACGATGCAGATTAGCAAAAGAACGGCCAAAAGCTGGCACGCGCGAACAGCTTTTTGGAGCTTTGCTTGGTTTCAGGTTTTCTCGGCCTCCGGCAGACAACTCATTCAAGATGCTCAGACAGGCCAGCTACACACCATTAGCCCCCATCTGCAGCTTCAACAGACTCCACTAGAGCCTGTCTCTAAACCCAGCCCAGTCCATGTCATGTCTTGAGACCCCTCTAGGCCTTGGAGGGGCCCAGGGCACCAGCCAGCTCAGCGCACCAGCTCAGCTCAGAAGGCAGTTCCTCTGTACTTGCAAGGTCAGCTGTGGGGCCCGCATCATCTGTCACTTGGAGTGTGGGGTTGTGTCAGTCAGCCAGCTCACCAGTTGGTGGTCAGGCAAGCGGGCTTACAGCTCATCACCACCAAGCACCCATTGGCCCCGAGCGGTTTGACCTGCCGCTCACGCCTTTTGCCGATGCCAACATCGGGGCGGTCAGTGGCTGAGACCTTGCAGGCCATGGAGCTCAGGTGGGTAGCTTCCATGCAACCCATCTCTAGAGGCACAGCTCGCCTCAGCTCAGAAACGGTTTTTTTTCTTTCTTTCTTTTTTGGGTTACAGCGGAATTGTCCACTTTCCGTCAGATGATGAAGGTACCGACCGAACCTGGTTTGAGCCCGAACAACGGCCTAGAAAACGCATTCCTAAGCGATCAGTCCATGGCAAGCAAGCCCCGCAAGGGGCAAGCAAAACGTTTTGGCGCCAAGACGACCAGCCATGATGGCAAGGGTGGTCATCTCATGACACATGTGTATCACCGTGCAAGGCAAAAAGCAAGTGTGACCATGTAAGCGCCGATGCAGGAAACCTGCACCTCAACAACTGGCACAGCGCCTTGGCCGGCTAAAATGCCGGGCCAAGCAATGTCAAGTGAGCACGTCGTCCTAGAGCACGGTGGCCTGTGAAGTCATGTGAGAAGAGAAACAAGCAAGCCAAGCTGGATGCACTTCGTGAAAGTGGGCGTATCACTATGCCTAGCCCAACTCGACCCCCAAGAAGCGTCCACCGAAGCATGAAGCACATCACCAGGATCAGGATCAATGCGGGTCTGTCCCTACCGTCTCTTACAGCCGGTGTAGCTGGTTCCCTTGGGGTGCGCAAGGCCCCCCAGCTATTGAGGGGGGTTTGACTGGTCCCCCCTCGGTGAGTGCGTTCCACATGCTCCAGCATAAGACCCCTCATCAGAAGAGCTAAGGCCAGACAACAGGTCAAAACCCCCTTAAACTAGGCACCCCCCAGCAAAGCAAGTTGCACTCTTGAAAAGTCCAATCCAACTTGGCAAGCCACCATATCCTATTAAAAAGCCGCCAAAGTCAAAACGAAAAACACTGATGAAAAAAAGTTATGTATAAGCTCATAGTTCTGAAAACAGTAAATGCTAGCAGCTGAAAAGAGGTCTGCTACTGGTGAGCCCTGCTGCTGCTGCAGGTGACTGATGACTGTAGCTTGCTGCCGCTGCCTGTGCAAATGATGGAAATAGAAGGTGGACTAATCCCCATACTCACGCAGCAAGACCCCAGCCCACGAGGCATCTGTGGTAGCCTGCTGCTTGCGATGCTGCAGGAGATCTGCTGCTGTACGGCGCAATGCATCCAGGGCATGATGACAGCCTGGAGCTGCCACATAGGCCGCTCGAGCCTGGCTGGCTCGTGCCCTGAGCACTCTGAGCTGCCCTGTACGCTGGGCAAGGAATGTGGAGCAATAGTTCCTTGCAACATCTTGAATGTCCACCTTGAGCTTGTCCCATCAGGCTGCGCGGCTGAGAGTTGTGGTCACTGGATTAGCTTGAAGGAAGGTATGGATCTGAGCTGTCATGAGGGTTTTGAAGGCAGGATGGGAATTATGGCAGGAGGCATTGACCAAAGCCCCGGGCCGCGGGGAGGTGCATTGGCAGCTGACAATGTAACTGCCACTCCATAATGGTCTGACAAGATGAGGTCTGTGACTGAAGCTGCACTGACATCTGGAAGCAAGCTGTCGCTGACAAGCACTTAAAGGCATCCTGCAAGCTCAAGGCTTGCTGGAGGGCGGCAAGCCTGACTGGAAGCCATGCTGGCGGCTGCCTGTCCAAATCCTCTGCCACGCAGTTCCAGTCACCCTCCAGAATAAGTAAGGGAGTGCCTACTGGTATGGTACGGCCTGCCCCCTCTCTACACCATTGGGCAGCCTCTGCCTGGGTAGCATGGTGTGTCTCTTGCGGAGCAATGACATGCCACGGACCAGCTTTCAGAACTGCAAACAATGCCGCCCGCTTCTGCCCCTCCTGGAGCCCATTGACATTGAGAGGTAGAAGCTGTACAGAGGGGAGTCTGGGGTGGCTCATTGAGCCATCCCGAGGGCTGCAGGGGGCACCATCCAGTATTCTGCGGCTGGTTTGTGCTGCCTGCCGGACCATCTGTGGGCTGCCAAAGTCGCTGTTGCTGATGCGGTTGGCATGGAGGGGCTGTCTGCCGCAGTGTTGTCTGAGGCTGGATCTGGATCTGCTGCTGAGCCGTCTGACCGTGCGTCTGAGCCACACAACAAGTGGAACGATGCATCACCAGCTGCATCACTGCTCTGACTGCTGTGACCATGAGCTCAGCGGCTTGGATAAGCAAGTGCAATCTGCTGAGGGATGCTGATTGAGCTCTGATGCAAATTTGGCATGCACAGAGAGGACCGCTTGCCTGGCAATGTCATCAGGTATGACATCATCCTCTGCCCATAAGCACATGGCAGAGGAGACTGCAGTGTCGGGGAAGTCCGGGGGCACCGACAAAGGCACTCCTGGCAGCATGGGTGTGTCAGCAGGCGTAGGCCCAGCAGCAAGGGTGAGGACTGCTACTGTTGCAGGCACATAGACTATCTGTAGCTTGCATAGAGGCTGCTGCTGGGGGTAGCAGTGAGCCTGAGCTGACTTCAGCAACAGACTTGGGACTGCTGTGGGTCTAGATCCATCAGCTTTGGCGCTGAGTGGCCCAGCTCAGCCCTGCCACGCTGACCCCCAAGATCCAGGACAGGGTCAAGGGGGCGCCCCAAAATCGATCTGTTTGCAGGAGGCACGTTGTCAACTGAAGCAGCAGGGTGGAAAGCAGCGTGTAAGGCTTGCTGTTGCTGCTACTGCTGCTGCTGAAAATAATAACAATAATAATAATAATAATAATAATAATAAAAATTAAAACGTGTACTTAGCCAGCAGGCATCAGGTACGTGCGATGCAAGTCAGTTCCCTCCAGACAGGCTTGTTCAGAGCATCGCAGGTGTAGCGGTTTAACTTTAACTTGTGAATGTCAAACAAAACAACATCGTTCCAAACAGTCCTAGGTCTGCCACGACAGTTTTGGCCTACTAACTGTCCATGCATGAGTACTTTGGGCAACCTGCTGTCAGCCATCCTGCAGATATGACCAAACCACCTAAGCCTCTTGCTTCTAAGCTGAGATTCAACAGGGAAACTTTCACACCCCTTCAAGATGACAGAGTTTGTAATGTGATCTAACAACGAGATGCCACAAATTTGCCAACGCATGCGAAAAACAGACAGCTGGTGGAGATACTTGTCAAGTAAGGACCAGGTTTCACCACCATACAACAACACTGTCATGACAATGGTTTGAAGGAATTGGAGGTAATGGGCAAGGACGAGGCTTTTGATGACCAGACTTTTGCTTGATGGAGCCTGGCAAAAGCACTACTTCTAGCAGCAACCCTATGAGCAATCTCTGTGTCCAGCATGCCGTCAGAGGTGAACATGCTTCCAAGGTACTTGAAATGGGAAGCAACCTCTAGCACTTCCCCCCTAATGGTGATGACAGCATTTGCTGATTGCTCAGCAGCGTCCTTGCCTACTACAAGCACTTTAGTCTTCTTAGTGCTTATCGTCAAACCCCACTGTACAAATGTGGCGTCCATCAAGGTCACTGCTGCTCGCAAACTTTCGATATCATCACACACAAGAGAGATGTCATCAGCGTACAACAGGATCCACATGAGCTCTTCTGCATCTGGGTTACTGCTATGCATGAACTGGCCATCAATCTTGTATGCTATCTTGACCCCGAGTTTGCGCAGCTGTGGAAGCAGTTGCTCACAATGGTGTCCAAGACGATGTTGAACAAGTCTGGTGCTAAAGTGAAGCCTTGCTTGAAACCAGTGTCAATGATATTGGGTTGAGAGTCCAGCTGCTGCTGCTGATGTGCCTGCTTTAAAGCTGCCTTTTCAGCCCATGTCTTTTGCTGCTGCCTGCGTTTGGTTCTGGGCGACAGTGAGAAGGCTGGTCTTAAGTCTGCCTGCTGTTGCACATGTGATTGAGCCCTGTGCTGGTACAAATGCGCCTTGGCTTGGATGCTTGAATGGTTGGTCATACAAGCCTGTCAGCACTGAAGACAGATCCTGCAGTTTCCCCGTGTGCTTTTTGCTGTGCTGTTTGCTATGCCAGGAGGCTCTGTCCTTTTTTTTTTTTTTTTTTGGGTTACAGGGGAATTGTCCACCCTCCGTCAGATGATGGAGGTACCGAACGAACCTGGTTTGTGCCCGAACACCGGCCTAGAAAACACTTCCTAAGCGATTAGGCAAGTGAGATGTCCACTCTATGCCAGCTGGTGCTAACAAAGATACCAGACAAATGTAAGATGTGTGAAACACCGGCCTTGTCAAGATGACAAGGCGATCAGTCCACAGGAAGAATGCTCCAGAAAAGATGTGTCATGAAAGTGCTGTAAAGCACATCATGGACGAAAACCAAGTAATCAAACAAGAAACATGTCTACTTGCTCATGAAACTATAAGACCATGATGGTCCCCATGAGAGAGTAAAATCCAAACCTGCAACCACTCCTAGGGAAAACGCTAAAAGGCCTCCCACAAGTCAAAACTCCATAAAGGCGCCAGGACACAAGCAAGCAAAAGGTTTCCAACAAGACAAGACGCGTTTGCCTAATGCATCAATGTGAAGGAAAGTGTGTGTGATCACCAGCCACATTGGCCACCGAGATGACATAACGCTAGCAGATCAAAGATGTCCAACCAGATAAGATGCATCTCCCTCATGCACCAACAAGGATGGAAGTGTGTGCATACTGCCAATCACAGAAATTGCCTGGTCAATGTGCGGCAAGTAATCAAAAGATGTCCAACTAGAAACAATGCATCTCCCTCATGCATCTACCTAGAGGAAAGTCTGAAATGTAGGGTCAGAGTGTCTCCAACATCTTGCCATCTAGTGCCACCCAGCTGACTTAACAATAGGAGTCCTCTAGTACGTCGTCTAGCCAGAAAAGGTGCATCCGTCTAATGCATCAATCTAGAAGAAAGTCTGAAATGTAGGGTAAGAGTGTCTCCAATATCTTGCCATCTGGAGCTCACCCAGCTGACTTAACAATAGGAGTCCTCTAGTACGTCGTCTAGCCAGAAAAGGT
>JAABUK010002412.1_pt1 | contig 33547 bp, 35 predicted proteins | sample 5559141 | NCBI WGS metagenome assembly JAABUK01 (sample SAMN10711869, study PRJNA513367) | rock metagenome | isolation source: Antarctica rocks | place: Antarctica: Victoria Land, Pudding Butte nord | collected 2016-01-03 | reverse complement strand
TAATCTTACCTACAATACGCTATAGCGTAGTAAAAAAAATTGTTTATAGATCCCCCTTACCTATTAAACCCCCGACGCTATATATCCTATAAATAGGCGGGAAGTTATATCCTTAGGAGCTAATCTTTTAAGGTTTAACGTATATATCATTCAATTAAGCCTGTAAAGGCTAGTTAGCTCCTAAGGATATAACTTCCCACGTACCTATAGGATACTCTAGACTCTAATAACATTATAATAGAAACTTCTTAATACTCTCGTATATATTACTACTGTGAGTTTTTAGCAGATAACTATATATTAGACTCGCTTTGCTACTATCCTAGAACAATACCTTAAAGGGCTGACTCGCAACTTCATGACGGAGCAGGAAGAAATTTAAATTGCGGTTGCTGGTATTGGCCCTGAAATACTCGCTTCCGGCTGTAGCGTTATTGTCTACTGATGCTTGTATAGATAGTCAGCCAGAAGCTGGGTACTCTGTACGGCAACTTCGACATGTCCCGTGGTTGCATCCACTTCATCCCGAAGCAAGCTAGACTGCACTTTCTGACCTTTCACACCCCGTATCTGTTACCTGCCGAGCTCCAGCCTACAGTCTGCACACCGTTGCAGGGTAGATGACTACGTGTATGGTACTAATCATTTGATTATTACTGCTCTTGCTATGAAGGTGTACTCCGCATCACTCGCTCTCGACTCATATAGCAAGTACCAGAATAAAGCTCCATACTTTGTTTCAACTAGCCAGCTTTCAGTCTTTGTGCTGCTGTTGGTAGCGACTCTGAAGACAGATGGGTATACGGTTGAAAACACAAGTCGACGAGATCGTGAACATGATGGCGACCACTTCTGCAGATCTGTCAGAATGGCTGTCTTAATACAACGCTTTCGCCCTCAGAGGTTTTCACTTGGGATCTTTTTTGACAAGGGATGACTTCCCAATGAATAGCGCATCCAACCCTCTATAATTGTGAATACACATATACAACGGCCTTAATAGGTGCAACAGGGTGGTTATGTCGCTGTGTGATGTCGCAGTGTTGGCGGCAATGTACTACTCAACGCACTACCGTCTTGCAAGTATCCAGCATATTCCCGAGTTCGTCGTTATCGTCCAAATGCTTTCGCATGTCCTTCCGCTGGGGGTACTTCTTCTCTCCTCGTGGGCAACCTCTCATCTTGCACTGGTACTGAGAGCCAAAGCAGGTTCTCTCCCATCGTTGCGGATCGCTGTTCACCCTATCTCTTCGACCATCCACAAGAATCTTAGCACATTCCTCGACCCATTTCTTTAAGTGCTCTTGTTCCAAATAAACCCCGGTATGCTCCCTAATTTTCTCTATGGTCTTGTTGCGAGACTGAAAACACTCTGGTATGACTCCCGAGACGGATTTAGCCCCGTCGTCTTTGTGGCTGTTCAACCCCCTTTCGTTATCTCCATTTACTGAAGAAGCCTTAGAGCGAAATGGAACTTATCCTCTGGTCCATATTGGGCTTGCTCATGCGGATCAGCGTCATTCTTTGGGGCTCGCTCTCTAGAAATGGCATTCCCATTCCGAGCCTGTGGCTAATTGCTGGTATGTTTATCAATCTTCTCGAAGGGAGCTGCAGAAGGGGTCACGTTGCTGAAACCGTTCCTTGCTTTTCGAGAGCTCAGCTTGCCGATGTAGACTGCAATGTTCTTTCTCATAGGGTGTCGAGCACACCATTCGTCCAGCTTCATCTGACCCAGGCCCTCTTCCACATTCAATCGATAGTAGTGAAATCTATCCATGTCCTCAAGATCATCCCTAGCTGTGGCCTTTTTTTCATGCGTCCTCTGAGAATCAGTGGCCCATTTCGCAGCGAAATGATTATTACTGTACCACGTCGTTGACAGTGAAATCCGAACACTAGGCCAGATAGAGAACCCCACCAAATTTCATATGCATTTCTCCTACCACATTGGGACGATGAGACCACGTATAACCTGCGAGTAGAGAGGTAGGAACAGCATATATCACAGCAATTTATTAATAAGAGGTGTCGGTCAATGTCAACTTACAAGATTTGGACAGAGAAATGCATATAAATCTAGGTACGGTTCTTTATCTGGCCTAGTGTCCGGAGTTTCCTGTCAAAGACGTGGTACAGTGGTAATTATAACTCGGTGCTTATTGATTGGTCAGGAAGTTACCGCGTGATGTATGTACTCGGTTTCACACGAGTCAGGATGCTGGAGTTGCCTTGCTCAGCCTCCACCAATTGGACCCAGATGTCCCTGAGGACCAATCGCAGCCGCACCCTCGGGCGCCTCCTGATACGCTCAGGTGGTGCAGATTCAAGCACTATATAGCTTAGGAGTCCGCCGGTCATTGTCTTCTACTCTCAGACCCTCAGAAAATTCAGCTGCAGTCCAATCTTGCGAGCGAATCCCCACTTCAAGTATACAGAGCGGTGACGTTCATCTGCTGAAGATCATCTATCGATGTCGGAAAACGAACAGTTACAAAGGAAGAACAGCGGTCACGTGATCGTGTTCGACCTTCGCAACCAGACCATTACCACTTAAAAGGCCAAAAGACTCAAAGGTATATATTCACATCAAGTTGTTATTTGACACCCGATGAGCTGACCACTTTGCAGACCACGAAGCCGATCTGCACACCGCTCCGAAATTTGGCAGTCGCGTCAATCTCTATTAGAAGGGTTCACCTAGAACGGGCGCAAACCTAGAACGAGCGCAAACCTAGAACGGGCGCAGCCCTATAGGGCGCTAGTACTAGAGCCAAATAACTTCTATATTATAATAAGTAGAATATTATTATCTCACGCTTCCGACGTTCTATTTTATAGTAATGATATCTATTATAGTCGTAGGCTACTTAATTAGTTAAATAGAGAGTCAAATATAAGTATAAAAAAAATGCGCCCGTTTTAGGTTTGCGCCCGTTCTAGGTGAACCCTTCTACGACTCTCGCTTGCTTGCAACGATCAACCTCAGCAAACTTGGTTGGGTCACAAACACCAAGCGATTATTTGGCAGATGCAACCAAATCCTTGTTATGGAGCTTCCTGACGACATGATACCCTGACGACATGATACCACCTGTCGTTACGGCAGCTTGAACAGTCTGTCGTAAGGTGCTATGCAAACTACACATCAAGCGCTTTCTCTGTTATCCTTGTTTGCCTGGCTTTTGACGAAATCACGACCCTGCTTCCCTTCTGGACTGCTGCGTTCTATTGTTCTTTCTCACCAGATAGCGTCAACCTACATTCTTTTAGAGCTTCGTACAAGCTTTTCTACCTTTATCGGGGCTTTTGGAAATATGTGCATAAAAGATATTCATTTGCTGTACTGGGGCAGCCACTCAGGAGACTTGTTGCATTGCTATTATGCTCATACTTCCTCATGGCTTCTACTCAGAGCACAACCGGAGATAGCGCATACATTGACTATTTTCCACCGCGACCCAAACGACCATTTCCCGGCACCGGCGCTCCACCAGCCCCAACCGAAATTGCCCACCCTGTGTCTTCTAGCGTCTACGTCGTAATCAGCTCGCTCACAGCAGGAGATTCGCACACACGCATCAGCCCCATCTACCGGTCCGCCATCTGCTCCATAATGCCCACCGAACTCTCCACCATCGCCAGCACAGCACGCCCCTCTAAAGTCTTCAACTTCGCCCACTGACCTTGCCCACCTCCCCCTATTGCTTCAGCAGACAGCTCTTTCAACAACCAGGAGACGAACCCAACAAGGCCGTACATGCCGCACATTGTGCCGCCGAGTCAAATTTTGGATATGGAGCCCATGTGGGCGAGCTGTACATTGCCCGGCCAATTTCCACTTCTGCCAGGCGATAAGAGAGAGCTGGCCGCGTAAGCTCCGCAAGCGATGGTTACGCCGGCACTAGCAGCCATCGAGTGGCATAGGGGACAGCCGAGGCAAGCCATGCTTTGATCTGCTGGGGATTTCTATTTGGTCTAGCAATATCATGGAAATTTTCTCGTTCGAAAATCTTAGCCTATTACATTCAAAAATCATGAAATATCACAAAAATTTCTTTTCTATTCCTGTAGAAATGCACTAGATAGCACCATTGATCACCATCGCAGAGTAAGTAAGTCAAGCCTTCCCAAACCCGCACTTCACCCTCCCCTCCCCAACATCGAACTTCATCTTCGTTCTGCCTATCTTGTTCAGGCCGCTGAAGTGGATATTTCTGGTCGTACATACGATCGCGGAGAAGGAAATCTCATAGCTGACACCGTTGGAGAAAGAGGCGAACAGCAAATCATTGCCAGAGCCACAGTACTCCCTTCACGAGAGTGGATGACCGACCTCGTGGCTGGGCACAGACGATTCCAACCTTGAGCTCAAGATGTTTGAATCTATCTTCTACAACAATCAGCATTCTTCACATGAACTCAATTATACCCTTTGAGGATAGGTTTTTAAGGACTTTTGAACCACCGTATAGAGATGTAAAGTAGTAGGAGGTGATACGCATGTCGTCTGTAATCATGTCTAGATCGATGCGGCAATTGATCCGTTCATGTGCTTGGGACTGGCTAGTATATTGATTATACTGGCATGGAAAGCCCGCCACGGTAGTTCACCTGAGGTCTTTCTCTTGGATCTGGAGGACATTTTAATTCTCTGTCACGATCACTGTGACGAGAGCATCAGACACGCCTTCAATCCCTGGCTACCTTATATTCCAAAGATCTTGGCTTCGAGACCCAAGAAGTACGAATTGACATGAAACGACGCCAACAAATGCACATCAAGCCGCATTTTTATCCAAGCATAATGCAAAAAGGGGTATGTGCGACTGTATATCTCACCAAGCGCCTTACAATGCAGATAGACTGCCACCGACGCCTCGCCATATCCTCAATAATTCTCACTCAAGCCATTAAAGCTCGGCACATTGCCCGTACAGTTGAAGCTTCGATCCCACACCTTCTTCGGCAGAATCCCCGCCGCCATACCAGCCTTCCAATCCCACTGCGTCGCGCTCTCCGTCTTCCACGTCCAGTAGAACCATCCCCACGCAGTCTCGTAGGAACTCATTTGGGCCTCGGCATTCGTCATGAGCCACGTTTTGTAAGCGTCGCTGTAGGAGGACGGGTCAGCGTTAGCGTCGCTGCAGGAGCAGGCTGAGGATTTGGCGGGGCAGGAAGGTGTGAGGACTGAGGGAGAGCGGTCGGTGCTGTGGAGTGTGCCTTCCCATCGAGTGCCGGCGCCGACGTCGTTGAGATAGGTGGTGCAGTCTGTGTCTGCTTGTGACCATTCGCCGCAGAGGGTGGGACCGAAGCTTTGGAAACGTAAGTTGTTGACATTGATGACTGAGCAAGATCTCAGAGAAGAGTTTGGACTTACCCAGTTGTCTTGTCCAGACTCTGTTTCATCTGGCCAGTCCACCCTGTGCAAGCATAGTTGACCTTTGCAGTGTGATTGAAAGCGATCAATGCTGCGTCAAAAATCACATACTCATGCGCATCCAACACCAACCCCTCAACACCCTGCAGCTGCCCTTGCCATTTCGTCAGGCCGAGGAAGCCGTCTCCAAAAGCCACCGTCTGGTTCATGCCGCTCTTTCTAACAATCTCCGTTGCGCTTGTCGTCCAGTCCACAACAGCAGATATCGTCAGCTCCGTCATTTTCGGCTCGTTGACAAGGCCATAAATGGTGATTACGTTCTTATACCTTGGCTGTGCGAAAAAGGTCGAAAGTTGAGTGTGCAAGTCAAGAGAACGCTGCGCATTCAATGCTCCATCAGTCCCATTCAACCATCCAATCGGTCCCTGCTTCCCACTATGATTCCAACCATTCTGGCTACCCGGCAGGGCATGCAAATCCAGATCAACTCTGAGTCCGTACTTTCTTGCATACTCGATCCCCCTGAGGAGATAACGCCAACTAATCTTCGGCACATAAGGGTCTCCAGGGTATGTTGTTATGGCCCAGTACGAGTACGGTATTCTCACATGGTCGAAGCCGGCGGCTTGTATGGCCGCAAAATCAGACTCCGCAATGAACTGCGAATAGTGCTTTTCGATTACTTGCGCTGCTTGACTCGGACCCAACTGCTTCGAAAGGGTCCACTCGTCCACGATCCCCTGGTTCGACTTGTACGTGTTGAAAAGGCTCGGCGTAATGAATGGCTCGATTGAAAGCCATCCGCCAACATTGACGCCTCGAATAGGCATCTGCCCGTACGCCCATGCTTGGTCCAGCGCAGGGACGAATTTGTTCGCTTGCACTGTATCGTTCCATGTCGAATTCAATCCCATGATTGGTAGGCCCCCAAATGTGGTGTTCGTATACGTAACATTGAAATCTGTTGTATCATACCACGTAAAAGGATCCAGAATCGTGTTTTTTGCCGGAGTGGGAATATCAGTTTCACTGATGCCGTTTAATTCTTTATTACTCGGATCGCCTCCACTCGACTTCGCACCACCACTGCCCCCGCTGTTGTTGGACTTCTTTTTGCTCACCACAATGGCGACAACCACGATAACGATGACCAGTGCCAGCAGTCCAAGTGCAATCCAGGTCTTCTTTCCGCCAAACCCACCATACCTTCTCTTTCCACTCTTCTCATCCACATCTAGATAACCCCCTCTCCTGCCCTTCCCACCGCACCCTTCTTCAAGCAGCGGCCCACTAACCCTCCTCCTTTCATCTCTGTACTTCCCGTCGGACTTCCGCCTATGCTTGACCTTCTCTTTCGCCACACGCCCCGTCACCACCTTCTCTTTCGCGCTCCGTTTCACACTATATTGCTTCTCCTTCTTCTCCCTCTCTTTAACCCTGCCTCCACTCTTCTCGTTCAGCGCATCCAATCTCGCCAATGCATCTAGAGAAAGCGGCGCGGTACTGCCGACCGTAGAGTGAGAGTCATAACTCTCATGCTTCTCTTCGACCACTGTTTTGCTTCTTCTCTGTGGACTTCTGGTCCGCTGCTGCGAGGCCCGCTTTTGCGAGGGTGGCGGTTTTGGTGGTGATGGCTCAACACTTTGATGATCAGAGTCTTCATACTCGACGACTATCTTCTCCCTCTCTTTCCGTTCTGGGCTGGCCTTCCTTTCCCTGTGCTCTGGATTCCTCCTCTTCTGCGGCGTCCGTTCCTGTTTTGGCGCTCGCTCAGGGCTTTGGTTCCGCCGCCTGTGTGGTCGCTCGGGGCTTTGGTCTCTAGGCTTACGGGTTCTGGACTTTTCAGGTGTGCCGTGTTCTTTGCGCTCCTCTCTTTCGGCGGTATGGCGGGTGCGGGCTCTCGGAGGATGGGTGGGGGAAGGGCGGTGTTTGCGGCGGTCATCGGGAGCCATTAGATGGCTTTGAGCCCGTTAATGAATAAATGCACTTCCCGTACGCTATTGTGAATGGAATGGCATTGTTCTAGTGACAGGCATGTGTGCAATGCATTGTCTTGGCAGTGGACGCTTTGCAATATCAATATTGAGCCGAGGCTCGTTGCCTGGGCGACTAACGCACAGCGATCAGGTTTTAGAACATGCATAGTTATGATAGACCATGAGCCTGTTACAAAGACTTCATATGGAGTTTTGGTCAAATTCAATCCTGTTGAACTGATTCGGTCTAGATGGTAGATCTGGTGGGCCTGGTAGGAAAAACCTCAATGTGTCTGAAATTACCACCTCCTCCCATAAACACTGTCCTCCTGCCTGGGCTTTCCGAAAACCGGCGGCGAGACTCTCCTGCTCTGCTCTCCTTCATTCGACCCAATGTTGCCACTCCCAGATCTCATACCATCAGTAGTCAGCACCTTCGTCTTTGCACCTAGAGTGGGATCGACGTCATGCCGTCCGTCGTGCTCTGCGTCCCGTTTGAACAGATTCAAAATGTCTTTCATGCTCAGCTTGCCGACAGCTTTACCCTCAATTGCTGCATTGGCCAACGCGCGCTTCTTTTCCTGCAACTCCAGGATTCGAGCCTCGACTGTACCGGCGACGGTAAGCTTGTAAACCGTCACATCCAAAGTCTGATTGAGGCGATGCACACGGTCGATGGCTTGCTCTTCTACGAATGGATTCCAGAATGGCTCCAGGATGACCACCCTGGATGCAGCTGTGAGGTTGAGTCCTAGTGATCCACACTTAAGACTGCACAACAGTATACGCGTCTTGCTGTTGTTGCGTAGACGCTCCAGATTAGCTTCACGTAGATCATTGCGCATGCTGCCGTCGTAGCGAGTAAAGACCAGCCCATCTCGTTCCAGGAATGGCTCGATCAAGTCAAGCATGGAGGTGAACTGCGAGAAGACAATGAATTTGTGGTTCGACGATTCGCGGTTAAGGATCTTTAGGAGATGTTGGATTTTGGCTGAAGTTGTAATTGATGCTAAAGACGATTCGGAGTCGGTAGATGAGACCTCATCGTCTTCTCCATCTCTGTCTTCTGTACCTTCTGAACCATAACACTTGTTATCTTCTTCATCCTCTGTATCTAGGCTGATCACCTTCGGTTGTCGCGATCCCAACACTTGGATCTCGGACTCGTCTTCGCTGTTCGTATCGTCAGATGCAAGAGATTCGCCACCTCCTTCAACGTTCTCATCGTCAGTACCGCCGGCCTTGCCCAGGCCTAGACTAAGGCGCTGATGCTCAGGAACGATCCAACCGGCGTCCTCGTCCTCATCCGAATCGTCGAGGATGACGTTCCGCTTCTTTGGCGCTCGAGTCTGCGACTTCTCTGACTTTATCTTGGCCGATGAATGATGCTTTGTGTGCTTCTTGCGTCTGCTCTTTTCTTTACCAAGCTTTTGGGCTGCTAGATCTTCGTCGCATTCAGCACATCTTATGGAGCCAGCTGAGACCTCAGCTTTGTTCAGCTCAATCTGGCAGACGTCACATTGCTTCGTCTGCATACTCATGTTACCAAGAAGATCTGCCATTTCGTCCATGTCGTTATCCGCAGGCTTCGATTTGCGGGGACTTTGAGTGCCCACAGCGCGGCCAGTGGTGAGCGCATCTCGATCCTTAGCCATGCTACCTCCGACGAGCTGTGGATGATTGCAGGCTTGCCTAAGACGAAGCAGAAGCACCAGAGCGCTGGCGTAATTCATCTTCTCGCCGCCCATCATCTGCTCTAAACTCCTATCAGTGCGCTGCTCCAAACGATCATAGAATCTCCTCTCCTCAGGGCTGAAATCAACTTCGACACTCTCGATATTTCGTGCAGTGATTTTGAAGCCATTGCTTTGGCCATCCTTACTAGGCTTTCCTCCAGGGTTGAGTGCTCCTTTCTGCTTAAGTACATCTTTCGTACGTCGCTTCATGAATGCTTTGAGGTAGAATTGTAACCTCTTGATTGCTACGCCTCCTTTTCCTTGGCTCAGCGGCCTTGTGATCTGATCTTTCCATATCGTAAGGTCATTGTAGGGCTTAATCCTCAGAAATTTGATAAGACTCTGTAGCTCATCCAGATTGTTTTGCATGGGTGTGCCTGTCAAGCACCATCTATACTCAGCTCGAAGAGCGTAGCATGCTTTCGTAGCCTTGGCATTGCGATTCTTGATGGTATGTGCTTCGTCAAGAATGGTACGGTACCAATGGATCCCAAAACAGCCTGCTTGAGGTCCATCCTCTCGCTCTGAGGAGCTGCCATGCTCTGACACAAGGATCTGATATGTGGTAATGACAACATCGTACTTTTTCAAGTCTTCAAAGCGTTTGGTTCGCTGAGGTCCATGGTGTACGCAAACCCGCAATTTGTGGCTATCTGACACTCGATTCTTGATCTCTGCTTCCCATTGCTTGATAAGGGCCAGGGGCGCAACTACAAGCGTGTTCTTTCCGACAGTCGCCGGTATTGCCTTCTTGTCGGTCACAGATGTAGTGGCTGAGTTTGGGGGCCGCGGGTTGGTCAGGAGAAGTGCGATGGATTGGATGGTCTTTCCAAGGCCCATGTCATCGGCCAAGATCCCTCCTTTCGGCAATATGCCATTCTTCTTCTTAGTTGTGACTTCTTTATTCCTCATCCAGGCGACGCCGTCCACTTGATGTGGTAACAGCTTTACCTTCAAGCCTTCCACTGTACCGTCATCTTCCACCTCGTCTTCCTCCCCCAACTCTTCGTGGTGGTTGTGATTCTCTTTACTCTCATCTGACTTGACACCAAGACCTTGCAGCTTATCAGTCAAGCCTACCACAGCCGCCTCAACCTTCTTCTTTCGGCCTCTCGTACGTGGCTTATCCTCCTCGTCTTCGAAAGCGCCTTCTAAGAGTGCTTTGATATTCTCGGTAGCCTGTCCAGCATCGACGTACATGTACGGGTCTACAGCGCCAAAGCGGTCACCAAAGAGAGCGGCATCTGAATCGTGGGAGTCTTGGGGATGAGGCTTCGTGAGATCGATGAAAGGCTTTTGATAAGCATTGACTGAAGCAAACCCGCCTGTCGAGAATGTCGGCGCAGGGCGAGAATATATATCCCAAGCAGGGGCATTAGCGGGCCGCGGAATCTCCACGACGTCGTGGTCATGGCGCGGTTGTATCGGCTGGTGAGGTTGGAATGGATCTACAACTTTGTGTCCGATAGCCGTGGGCCTTTGGGGGTGCGACTCCTCGGCACTGAATGCTGGTCTATGGTGTTCTGGTCGTGGCTGGTTGGGCTTTGGGACGTTGAACACATTGTTGGGCTGCAGCCTGTTGTGGAGAGGACTTGGCTCGCCAAATTTTGGCTGTCTGGCGCCTTGAAAGCCCGGCTGAGGTGGCCTTTGAGGGGTAGCCCTTGGTGGCTCTTGTTCGACAACCATCTCCAAAGGCGGGGGCGAGTCAAATGGGAAAGGTTCCTTGATGGTAGCTCTAATTTGTCCAGATTGCGAAGTTTGCTTAGTAACCCGCTGTGGAGGCGGAACTGTAGGACTTGTGTCGGAGAAGAGCGAGCTAGAGTTTCCGAGATCTATTTCAGATATATGTCCAACATCAACATGTGTTGGCAGATGAACGGCAGTGCAGACTTCTCCTTCGCTTTCCGTCGGCCTTGGTACACGATGGACTCCAGAATGGGGTTTCCGTTTGGGTATTAAAGGGTCAAAAGCGAAAAGTGGGAGCTGCGTTGAGCCCAAAGTATTTCTTGCTGGTTTGAGATTAGGGCCCCTTCTCACAGGCAGGCGCTGCCGCTGCGGCTGTTGATGTCTGGGCGTCCAGGTCAGTCAGCAACCAGCGGCATATGGGAGAGTACTCACAGTGAATCTATCTTGAGCTTTTACTTTCGTTAGGGTGGTTGTATATCGATAGGCAGTTGAACTAAACATTGGCCCGTGCTCCGGAGCAACGGTCGCTTAGTACTAGCAGATGACACGCTAGCAGGAAAGCACGCGAGCCGTCACGTGAATTTCAACTCTCTGTGTACGGAGTAAGTTCAGTAGACTCACTCACCAGTCTTCACTGGTCCCCATGCGAATCTCAATTCATATTGTAAATAATAGTGACTGCAACGAGCACCTCCGGTGGTCGTTGTCTGGTTGTCTACCAATCCTTGCTTACACGAGAAGATTTAAAGTATGAGGGTTGAGTGCAAGGATTGTCAACGGTTGAGACGTTGGTAGCTGGCCTCACGAGTTGATGCTGATGACCAGGTCGCGCCATAGTGCAAGTAAGCAAGGACTACGGCAATAATAAAGTACGCTTTAAGCGACACACGCACGCTTCAGATACTGTGTCTATCAGAATGTACCGTGCCTGGCCGACATGGCCGATACTGGCCTCTCTCAGGCTCAATCCAACGAAACCGAACGACCCAGACTGGTTATACTCTGCATTCACGCCAGGGCAGAGCGTCAGACGTAGATTCCAAGTATCCGACATTTTTTTCGAAAAGATGCGAGTTCTCCACTGATTGCCTTTACCTTTTTGCAACGGTCAAGGTCATGACCGATCACTCCACAGAGAGCAGTTAGTCTATCGAATGCTATCGAGGTACTCAGAATACCGCCCGGGAAAGAGACTGAGGGACTAATGGGATAGGTCCACGAGAAAGTAGCCGAAGAGGATTTGGACCCAAATGACTGGGAGACGATGAGCGAAGAAGGGCTGTGGTGTTATGATCAATCCAAGGAAGAATGCGAGAAGCCGAGCAACCCTCGACGCATCAAGACTGAGCATCCTTCTTGAAAACGAATATCCGTTGAGTGTTCATCTACCGTTCGAACGAACGTCTGCTGTCGAAAAGTGCCAGGTGCTATACGTCCACTTCTGACGAACCGACGGAGTAGTATCTAGTACCTGTTGAGTAACTCCTGAACAGGTTTTAGGTAATTCCAGAATAGTATTTTAATGATATCTCTTGATGGAAATTGGTAGAAAATGGGTTGAGTTCCGAATGCATGATCTATGAGCACACCATCGGTATTATACTAATAGTTTACCATCAATACCTACTCCGCTGATGCTTTATCGAAACTTTACCAACGGTCTACGCTGTTGCTTTTAGAAATGCCTAGCAACATGTTACTACGGCGTGCATCCTTTTGCAATGCCTTGCGAAGATAATTCTTACATGACATCGGACCCACCAACCTGAATCAGAATCGTGCATGGGAACCACTATCTGGGCAGGTCGGTCAGGGGGCCAAGAGGCTATCGACCGGTTCCTGTCCGTTATTCTTTATTCCACTTGACGATATGATGTGCCAAAGTGTGGCCCGAGTTATAATTGGTATGCAAATCTGGGCACGATCTCGTCTTAGTAGTCGTGTAGACAATTATCAGCTGGCAACGAAGAACCTCTCAGAAACGCCACAGAAAGAACAGTATTTGTGTGGTGATCCGCTGGAACAGATGGAGGATGGATAGAACAAAAATACGTTATTGTTTCGAAAACCTACGCAAGGCGGTCGAGACGAAGTTCGGCGAAGCCGGCCTTTTATTGCAGGCAACGGTTTTCCCAGAGAAGTTACTGAGCCGCTGTTCATGCTATTGATTTGGTGCATCATTGCTTACACGGATGCTTCCTTCGAATGTCAAGTGCCGTGCTTTCGTGTCATTGAATCCTGAACTCCGAGCCACGACCCACAAATCCTAACCTTGATATTCAATGCCAACCAACAAATTGGAAACCCATATATATGATCGAGCCAGCTAGTAGCTCACACCTCCATCTGTCCGGCAGGCTCTTCATCCCCAGAATCGTAGCCGCCTACAGAGCTCATCTCGCTTTCTGAATCCTCGTCCGCACCAGCTTCATCCGCGGCATCTCTAGTGGCATATCTAGAAACGTACTCTGTCTCGCATCATAAGTCTGTCCACTGCTTTCAGTGTAGCAAAGCAACATACCCTTGACTTTCACCTCGTAATTCTTTGGATCTCGCAACAAAAGGGCCGCCGCTTCTCCGTTCAGGGGATCTGTAGGGTTCGGATAACGTAAGAGCTGAGGTAGGAAGACTTCGAAGATGTTGATCATGTCGAACATTGGCGACCATGTTTGATTGATGACATCAAGACAGACTGACCCCGAACTGTAACAATTAGCGATGATGTTGATCCCAGGACAAAGGCTCATCATACATCTCGTCGATATTTGGGTGGAAGATGCGATTGACAAAGCCAATGCTGGGACTCTTGTAGGGATAATTATCCGGCAATTCCACATGGACCTTCCAAAGACCGCCTTTGAATGCTGCTAAAGACAATATGAGCCAACAATTGTATGAGGACCCAAACGTTGCCTGGCATACTCTCATCAGGCCCCTTGAACCGAACGTAAAATTCCTGCCTTTGAGATATATATCGTAAGCGAGATCTCGATAGACTTCAATTAGATAGAATCCGGGTTGGTTTTAACATACACTGAATCGTTATCAATATGGGGGACTCTAAATTAATCGAGATGGGCTGGCTTAGTTGCTTACTGTTGTCGTTGACCAGTGTCACCTCATAGTCGCTCATCATCCTGTTGTACGCAATGAGCTCCCGCCATTGTATGCATGGCCGTCCGATTAGGATCGTGACGGACTCTCGGGCTAATATGTGTGGAGAATGGGAACGCATACATCCTAGAATAAATGTTAGCATGAATCTCGAGCATAAAAGAGGTCACTGACTCACTTCATAACCTAGACCGGACAGGGAAGCAGTCAGTCAGGCTAAGCAAGACCCTCCGAACACGCCTTGTCACAATGTCCAACTCACATCCGTCTCGATCCTCCTCTTTGGGCTACTCATGGTGTAGACTGTTCTCCCAGCCCTGAGAGCAAATTACAATGCTTCTACCAGCACTCAGCAGAAAATGATGGTAGTCGGGAGTTCCAACAGTCTGTGAGGGTCTCCACGGGATTGTGCAATAGGACCTTGGGCTTCCGCGCTCTTCCTGCCCCTCGTTCACTCCGTGTGTACTTCTCGCAATGGGGTGTGACGCCTACGTGAAGCTAGATCGCTTGACTGTGTCTGCACTTCTACTGAGAAGTTCTGCAAAATGGAAGCTACTGAAGGCAATCAGTTCGTTGAATCAGGTAGGGAACAAGGAAGCACGTCAGGCGGGTACCTCGGTCATCTGTCGTCTGTTACGGATAGGACAGCCAAGACTTCAACGGCTAGAACAGTAGGGCTTAGTCAAGGACGATGATCTTCCAACCTCCACTTTGAGTTCTCTCCACACACGAGATACCACCAACTACCCTCTTGAACCCAACATAACAACGCCATAAAAAGACATCTTTCGCATATAGGCCAGAATAGGCACACCACATGTCGTCCCTGGCTTAATGCGCCATACAGTGTCCCGCCCTAGCTCTACTTGAGGAGTCACCTAACGATCACACTCAACAGCTCGGAATCGGTCAATCGCCCAAGCGCAGGCGGGGTAGGAGGAGGCACCGAAAGCGCGATTGCTGAATTGTGCAGAACTAGGTGGAAACTTCGTCCGGCGCATCTTGCGTTGTATTTCATATCTGTATCGCGAATCTTGAATCACTCTAGAAACTAGCAGTGAGATCCGCGCCTGTGTGTGGACCACATAAGCCATTCCTCCTCAAAGCTGCAGTAGATCGTCCAGTGTACAAACAAAATGGCAGGTAAGCATGCAATGATAGTGGGCACGAGCTGTCGATGACCCCGTTCTTCCCGTTTTCGAGGCGTTCTTGGTTAACATTTGCGTCGTACAGATTCTACACGTCGGTCTGGGAGAGCTACGAAGGGCCAACATAGTAGAGCTATTGAAGAAGGCGAAAGTGTAGCCACCCTGCCTCCAAAACGTGGCGGCAAAGGAAACAAGGCAAAAAAGAATGAGCCAGAGCCGGAAGAAGAAGAAAATGCTATCATTCGCTGCGTCTGTGGCTATGTTGTAGAAGACGAAGATGATGAGCGAAAGATGATTTGCTGCGAGGAATGCGAAGCCTGGCAACACAACGAGTGTATGGAGATGTCGGAGGATGACGATGAGCTGCCTGACAAGTACTACTGTGAGCAGTGCCGTCCACAGGACCACGTAGAGCTTCTTCGGAAGATTGAAAATGGGGAGAAGCCATGGGAGGAGCGAGCAAAGCAGCGAGAGCAGGAAGAGCAGGAGAAGAAGGGCCGAAAGAAGAAAGGCAGAAAGGGAGGCAGAAAGTCCCGGCAGAGTGAAGTTCGGAAGGAAGACGTCCAAGAGAATGGAGTCATGGACACTGAACCAGATACAACGCAAGTTGAGGAGCCGTCCCAGATTGTACAGTCACCACCCCCAGAACCAGAAAGCAACAAGAGGAAGTTACCGGAGGAGATCGAACCAAGGCCAAAGAGCCCGAGTCAAGCGGTATGGACAGATTTAATTCTATACGGTTTCGTTGTGCTAATCTGCCGCTAGGAACCTGCCCCCAAATTACGCAAGATATCGACTCCGACCGCTGAGAAGCCTTCGCTGCCTCCGCCTTCACGTCGCAAGTCCGGCGCCCCAGCGTCAAACAAGCGTGGATCAACAGGGATGGTACTTCAGACAGAGCTCGTGGAAAATATCTCGGATCTGCAGAGCGACGATCGTAAAAAGGTCGCTACAGCTTTGGTCAAAATGTTTGTGGACCAAACGAAGCAAGCCGAGAAGCAGCATGCTTTCAGCCTGCCGCCTGGCCAGAAGGCCGATGCATTTGGTCTTAGACTAGGGCTTGCTGTAGAGTACGCTATGTACCTGAATTTCTGGGGCCATTCTGGAAAGCCTAGTGATCAGTATAGCGACAAGTTTCGAGCCATTTCGCACAACGTCAAGGCAAATGCTGAGCTTCGAGACCGCCTGCTGAATGGTTCCCTGTCCCCCAACGACCTCTCCAAGATGTCTCGGGATGACATGGCCAGCAAAGAGTTACAAGAGAAGAAGGCGGAGATGATAAAAGAGGCGGAGAAGCAACACACGCTCATCCAAGAGGAGGGGCCAAGAATGAGGAGGACGCACAAAGGAGAAGAGCTTATCGAGAATGATACTTACATGGGTGATGTGGCTGACTCTGCCTTTACGGCGCCGGCAATCAGGAAGAGAGCGTCCCAGATCGACACGTCAGTCAACCAAGGAAGTCCTGAGGCTCCGACTCCGCAAAGCCCTGCTGCTGTGGAGCTACCCGAGACCTATGGCCCAGGATCTCCCACTAATGACATGCCTTTGAAAGTGGACACGAGTGCTCCCCCTCAACCCTCTCCTGCCCTAGACAAAAAGCCGTCGAACAACAACTTCAACATACAGGAGGTCTGGCAAGGCGTCAAGGGTCCGGAACCGGGCGCACGCCAAACATCAAGGCCTTCCGAGTCGGTGGTTACACCCATCCAACAAACGCCAGGGTCAGGTGTGCAGGCCGATGCCGAGATTGACCAGCTTTTGAAAGATGAGGAAGCTGAAGATGATGAACCGTACTCGCCGGTCGACTTCACCGCCGAACCAGGCTCTGCTGTATGGCATGGAAAAATGGCCATGGCTGGAATTGCCAACTTCAGCGGGAGCGCAAAATACGTCGCGGGCGCCGACCTCAGCTCTCATCTGCCATGGCATACTCTCATTCCGTCCTCCTTAACTATTGAGGGCCGCATCGACATCGACCGCGCCAGTGAGTACCTGTGTGGTCTTCGCTGGAGCAATACCACCGACGTTGTGGTGGTATCCGTGACTCCCACCGAGGAAACCGAAAACATTGCACAATTCGACAAACTCTTCCACTACTTCACGGAGCGCAAGCGGTATGGGGTGATTGGAAAGAGCACTGTTGCAGCAGTCAAAGACACATACGTTGTGCCTCTCGAGGCAGGCATTAGCAAGAAACCCGACTTCATCGAGTTACTCGAGTACTGTACCATCGAAGATCCGACCCCTGAGCGCATGCTCTTACTCACTTTCGTCGTCAAAGCCAACAACTCGCCTTCTACGGCGCAGACTCCGCGCCATCTCGACGCTGCCTCTGTGGCTAGCCCGATCGGAGGCAACCATGGTCCACATCCCGTAGGCCAACATGGTGGCTTTCAGAACACGCCCACTCCAGCCATACCATTCCCACCGCCCAACCAGCACCTTCCACCCTACGCCAACAGCCCCAGTCAAACCCAGCATGCTTACATGCCACCTCACCCAAATCAACAACACCAATCTGCCAACCAAGGAACCACAGGCATGGACGCAGCACGCCAGGTTCTAGGGGATCTCATCAACGCTCCTGTAATCAGCGAACTTCTAGCGGAGAGTCCCAATACTACTGTCCAGGAATTCGTATCCATTGCCGATTGGTTCAACAACGTGCCCGCAAGCCAGCAGAACTATACCCTGCTGAAAGGGATGCTAAGCGTCAAGCGTCAGCAATCAGCCGAGGGCCAGAATGGAGTGCAGTATCCGTCCTGATCTCTCATAAGATTGAAAGATACGGCATAATCGGAACGGAAGGGGTGCGAAAAGGTAGCGAGTGCGCTTGTCACACGTAATGCGTGATCCAGAATTTTGGGTCGATTGGCATCTGGTGTTCATAGGCGGTGCTGCGATGCGGATGCGGTGGATCAGGGGAATGAATGTTGCTTTCGGATGGTCTTGATAGTATCAAGATTTCGATGTTGGGGGAGCACTCAGTAGCTGGCTTCTGCGGAAGTTCAGGCACGCTAGCGAAGCTGGAGGAAAGCGCCAAATGTTCATTCCGCGTATCTTCTTACAGAGGTACGCAAAGTTTTACTTGCATGGAGGTTGTAACAACTTTCCCCTGCTGGGCACAACAAGCTTGAAGAACGTACGTTTCCGCAGGCTTATTCTTTTGGCAGGAGCTGTGATCAAAGCTTTGATGTCAGGCGGTTGGAGCGAAGCTTACTTCCCAATGTAAATAGTTCCATTAGTCAAGTTCCTTTCGGTATCTTGAATTTAGTATCAAAATGCACTTCCACATCGATTCTAGGAGTATCATAATAGGTCCTCCTATTTATCATATCTATCTCATTATTGCAACTTTTTCTCCCTCCCGTTCCCTATGAACCTTCCCTTCAACACTATCGCTCTTCTCCTGATCCTTGCTTTGACAGCACTGAAATCATATCCTTCGACCTCATCAGCGCCGACGAATCTTCTTACAAGCAAGTTGAATATCATCCCAAAAGCCAATGCCATCACCGTGCTGGTTAGAATAATGACGTTGTATGGCATACTGAAATCAGGCGTTGGCAAAGGAAGCAGGAGACTGCTTGTGCGTATGTATACGGGTTCCTGCGAGAACGACGACGATGAATCTAAGGCCTTCACCAGGAGTCTTATGACTGCAGGTGCAACATCAAAGCCCCTGTTGGCATCTGGAGGATATTCAGTGTAGCGCAGGATAGCCTTATCAAAGTCGTATGTAAGTATGACAGTCGAGTTCGCAGGTGCGGACATCAGAAGTTCTAGCTGGGTGCCACGCCGGCGATCGAGGGCTGGGCGATAGAACGTTTCTTTGATAATGCTTCCATCGGGTACCGCAGATGTAGCCATACGAGCGGTGAGGGTGTGGAGGTAGGGCTTCATGAACCATGGCAGCGTTTCGAAATAGACGAAATCAATCGATGCGGTTGTTGAAGGGTTGGTGAGCAGGCTCTGCACACCACCCCGTTCTTGACCGTGGCCAGTAAACGAGCGAGATGCATAAAGGGGTGGTTGAGAAATGCTGTTGAAAGACTGTGGTCCTAAATGAGAAAGTACCATTTCAAAAGGACCAGATTCCGGTAGTTTAAAGCTTCTGCTCGTGCCGGATTCATGCTTGGTTTCGATGCCCGAATTGATGTACACCTCGCGATAATTGGGAATATTGAATATCACCGAGTCTTGAGGGTTGCCTTGTAAGTCCTTCGCAAGGCAGGAGCCTTGAATTGGGCGACCGAAGATTTCGGCTAGCGTCCATGACTGGCGGGATGAGATGTCTGTGGGGTAGCAGATATCATCCGAGGCATAAGGCTTGGACTTATCGCATTGAAGGCCCTCGCTGGGGATAGGCCGAGGAATTGGGTTATCTAGAACGTTAAGCATTGTGATCTAGGACCATTGATTTTAGTCTCACCTCGAGGCCGTTTCGACCGCTCAACATCTAACACCATATCCACGGTCTGCTCCACCTCAATACTGCACTCTGACCCATCCTCTGGACACACCGAACGAACGTCAATAGCCATGCTTTGCCATGAAGCGTCGAAAAGTTTATGCCCATCTAGCAAGCTTGCTATGCCTGCTTTCCCCTTGCAAGGAAGTAGCTTCAGGAACGGGGTCAGGTTCTCCGTACAGACGACTTCTCGCGGAAGAGAGCCGTGCAGCAAGTACGTATTCTCTGGTGGGATTTTCAAACGCTCGCTAGCAGGCTCAAACGTCATTTTAGGCCTTGTAGTTCGTGTAGAGTCGATGAAGTTGAGCGAGGCGCAGAACAAGCCTGAGAGAGCATTGTTTAGGGTTACCCATTTGGCAAATGATCTGTTCGCAGTCAGCTTCAGATATACCATTATATTGGCCCTCCCTACCTGGCCTCCGAGTCAGCCTCCACCCAAGCCCACAGCTCCACCCCAGTACCCCCTTCTTTCATCCCACCCCATGGCCGCGAACCCCAGCTCTCGTCGTCCCATCTTCCGGTGCTGAACCTCAGATGAAGTTCCCTTGTATTCGCATGCTGTAGTATTTGCCCCAGGGATCGCGGAATGTATTTAAAGTGCTGCTGCTCGTACGACTGTAAGGAAGCGTTGCTCCAGAAGTTGAAGGATGCGAGGAGAGATGCTGGGGTGAGTGGTTGGAGATTGAGCCGCTCGTTGTAATCGGAGTCCGCATGAACGAACGGCCAAATTAGTAGAGACAGTGGGAGACGAAGGAGAGAGTATTTCATGCCGGCATCGCTGGCCGTACATGCAATTGAATAGAACGGCACAACGGGTTGGGTTGGAGACATTGGCGGAGCAATCTGACAGGGCTGAGCCAAAATTTGCTCTTTTACCCAACACCAGACTAGGTGAATACTTCCTGCTTCAGTCATATACTCGCTGATCATGGCAGCGGAACAGAGGAAACTGCTCGGTGAGTGACGAAAGTCCCTGCATACTGGCCAATTACATATCATCGAGTCCATTCTAACATACCTAATTACAGAGCAGCTCATGGGCGCTGGAGCGTCCTCACGACACGCACAGCTATCCATTACTGACCCTAAAGTCTGCCGCTCTTACATTGTTGGTACCTGCCCGCACGATCTTTTCACAAATACCAAGCAAGACCTCGGTCCATGCCCGAAAGTCCACAGCGAGCCCTTGAAATCCGAGTATGAAGCATCTACAGAAAAGAGTAGATATGGATTTGAGTACGACTACATGCGCGATATGCAAAAGTACATCGATGAGTGCAATAGGAGGATAGATGCAGCCCAACGAAGGCTAGAAAAGACACCGGACGAGATCAGACAAACGAATGACTTGGTACCACTTCCCAACCTCTTGCTTACCCCAGTATACACACTAACATATATCCTGCAGCTCAAACAAATATCAGAGTTGACCAACTCCATCAACACCGGCCTTCTCGAGATAGCCATCTTGGGCGAATCTTCCTCCATCGCGCTCGCCGTTGTTGAGCACCACAAAATCCGCACCGCCAAAGCCGCCAAGGAGGAAAAGGAGCGAGAGCTCAAGGCTCTTTCCGATACCTCCGGGCCATCAGGACACCAGAAACTGCAAGTCTGCGATGTGTGTGGGGCATATCTTTCCCGATTAGATAATGACAGGAGGTTGGCGGATCATTTCTACGGGAAGATGCACTTAGGGTATGCGCAAATGAGAAAGACGTGGGAAGGATTGCAGAAAGAGTTGAAAGGCCGGGCGCCGCCACAGAGAGAGGAAGATAGGGGGCCGCCGAGAGAGGACAACTACGGCGATAGGGGTGAATATAGCGGAAGGGGAGGCTTCAGGGGCGGAGGGGGTTTCAGGGGAGGTGGATTTCGGGGGAGAGGCCGCTGGTGAACAGCGAAGGTACACCTTATTGATATATTAGCGTGGCGTTCCTAGGGCGAATACCCTCTGGCATTTGGAATTGCAAACTGGAATCTGTACTTCAGACTTCCACTCAGGAAAGACTGGAACATAGGCAAAGGAGGAAAAGAAACCATCACCCACAATGCAACTATACGTCGGTCATTCTGTGGTTAACAAATTGTTGCGCCCGTTTTCTAGCCAAGCTAGTAAGGAGTCGATCAATCCTTGAGAGGAACATTTCCGTCAAAAGCAACGTGAAGTATATCCCTCCCATGATGAGAATACGTTCTACATTGCATGACATCGGTCCCTTGATTTAAAAATTGACACCTCTGCTTTGTTTGCATTCAAATTTCATCTACCTCATGGATAAGCTCAAGCAATACAAATGGGGAATGTCCAACAGCTAACGGTACCAGCGATCAGAACTCCGAACGCAATGCATTTCAATCCAACAGTGCCTCCTTTTCAAGCCTTTCTCAACATCCTCAATCTGTTGCTTTGTCCGCCTGAACCTCATCCGCCCAGCTCGATCCTTCTGCTGCTGGGCTTAAAGGCGTATCAAATGGTTGAGCCTTTCCTGGGTGAGCGCCCTTCGATGTGGCAGGCAGGGCAGGAAAATCGGCCACGAGGTCGGGAGGTGCTTTTTGGGCACCAGTGTTCGGATTGAAGCCCCCTCGACCTCTCCCACGGCCTCGATCGCCTCGACCTCGACCTTGGCCCCTATATCCTCCTCTTCTCTCTTGATATTCCTGATTGTGGTCTCCGTTCCGAAAATCAGCTCCGTCTTCCTTAAACGTTCCTCCTCTACCTCCTCTCCCACCCTCATAGGCAACCCCACCATGTGCTCCTCTCCTGTACTGTGACCCTCTCTCCTCCCTCCTATCAACCTCCTCCTTCCCTTCGTCCCATTCTCTCCCTGCCTGGGCTCCCAGCTTCCTTAACCTGTTCTTCTCCCGTTCCATGTTCATGATTCTCTTCGCCTGGCCTTCTTCCTTTCGCTTCTGACTAGCATTTTCTTCTCGTTGTTGAAAACTCGCTTCATCTGCTTCTGCTAGCCGGTGCGCCTCTGCTCGTATTACATTGTTGAGTTTGACGGCTGCGAGGCGGGCCGTGAGCTCCTCTTCCGTGAGTTTAGGTTTCGGTGTACCACCAGTGGCAGTCCGGTCACCACGTACAGCGGTGGATTGTTTGAGTTGTGGAGGTGGAGGTCCCGGTTGTGGGAGAGGACTGGGATCTGTCTCGACTGAAGGATTTGAGTCTAGCTCTTTTGGTATGTCCGATGTGGTCGAAGGTTGAGTTTCTGGACCTGGAGGCGTAGGCTGTGACCTCTGTTGCCGTGAGAGGCTGTCTTGAGCACGGTTTCCCCTCCCTTGAGAGGCAGGCCCGATGCGTCCTCCGCGTAGAGGAAGCTGGGGTTGAGTTATTTGGGGTAGAGGGTCAAAGCTTTGAATGACAGGCTCGGAGACTGGTGTAAAGTCGTCGTCGAATAGGTCATCGGCACCTCGGGTCTGAGCAAATCCGTCCATAGCGAAGATTCGAACCCAGGCAAATCTTGAGACGCAGAACGGACCTCGAGAGCTTGCTGCACTCGGCATTAAGTTTATCCGATTCGGGAAGGGTCCTTGCGCAACGCGTAAAGCTGGAGCTTACAGTTGTGCACCATCACTACTCATTGGTTGCACCTCCGTGAAACAGTCCTATCAACTATATTGGTCTTAAGGTCGCCATTCAACATGTCAAGAAGATACGATTCGAGGGTAGATTCCCTCATCCCAACTGTCACATAGGCTTTGATTGATTCGAATCTCTTAGACGACGATTTTCTCGCCAGAGGGACGTTTATATCAGGTTGAATACGCACTCGAAGCCATTTCACATGCCGGCACAGCTATTGGAATACTGTCAACAGATGGAATTGTCTTGGCGGCAGAGAGGAAGGTCACAAGCAAGCTCCTGGAACAAGATACATCAGCAGAGAAGCTCTACATCCTGAATGAGTATGATCGTCCTCATTGATGTAGACCAGATCATTTTGCTGATAAGTCCGCCTTCAGCAACATGATATGTGCTGTTGCTGGCATGACCGCTGATGCCAACATCCTCATCAACTACGCCCGTCAAGCAGCCCAACGATATCTCTTGACATACAACGAAGACATTCCCTGCGAACAGCTAGTCCGAAGGTTATGCGATCTCAAGCAGGGTTATACGCAGCATGGTGGTCTTCGTCCGTTCGGTGTCTCCTTCATATATGCTGGCTACGATCCTCAGCGACAGTTTCAGTTGTATCAGAGCAATCCTAGTGGCAATTACGGTGGATGGAAAGCAACAAGTGTTGGTGCGAACAATGCAAGCGCGCAGAGTCTATTGAAGCAAGATTACAAAGAGGAATGTGATCTCAAGGAGGCGTGTGGATTGGCGGTGAAGGTGTTGAGTAAGACAATGGACTCGACCAAGCTGAGCAGCGAGAAGAGTAAGTGCATGGCCAGACCTTTCCGGGATACAAGCTGATATTAGAGAAAGTCGAATTTGCTACTGTAGGAAAGACCAAGGACGGCAAAGTCTACCACCACCTTTGGGGAGCAGACGAGATAACCACACTCTTGCATGAACATGGGCTGGCGAAGCAAGAAGAAGCTGACACCGGATAGCCCACTAAATACTAATGGTCATTTGTGATATGAGATTGTTCCGAAACCATGTATGCTAGTCAAGGCACATGCTAAGGCATCCGGCCATCACATCTGCATGGTCGATCGAGATTACTTCAAGTAAAGCTAAGGCTGAAATCCCAAGATCAGAACTGCTTTACCAGATTTACATGATATGGGCGAAGTATTCCATGAGTTGCGGGTTACGACTGTCCACGAAGGCACGCTAGCTGCGTTGGCGGCAAAACTGTCATAGGGCTGAAGGATTTAGCATCAGTCGCGCTTCCTTCCTCGCCCCCTCCTTCAACGACGCATCGAGACATCAACGGGATCAGCCTGCCTCAATTGATCACACCCCTCATTGATCTAGGATATTCTGTATCCTTATCACTACTTCCAGAATAATTACGTCTCAGCTAGGCTATGAGGCATCAGATCGACGATCGAACAACTGCCACATTCAGCTCGCCTTCGGGAGGAAGGCAAGTCGTCGGGCGGCTACATTCCGTCTCAGCTCCGATGATGATCACATTTCGACAAATAAAGAGGCTTCAAATTCTCCGGGAATAGTCTTCGTTTCATTAAAACCTTTCTGTTAGAGAATTGTAATACTCTCGTCATGATAAAAGAAAATCAACCAGCACGGGCTCTGCCACAGCCGACAGAGCAAGGCTGTCAATATACGACCTCCCAATGGGCTTCAACGGGTGCTCTGGAGCCTCATTGCCCGCTCATTCATCATGCCCCTGATTTCATGCTCCAAACCCTGAACAATCTCTTCGGACCGTTCAATGGAGGCCGCAAACCTATTTCCCTCCTTCCTCCAGCGGTTAATGCGGTCCAATTCCTGCGCTCGACGCCTCTTCTTTGTTTCGAATTTCTCGCAATGCTTGCAATTGCCTCTCACAGGGATCGTGGTCATGACAAGCTTAGTCCCGCATGTTTCACCCGTGCGGTATTCTCTGTTGCAGTGTTGCCTGAAGTGGTCCCATTTGAAATCACCACACTGAAACTTTCGTTGGTCGTAAAAGCACATTGTGTCACTGCATTTGTCATTAGCACTGTTCCAAGATAAGAAAGCATTATCGACTCACCTTGATCGATGTATTATCGATTTGGTATTATGACTGGCTGATAATTCTCACTGTCGAAACCGTTTTGACTGGGGATATTGACTATGATGTTGTTAGAGGTATTTCTGGCTCGGGATCTAGGTCTTCGTGCTGACCTGATTCGTCACTCAAGGATGTGCAACACGACACGTTGTGTATACTGAAGAGATTCAGTGTATGGTAGGTATTGAGTGGCCGAAAAGCTTAACACTTGAGCTGCTCTTGCAATCCAGGAGAATGCTAGGGAGATTCTTGCGGTATTTATGTTTCAGGAGCAACGTACGTGATCTGGCTCTGTGGTCTCTATTTCGCTCCAAGTCAGCACGACACGGATCTGCGTGCCTTCAACGGAGTCAACATCCTGTCTGGAATGCTCAACCCGAGGCCGCGTACCAATAGTTGTGATCTGACATGCTGATCCATACCCACCTGCAATCGATTCTATGCAGGTTGCTTACACGCCTGTTGAGGCGTTGTTGGATCTAGCTGGACGAGGACAACATCGACCGTCTACAGCCAACGATTTCATGACATCCTCAATTCCCTAACCTCGGGAAGGAGAGGTTCCGCCAAAGGCTTGGTCCAGATCCACTCAGCTGCCGTACACTTATCGACTCTTTGACCGCTTGCAACAGGCTGGGTGGTCTAGTGATGCACCTCCATCACATATTCCTTGATGCATACAGATATCTCGTCTCTGACGCGTCACATGAGGTGAAGAGGCTGCCAGTAAGCACCGGGTTGTTGTACAGCTACCCGGCTTTTCTCATCTCATTGGAGGATCATTGAATGGCCGGATGCATGGTCAGCCATGTCAACGGAAAGGATGTGATCAAGTGATCGAGACCGCCGCCTTTCGATTCCATCGGTATTGCTGTTACCCGGTCCTCCACATTCGCATGCATGTTATGCCATCCAACCACCGAAGCCATGAGTGTACTTTCTGCCGATCAACCCAGAGGAAAACACACTATGTACTCGTCGCCCAGTCAAATCCCAAGGCTAGGCTTTCCCTTTCCCCGGCCGCCTTTTGAGCTTCTGCACAGCCTGGATGGCTTCCTCCGACCCCTTCCATTAGTAAAAGGATGGGCGGCCGGCTTACATTGTGACTCGTCAATGCATCTCCATGGAAGACGCTCACCATGTTTACCCCACTCACACCGTGGATCTTGTCTCCTTTGTCACGGCATTACATCGAGTTTTACCTTCCGGGTGCTCAGCTTCAATCATTCATTGGACGGAAGGCAAGGCGTTGGGTAAGCTAAGGGCCACACCTCTTCACTTTGTTGATCTTGTCCAGCCCTGATTAGTTGATACAACCTATGTGCTCTGCATACCCATTGATGCCACTCCTCCTAATCCTGTAATTGGCCGTTTTCCAGCGTAGTTCTCCGGAATTTCAGGGCCTCGATTGTCGAAGCACCTGGAGGACCGACATGGATAGGAGATACGTGGCTGTTAGCCAATGACTTTCAACACTCTGTCATTACCAAGTGCCATTGTTCGAGGCAACCCCCAGCTCCCGGATGCCTAGGTTCGGATCGACGATGCAGTCATAGGGTTCGCACTGGACCTCCTCTCTATTCGCCGACATGGTATGGACCATCAAGGCTTTGTCTCCGTGCGTGTATGCGTGGTAACGTGACCTGACTAGTACGGTTTTCACCCCTGTCAGCTTTTGTTGAAAGCTACCCTCACCTACGATGTCACGGAAAGCTGCAGCCAATCGATATGCAGCATGTTCGGCAATGTTTAGCCTCATTGCGGTGAAATTAAGTACCGTCGTTGAAGTCTTGATATTTCTTCGTGTTTTCGAGGATCGAACGACGTTAAATTTTACTATATGCGCGGTCCGTCCCCTGCGTGTTCGTACCTCTTCGCTGGGTTCCTTCAACTCACATGAGAGACAGTTGCTGCGTAGGCGAGTGCGATCAACAACAAATGAGAGGCCGGCATTGTGACCCTCTAGAACTTAGTGCCTAAGCGTGTTGATGTGAAATCCCAGGCTAAACAGGTTGATAGGATATGCTAACGTGGTCAATCTTCGGCATAGGTGAACCACTGAGAGATATGATTGCATGAGCTTCGGCATTAGCGTTATATCGTACAGGGCCTTGCATTAGCTGCAGATCATGGCACAACCCTCGGGACTCGGATGCTGGCTGGTATTCAATGCGTCTCCCTGAATTAAACTTGCACAGCTATGAGACCTGCTAACGCTCAACTACATTTTGCGTAGATCCATTAGGTTGATACGCTTTCCACTGAGCCCAGCTGCCCAGTGACGTCGTTCGAACGTGGCAGGAAGTCTCTCCCTCCAAAACATGAGACTTTGCACGCACAGATATGGCTCCACACCGTGTTGGCTATCTGCCTTGATGTTGGCCAGGTACCCAATCGCGAGGACGATACCGGCAATGACTAAGTTATTGAACGTTGAGCAGATCACAGTCAGTCGGGCGTTGGCTTGCTTTACAGGGTGGTGGTAAGCTATGGAACCCACGTTATCGAGGACAGGCGTAGGCCTCACCCTTCGCAAGATCGTGAGAAGAAGACTTCGTACTCTTTTCCTGCCAATCATAAAGGTATTAAGGGCGGCTTCGGACCCTTCCCACCATCGAAGGTAAAGCCAGAGATGTTTTATCAACTTGTCAGCCTTTGGACGTGGGAGCTTGCAGGACTGGTGGATGATGTGCCTGCATAGAATATTTTCACACAGCAGGCACTCTGCACATGAAACATTTGCGGCTACGTATACATCGCAATGCATCTGGAGGGTTTCAAGCCCTGCACGGAATGAAAATGATGGAAAGCCATTAGCTAAATCACGGCAAAGGACAGCTCATCCGGAGAGAGGATGAGGTTTCGATCGTGACAGTTTGCATATTCTCCTCATTTCTCCTTTTCAGCCACAGCCGAATTGCAGACCTGGCCGTTGAGGCGAAGGTCAGGATCATGAACGCGATTCCGAATATTTGCAAGTAGCATCTGCTTGAGATTGATCTGCTTCTTTAAAAGCCAGCCATTATATGGATACCACCATTATCTGGGCGGTTCTCTCCCGCTGAGAATAACAAGAACGGCCGCGCTATCAGCATATGAACCTAGACGTGGCCTCAATCACAGAAAGGACCCTAAGTCTATGGTGATGAAGGATAATCGCATATCCAAAGCCATATGCTTTTATTCCACGACTGCAATTCCCCCTCCCCCCCTACCGTTGACGTCCTTCAAGTCTGCGCTCACGGCGCGCACCTCCTTTGTCTTTGTCACAATGCTGTCAAGGGTATCCGAAAGTGGGACGTTTTCCCACATCTTGAGTAGTATGAGCGATACGGTACTTGGCCTTCGCTCAGTTGGTCCTTCACAGTTAATGCCCTCTGCACGCCCTGAACCTAGTCCACTACGTAGCGAATCTTCATCCCATGACGGCCTTGGCTGCCTCCCAATTCTCCTCTCCACTCGCAAGAGCATCTGTTCGGTGGCCCTGTGGAAGCTTCCTCACACTCCTGTAAGCCACTTCTCGAGGTACAGTCTCCTCTTCCGCTATCTTGTACTGCTTGAGGGATACAGGACTTGGCTTGGACCCCCCGGTCGCAGTGTCTGGAGTCTCCGGTCTGGAATCATCACGCCGGCTCTTCTCCACCTCATTAGCGGGCCCACCATCAGTCCGCGGTAGGATTGTAAAAACATCTACCAGCTCGCTAGATAAAGTATCAGCCAAAGTATTGAGCATCAACCGTTGGTATGTAGCATACTCGGACATAGAATGACATATCCCCTCTAGCGCTTCCCTCTCTCGGCGCTGTGTCTCCGGATCGGGCTGATAAATCTGGCGCTGTGGAGCCTGACCATTCGTGCCGTATTGGCTGCGGTAAGGATCATCGTAGAGGAGGCGAGTTGTCTCGGGACTCTGGAGCAGACGCGCAAGGGAGGTCAGTGTCAAGGAGATATGAGGGGAAAAAGAGGGATTTGCATACCGAGCTTTTTCTGCCGCCAATGCCCAGGCAGGAGGAGCAGACGCCCATCGGATGGAATGTGAAAATGGGACAGGTGCTGTGAGGGAGCCGTTGCGCCTTTGAGGTCTATGGTTGGAGATAGGGCTGAACACGGCTTGGCACTGGAGATCTTCGGGAGAACCACCACGCGCTTTCTCTTCTTGCTTCATTCTTCGTACGCGACATTTGAGTCTTCGCCACCCTCCTCGATATCATGTTCTTTGGGTTACGTGGGACGGGTCTCAAGACGAGTTCCTGTGTCCTCAACGTCTTTCCATGGTGATTCACAAGTCGTCCTTGCAACCTCACAATGTTTCTGTATCTCTGGCCTTGCTTTCAATATAAAGCAAGACTTGTCTTAAAAATCCTTTACGTGAAAGCTATGTACGCACCTCAAGCTCGTTATGAGCTTTGAGACCTTGCTTGCGGGTGGCTTGATGCAAAGAACAGGAGGTCCATGGCCATGCATTACTCGGAGGGTCCCATCTGGGATAGTGTCTCTCGACTCATTCCAGTGGCTCAATTGGGTCAGCAGCAATTGCCCAGTTGAAACGCGTCTTTATGCATTGTGCTCCGTATCCTGCAAGGACTCGAAGTCATTCTCCCTGCCATCGCAATATAAGTATTGCTCCTTCTCGGAGCTAATCAGTCTTTTCTATATCCCTCACACTCGCTTCTTGCTCCTGATCAGCGGTCACTCTTTTAGTGTAGTCTGCGTCAAGTTCCGCTATCATGCCTTCTGCGTTCTCATTGTGGGCGATTGCTCTGGTCATGGCGTCCCTTTTCGGTACTACTTTGAGTTTCCGAGCGCCAGTGGATGAATTGTTTAAGAGAAAGAGTAGATTTGAAGTCAAGGAGAAGTTGACAAAAAGGGACCTCGTATGCGTTGAAGACGACTACCTGCTTGCTTTCCAGCAGGATACCAACGACGTCGTCGTTCCTTTTTGCAGTTCTTACATTGGCATCCCCAAGCAAACTGCCGTCTCGACCATAACTACCAGAACGTTCGAAACCCTTAGTCAGAGTCGCTGAGGGTCTGCTAACCAGCGTCCAGCACTATCATCGATTTGACCACCACAACCCAGACGTCGGAAGCGGTAGCAACGGTGGCTAGCGGGACAGTGACAGTGACTATTACCCAAGCTCCAGTTACTCCAATGCGCAAGCGTCAAGCACCTGTCCCGGCATCACAAATCATTTCTGCCTGTACAGACGCTCCTAGCGGCCTGAACTTGACAATCATCAGCATGGCTTCAAGTGCTTGCAGTTGTCTCTTCATCCCCCAAACTACCATCACTTTGTCAACTACCACGACCTCGGTATGGTTACCCTTCCAGATGTTGCACTCAAGTACTTACATCTTCACAATAGACAAGAACCGAACATGGTATCGATTATAAGTTTTCAACCGAGACAACTACAACGGTGACCTCTGGGCAAGCTACTGTCACCGTCACTGTATTCCCCATTACCCCCAATACTACATTCTCCGCCGGCTCTACTGGGGCCGCTTTGTCGAGCCCCACTCTGGCCAGCGCCACATTTCAGCCTTCCCAATACACGACGGTACCATGGAGCATACCCAACCCCGGGTCGATCTCTGGCCCGCCTAGAGATGGCTCTGATCTTCCCTCTATCACAGCAAGCGCCACTCCTAGCTCCGCGGTGCCACCGTCTTCAGTGAATACGACCGGCCCAGTCTCTGGAAGCAGTGGCTTGCCCACCCCCGGGTCGATCGTCGGACCACCCAGATCTGGCAGCGACTTACCAACTTCTTCCATCGGTGCTTCCTCGGGTGTACCTACCGCTCCTTCGAACTTCACAATTCCAGCTTACACTTCACCCTCAGCAGCTCCTACCATTTCGATCAACGGCTCATCACCCACCACAAGTGGTACCGTGCCGACCAGCACTTCTTCAGATATTGGCTGTCCGGTTAAGAACGGCTCACACTATACTACGCAGGGTCAGACCTTTGAGATCCTTTGTGATACCAATTTTATCGGACCAGATTATCAAGGCCTTTATGTCCCCAGCTTATATGATTGTATCAACGACTGTGCAATTGTCAATGTAGGCTTCTCCCAAGATAACTGTTACGCGGCATCTTACATTCCCAACAACGGCGTTGGGTCAGACTGTTTCTTCAAATCTCTGAACGGCAGTACACATCCCCAATTCGACCCAAAGGCAACAAGCGCAATTCTCATCAACAACACGCTATCCACAAACCTGAATACAAGCGTTATTCCTGTCCCTTCTCCATCTGCCTCGCCCACGAACTCCCTCAACTCGAGCTACCCTACTGGGCCCACAGCGTACCCGAGCGCCTCGAACACATCAACAGTCTATGAGTAAGCTAGCTCCTCTGGGGCCTCTCCACTGATACTAATTCATACTTACAGGAATGCCACCACCAGCGCTTCCGCATTGCCCACCGACTCAGCCAATCTAACAACCGGCCCTTCCGCATTCCCAACCATCTCAATCAACAGCTCTCTCGTTCCATATCCCCCCTTCCCGACGAATCCCAGCGACAATCGTAGTGGTAATACGATACCTGCGACAGGAGGGGCTAGCTCAGGCTTTCCCTCACCTACGGGAAACTCGTCCTGTTCCCCATGGTGTCAATCGGTATGACGATAGCTGACGAACGACTGTCTGAAGTACCTGCTAAATCTTGCTCACAGGGGACTACCGTAGCAGATGGAGCTACCACTACCGTCACCGATTATGTGACAGACTACGTGACGGATTATGTAACGGACTATTCAACCGTGACCGTGACACAAGACCCTTCACCTACAGGCGCAAGTTTCTTGGGATAGGTGGATCATCAACAGCACATCGCCCTTGGGGCGTTATCTGCTGTGACAACGGCTCAACGACGATGAAAGCCCAATGCGCGACGAGGGAGATATTGGGGATTGCATTATGGTATCTTGAAAGGATTAGCATGTCTTAATTCGGCTTCCTTTGCTCTGTTGGCGTTCGTTCATGATAGAGATACGGCAGAGTAAGGATAGAGTCATGAAATCACGTTTTTTTCTAGGAAATATGGAAAGATTACCTAGAAGAGAGCGACAATGTCCTAGACTTTGCTTCAACCGGCAGTGAGGAGCTAGACTAGGCCGAGGATGGTTAATTATTGACGAAGCCTGTCATGTCGATCTCCCGCTGTCCAATCTGTGATCGAAACCTAATCAGGACTTAGTCCTTGCCTGACATGATCGACCAGCACTCGATTATGCACGTTGCAGAGAGTGTCTTGAGCTTTGATGCATCTCATGTCGTACACACTCGTAGCCGGGAAGTAATCCATTGGAGCGGTTGGAAGTCTCCTCACTTGTAACGTGATTAGCCCAGATCAAAAAGCTGCCGTTTCCTCTCCTGCTCAGTATCTTCTAATTCAAAAGCAAATGTTGTACTGCTATCCCTCCTACTCAATCTCTTCTGCATCTCATTGTCATGGCCCCAGCGGCAGAAGACGAAGTCTCTGAAACAAGTCCCCTGTTGCACAATGGCAAACATGATCTTCATGATGAGGCGGACGAAGCCGCAGGCACGGCATACGGCGAGTCCTCTTACCAGGACAACGAGGTGCCTTTGGCAGAAGAGCCAAGCACCGGCAAAATCTCCTTGGTAATGTGCAGCCTTTGGTTCGGCACCTTTCTCGCAGCCCTGGACTCTACCATCGTAGCCACGCTGTCCGCTCCAATATCCACATCATTCAATTCCCTCTCACTCCTCTCCTGGCTCGCATCGGCCTACTTCATCGCCCAAGCCGCTCTCCAACCTCTCAGCGGACGGCTCACAGATATTTACTCGCGCAGAAATGGTCTTGTCTGGGCAAACATCTTCTTCGCCGCAGGGAATCTTATCTGTGGACTGGCAGCGAAAGAATGGGTCATGATATTTGGCCGTGTGATTGCTGGTATGGGAGGTGGTGGATTGACTGCAATATCCACTTTCGTGGGTAGCGATCTTGTCCCCCTGCGCAGGAGGGGTGTATGGCAAGGCTTCGGCAATATCAGTTACGGTATCGGTGCGGGTCTTGGTGGCGTCTTCGGTGGTTGGATCAACGACACTTGGGGATGGAGGAACGCATTCCTCATCCAAGTGCCGCTTACTGTCGTTTCAGGCATCATCGTATTCTTCACTGTCAGGATACCCGTCAAACAATCCGACAAGGCTGCCATCAAACGCGTCGACTTCCTTGGGGCGGCCACACTGATCACGACCCTTGTGCTGCTCCTGCTCGGTCTGAACTCTGGCGGTAACATCGTTCCCTGGAATCATCCTCTCATTTATACTACGCTTTCATTTTCTCTCGTATCGCTCTTATTGTTCATATACGTAGAGAACAGCA
>JAABUK010002411.1_pt1 | contig 33555 bp, 42 predicted proteins | sample 5559141 | NCBI WGS metagenome assembly JAABUK01 (sample SAMN10711869, study PRJNA513367) | rock metagenome | isolation source: Antarctica rocks | place: Antarctica: Victoria Land, Pudding Butte nord | collected 2016-01-03 | reverse complement strand
ACACTCAAACACCCCAGTCTTGAGGCCATCAAACAGTGTGCCAAGATCCGCTTCTCCAGGAGCCGCTTTACTGTTAGACCTCACCTCAAATGTGATGTTCTTTGCCTTTGGGTTGAACAGAGCTGCAACACACACAGCAGCAACATCTGCTCTGGAGATCATGGGGAACAGCCCCACCCTGTCTCCTTGCTCTGCACCCAGTTTGTATGTGTGTCAATAGCAGTGTGTGACTGCAGTCAGGTGACACGCATGACTGCGTATCTGCACCAAATGCAGATACCACCACTGGTGTGCCAGCAAGGTCATATTGCTATGTCTCTAGCAAGCACATCAAGCTGTTGTAGGATAGGAGCTGTTGCATCTGCAGACTTGCAATAACTGCGCACACGATAGCGTTAAAAGGAGCGACGCACAACGTACCGACTATGAGCTTGGCTTTGCCAGGAGGCCCATCAAAGAGTCCACTAGGGCGGACAATGGTGTAGGACACTCCACTTTGCCTCAGCGCAGTCTCTCCAGCAAACTGCAGTTAAACGGCTTGTGCACGCTGAGCGTAAAATTCTATTTTGCACAAACACAGTAAAGGGTTTGCTGCAGCAGCAGCTGTATGTCTTTGTGATCAGAAGGATGACAAGTTTGCTGGTCACATGGCCGGCCGAATGACAGCCTCATGCACAGAACATGGCTCACTTTTTCATTTGCTCTGTTGTAGCGAATGACAGTGTTCAGCAGTATTCTGTATGGGCTCCAGCGGTTCTTTGGTGTCACCAAGGCAGTGCTTATGAGTAGCACATGTGCTCCTGTTCTAGAGGCTGCACTTGCAACGTTCACCACCCCCTGTAGGAATGGCACAGTTCAGTAATTGCTTGGTGACCAAAAGGACAATATAATGACTTGGTCCCACAAGTATTTGCTGCTCTGATGTAGCTTCAAGAGCTGACACTTGCTAGGTGAACATACTTCATTCTCAACCGAATTTGCACCAAAATATGTTGAAGATGAGGCTGCAAATATGATACCGGTGACTCCGTTCAGCGCAGCGCTCAGAGACCCTAGGTCTGTGACATCTCCCTTGACGATTTCCAAAGCTGGGTCGTCAGCGAATGCGCCCTTATAACTAGCAGGCGAGCGCACGACCGCCCGGACGCTTGCACCAACGTCCAGGAGCTGTTGCACGCACAACTTGCCGGTCGGACCACCAGCGCCCAGGACAGCAATCAACTGCGAAGAGCTGACTTTCATGGCGGTGCACGGCACCACCGTCGCTTCAGCAGATGTAATCGCACAGGATTATCGCGATAACTGCTTGCGCTCTTAGGCATTGTTGTGCAAGTCGACTCCAGATGTAAGTCAACGATCTCTCCTGCCCATCACGAAATGTGTTACGCAAAGGTGTCCATTACTCACCATTTTGGGTTTTGAAAACTACAGCCCCCCTTGAGTCCGGGGTGGGGGGGCGCGGAGGGTGCGCTCCTTAGCCCAAACCCCGGCTGGCTGCAGCCTTGCACCCCCCCCCCCCCCTACACCCCTCAAACCCCGTGATGCAGGGTCTGAGTGGGCCATCCCCTTGACCCCAAAGGCCCTGTCAAATCCTGCTTTCAAACACCTTTACAAACATTTACCACCTTCAGATTGAATTTGCCTGCTTTCAGGACAAGTTCCACTTTGTCAAGGTTCTGACTGGTTATGTTCTGAAACCAACGTCTAGTTGCAAGCAGATGGGGTGGGACAATTTGCATTTGCCTCTAATTTTCTACCTGATTGTTGCTTTGCAGTACTGTGTATTATGCCATAATTCCTGTACACCATCTGGGAATTAAAATGGGCCCAATGCAAATTTGTGCTAGAAACTATATTTGTCTAGGAACCATAATTTAGCTAATTATAGCTGTAACCTTACTTCCGTAACTGCAAGAGAAACCAAGTTATACCCCCAGGTGTCAACCGTATGGTCACGCTCGCAGTACGCTTACCTGACATTGGTATTCCACTGCCTCACAGGTGCGAGAAGAAGTGCAGCAACATGAAGGCATGTGGTCGGCACCAATGTCGCCGTCGCTGCTGTGACGGCGACTGCCCCCCATGTGACCTCCCATGTGGCCGGCGGCTGCGCTGCGGAAACCACAAGTGCCCTGCCCCTTGCCACAGTGGCCCCTGCCTGCCCTGCCCCTTGACATCTGCCGTGGCGTGTGCCTGTGGCAAGACGCGCTACAGTCTGCCTTGTGGCTCAGAGGGCAAAGCTGTGCCTCCACAGTGCCGGGAGCTGTGCCCTATACCTGGGACCTGCAGGCATGCAGATGCGAGACCCACTCACAGGTCAGTTTGTTTCTGACTCTGTGCACTGAAGGCTGTTCAGGGACGGAGTTTAGGTGACATCAAGCGACTCTTCTTCAGGTGGCCAAGGCCAGCATTTTGCTGTGTTGGTTGACTTGTGCCAAATCAGTCAGGGAGGTTGTATCAAGCTCAGCAACTTCTGGATGCAACATGCAGAATGAGTAACTCCTGAGTCGAAAACAGCTAAAGGCTCAAGCACAGCTGCAATTGTTTTGTGGAGTGGTTCCAACTCTTGAAACCACTCCACAAAGCAATTGCAGCTGTGCTTGAGCCTTTAGCTGTTTACGACTCAGGAGTTACTCGCCCCGCATGTTGCATCTGTCAGCGTGTGTGCACAACCGCTTCTGTCCCTTTCACAAAATACGCTGCCAGCTTGTCTCCGCTAACGTGCATCTTCTCTGTCTTGAGGATCCCCTTGGTGATCTGTGGTTTGAGGATTGCCCTGGTGCAGATGTTCAACATGACAGAACAGTAACAAAACAGACCAGTGAATGTCACCTGCAGGTGTCATTGGGGTGCTTGCCCACCCTGCAGCCAGTTCTGTGGCACCCCCCACCCATGTGGCCATGCCTGCGCCAGCCCCAGCTGTCATGACAGGCCCCCTCCTGCCATCCTTGCCTTTGCCCAGCCCTTGCCTCCTGCCTCTGCAACCTTCACAGCCACCAAGCCTGTGCAGCATGACCGTGCTGATGCTGACACCCTGTCTCCTGCTTATCAGGTGAGCGTGTGAGTACACCTGTCTCAACTTTGCACTGCACAGTCTGCTCTGGGCACTAAAGCTGCTCAGCTCATGTGAGTCAGGGATCCAAGTCACACTGCGCAATCAGCTGCTTTTGTGTATTTGCTGAGATGAAGGTGAACTGCAGCAGCTGCAAACCTGTAGCGTGTGTGGACTAGAGTAACAAACAAGTGTGCATGCAGGCTGTAGAGGCAATGAAGGAGAGCCAGGAGGGCTTCTTGACAGAGTGTCCCCCCTGTCAGGCCCCTGTGCCCACAGCATGTATCGGGGGCCACACCAATCGGCCCCTTCCCTGCTGTACAGCAGCCCCTTTCTCCTGTGGTGCCACCTGTGGTCAACCCTTGACTTGTGGAAATCATATGTGCAGCAAAGCTTGTCATGCGGTCTTATCAGGCCCAGACAACCAGCAAGGTTTGCATCTTCAGATGTAAACCCATGACCTGGTATCCAACTGCAGAGTTGCACCCTTGACTTAGCATCTCCTTGGTTGCATACCAAAAGCTGTTGTAGCCCATGTTTGTACAATGTGGTCATGGGTGCAAGATGCCCAGCTTCCTTTGTTGAGGTACAGATCATTGTCAAGTCCAATGGCACATTGTGCTAGTTCTCACTATGTTTCTTACTATAATGTCTGGTACTACAGTGTCTAGTGGAAACATGTCAAGTTGCGCCAGGCACTCTTGCTTGCAGACGCCCCGTGTGTATCACATGGGTAAGTATCACCGCCAACATGAGCTGTTGCAGCAGGCTCTGACGCTGACGCATTGGCAGAGGCATGTGAGCATTGCACAAGGGCTTGCCAAAGGGAGAGGTCCTGTGGGCACGCCTGCCCTTTGCCCTGTCACCCAGACCCCTGTTCCCCATGCCAACTGGAGCTGCAGCAGGCATGCCATTGTGGAAGATCTCTTGTGTCTGTCCTCTGCCATCAGCTGCAAGAGGTGAGGCAATCAACAAGACCTTTTTAGTGTGAATCTGAATGTGTCACGCAGCCTTGACGCAAGGGCTGAGACTTTTTCATGACCTGTAACTGACATATGCACCAATGCAAGATTGATTGCATGCAAGTGACTGGTGGTTGTCAAAACGTGGTATCTGCATTCATTTGGAAAGGCTGGCACATCGCAAGTACGCCTTTCAGCTTTGATGCACATGCTCAGTCTGCTGGTGCATGCATGCATGCATGCATCTGAATGAAAGCCAGTGACATGCATGCTTGGGTCATGCTCGCTGCATGCTGTCAGCTCACAACAACCTGTTTTCTGCATTCATGCATAGCTGTTTGAATGGTGAAGTTCACTGAAGTAGAAATTATCAAAACCTTTCCCTGCTGCTTTGAGCTTGCTCTTGTTGCTCAGGCCACAGAATGCTCAGAATGTGTCATGGGTGCAGGCATCTGAAGCAGACAAGGGCGACCTGCTTTGCTGTGGCAAGCCCTGCCACAAGGCTTTGCCCAAATGCCCTCATGTGTGTCAGGCCATTTGCCACCAAGGGCCCTGCCCTGCAGCCAGTGCAGAGGGCTGTCACGAAGAAGTGACAGTACGCTGCTCTTGCCGGCGGCGCAAAGCCAAGATGTCTTGCCACCAGGTCAGTGCCTTTTGTTGCCTGTCTCTTGCCTTCTGTTGCCTGTCCCTTGCCTTCTATTGCCTTCTGCTGCCTGTGCCTTGCCTTCTGCTGCCTGTTTCTTGCCTTCTGTTGCCTGTCCCATTTCCTTTCATGCATCAGCTGCTGAGTACTTGATCTTAATACTCAGTAAGAACAGTACCTGCAAAGCTGCTGACAAGTACAGCACTACAGGGACTATGGAAAGCTTCCTGAGTAAGAGGCCTGTAAGAGAATGCATTCAGCTGCCTTAGTCATCATCTGCCTTGCTGGCATGGGAAGCGACACATTGCCCTGTGATGTTGCTTGCGCCTATGCTATGCTGGGTGGCAGAAGGTCCCTTCTGGTCATCAATCATACTGATCTTGGGCATATTGATTGCAGCCCTGCCAGCTGACACCTAGATCCCAATCTGATCCAGTTTATGGGCTTGATGCCTGTTTTGTGCAATTGCTGCACACTGCTTTATGACTGACAGAATGCAGCATGCACTGCAATGCTTTCTTAGGCAGAGTATCAACATGAAACTATTTCAAACTTCCTCAGTCCCAGTGTGTGAATGCCAAGTACACTACGATTCAGATTTCTGCAAGTTTGCATTCTGGCTGCAGGTCCAGCACAAGCTAAGGGCAGTTGTAAGCTCTGATGCATACACTGATGCCACTCCATTGCGTCTTTTGCCTTGTGACCAAGGTTGCAAGAGTGCCAAGGTAGTTTTTACCACCTTCTTTGGTTCTACCCCTTGTTGCTCTTGTCAGGCTGCCATTTGCGTTCTTCATATGCAGTTGTTGCTGCTTGCTTTGGTCAGTGTACGGAGATTTTTCATGCTACCAAGGTACCTGCCTGTGCCGGCTATCTTGTCTAGGTCCTACTCTGCTCTGCACCAAGTGAGTGTGGCTTCTGCAGGATGCAAAGTGCATATTGCCTGCGCAGGCATGTCCCGTAGCTGCCATGTATTGCCAGCTGATGGGTCTGTACTCAGATTGGCAGTGATTCTGACACAATCATTTGCTGTGCGCCAGTTGGGGCTTCATGCAAGAAGCGCAAGAAGCAATGTATCTTGAGCTGGCGTCGTGCAGCTGCTCGAGGCTTGCATGCAACTCTCCAGGTTTGCACAGAGTTACATCAATGGTAGCCTGCTGTGCAGGTTAGCAAGCAAGAAGCAGAGCTTTCAGAGAGGGCTGAGTCTTCTGAAACCTCAGCAGCAGCGTATGCTGAGCAGAGAGTAAGTAGCTCAATGTCTGCAGCCATGGCAATTGCTGAGACTCAGAAAGGCCCTCGCAGGCGGAACCGAGCTGAGAGAGCTGCACTGCAAGAAGAGCAGGACCTGCTTGACCGGCAGCAAGCTAGGCGCAAACATCGGTAAGTAGTTGACATGCCATATGCAATACTCAAACATGGATGCTGCACTGCGTCATCATCATCATCATTATCATGGCTTTGTGTTGATTGAGCATGCATTGGGTCAGTTGCAGCTGTGCAATGCTGGGCTGCCTTTTGCTATGATCTGCAAATTGTGAACTGTTTAAATCTCCAGCAATGTCTCCTGTTGCAGGTGGACTATTGTGTGGTGGACTGTTCAAGGTGTTTGCACGTTTGCAGCAGTTTGTGCAGCATTTGTCTTCTTCTACAGCAGACTGTGAGGAGCTTGATGTGTCGTGCGGGCTTGAGTGATACTGTTTGCTGCCTTCAGTGGGTGATGTCTCTGTCTCTGGGTTGTTATGTGAGAAGCAACCTGTAGTCTGTTGTCTGCTTCTCACAGCGTTCACAGATTTTACCTTCCTTTCAATTTACATTTTCTGTCTTTAGGACTCATCAAAGCGAAAATTTTGAGAATGCTGAGTTTGAATGCAACAAGTCATCCAGTGTTGTTCTGGGCCATTAAGTAATGGTGGTGGCGTGGCATGGTCGTGTGGCATAAAGTTTGATTGCTTTAACACCCGCAGGTTGATAGAACTTGCATTGCACACACCTGATGCTTGTTGTCTAAGAATTATTGTCGTCAGGTCGGTAGGCTATATCATTGGCTGATTATTGGCTCATGAGTTGAACGTACGGTTTTAGCTATCAGTGCTTGCTGAGCAGGTGTGACCCTCATATCATGCATCAGGTCATGCTATAGGTCCGGAGATCTTTACCCTGCTAAAGCATTTGTCAGTGAATATAAGCGATATCACAACGAGCTGCCACTATGATAGTCAATGTTGCTGAATGTTTCCAGTGATGCATTGACTCTATTGTGGCCATATGCAATAATGGTGTTATGTGTGAAAGCTATGTACCTGTCCCGAGTCCGGCTGCGTTACATGTTGTGTGACAGAAAGCAACTGATTCGCTGCGCAGGACTTGTGAAGCTGCTGCTGTGTGCCCAATCTCCTGGCGTTTTCAATATCGCAGCCCATCAGATCAGACCTTGAACGTGATCTGCCGTGGGCGCTGTGGCGGGAACACAGGCATCGTACTCGGCAATACTCTAAAGCGCAGGACTTGCATGTTCCTTGTCAGCAAGGTCATGGTTGTCCCGCGGCATTCCGGCATTACGGCGGCGTGATCTGTGGGATCTGATCAACAACTCTCGGATATATTTCCCAGGTCAGCTGCACTTGCGCTGATACATCAGGCTTAGGTTTCGACTAGATGCGTTGACACACCCTGCAGAAGTTGTCCCCTGCTCACGATCTGCAGGTCACATAGAGCCTTCTAGCAAGCTCAGTATGCTTTGGTCTCTTCTGGCCGCAGCAGAGAAAGCCCAGGACCGTGAGGCTCAACAATCCTGTGCAGTATGTGGTGCTACAGGTCAGACAATCTCAAAAGTCTGGAAACTCCCTCATGCACTGATTGGTCTGAACCTCACACAGCACAATGACTTTGCTGCAGCCTTGAGCCAGTGGGCAATCATCATGGCCCATATGTACTTTCCCAATGGTCTGTATCAGATGCAGTGCCCGCCTCATTCACCCGCCTGCCTCAATTGAACGTGAGCTCAGGTCATCATCAATTCTGCCTGTTCACCTTCACAAGGACTGCATGACTGCAGAAATGGCAAATCAGGTGCAGGGCTGGCTGCGCCACAACCATGGCAGACCCTACATGTGCAAGGCCTGTAGCACCTTAGAGGTCATAGCTAGAGGGCCCTGTGCAGCTTGTGGCATGGCAGGTAAGAACCCCCAGCCAACAAGGGAGCCAGAATTGCAACCAAGTTTGCTTGCAACAGCCATGGTCCAAGCTGCAACTGCAGAGCAATCCCTTTTGCTTTCGAACAGGCGCAGCCATCATGTACCTTTGAATGTAAGCAGCAGGCCTAAATGCTATGGCACTTCAGGTCGCCCCTCAGCACCTGGGATGGTTGGGGGTCAGCAGCATGTGTCAAGTCTGTGTACAGGCTGCCGATACGAAAAGCGGTATCAGGAATGGGCTTGCATAGCGTGTGGTGCAACAGGTACGCTGTGCTGTCATCAAACACAACAGGACACGTCACAATTTAGCTGTGCTCAAGCTGTGATTGATTGAGCTGCCCCATAGCGTGCTGTTCTTTCACGGATTGTTTGCTACAGAAGTATGACCAGGTGTGTGCTTGTCCAGCATGAGTATAGCATGCTTTGTCAACCTGCTCCCGACAAGACAGACTCTGCATGGAGCAGTTGTGCACATTCTGCTGGATCGTCTAAAGTCAGAGACCAGTGATGCAGACCAGGGAATGAATGAATGAATGAACAAATGAGTTCACGAGTTCATGAATGTATGCATGCTTGACAGGAAAAACTGTCTGAGTGAATTATGCAGGCTTGTTGGGTGGACTTACATGGGAAGCCAAAATACCCCCACGGCTGTGTGGTGGACTGCAGGTACTGGAGCACAATGTGGACGTTCTCCTGGCATCGCCACAATCTCCAGCCAGATGCTATGCAGAGCTTGCCATGATGTGCTTCAGCACCAGGTAAGAAGCTTTGGCAAAGAAGCAGATCTAGCTTTGCTCACCTTCATATATGTGAGATCAAGTCTGAGTCAAGGTGCATTTGCAGTGCATTGCATGCTCTTGGTGTCCTGCTGAGAGCACCAGTACAGGCAACTCACTTGCCATTGCAACAGTGGCTTTTTAAGTTTCCGGCAACGGCAATGACATGACTTTGAACAAAGCCTACTCTTGTTTTGGTGCCCATTCTGTATTTCCAGTCTGCACTGTATTCTTTGAAGGCTGTGACACCTTGTGACTTGGTCACTGCTTCTGCAGGATGATCCACAGGATCCGCCACAGATCATGAGGTGGGGCAGGACACAGACCAGGACAGTTCCCAAATCAGTCAGCAGACAGCAACAGAGAGCAAACCTTGGTACAGCAGCCATAGACTCGCCCAGGCAGCAACAGACACGAGTTGAAGACAGGGCTCTTATATGGCCAAAATCCCAGCTAGCACAGCATGTTACCACTTCTCTTCAGAACCCTCTGCAGTCAGCACAAGGGCATTGGCCCTCCCAGCCACATGGGCAGCTTCACTGCAAAATTGCGCAGTATCAACTTTCAACATCTGAGCATGACGACACCGACGACGGCATTTGTTCAGCTGCATTGCTTGGAAGGCAGAGATTGGCACAGACACAGCACAGACGCGCTAGAAGAAGAAGCTTTCATCGACAAGCCAAAGCATCGGCTTTGGATCCAAACAAGGCATACCCACACATGGATCAGTCGAATGGCAAGAACATAAGCCGCTCAGGAGGCTACCAGACACCTCAGAAGAGACAGCGCACAGAACCCAAAGACTCTCCTATTGAAAGCGACAGGTAATGCTTCTGCTCCAGCGTTTATTGACTCACACATAGCTTGCCATGCTGCATACTGAAACGGGCTCTGCATGAATCTTGCAAAAACACACTACTCTTTGACAGCGAGCCTGAAATCAGTGGCAAATTCTGGAACAACCCAAATACACGTTGGGATCACCATGCACAAAAGAGTCTCAAAACTGAGGCCGGAATTTCTCAATTGTGACAGCCTTCCTACCACCTGGCAGGTCATCCCCCCTACTATCTCTGTTGACTTTCATTCGTTGGTGCAGATGGCTGGGCACTTCAAACACAGCAGAGGAGGTAGCAACAGCGTGCGATCCTGTCAGCACAACAATGCATGGCTCTGCTCCAGCAACAGATTTCCCTTTTGGTCAAGGCACCACACTGACAAACCATGACAACATGGTGCGGTCTTCATGTCTCTTGCATGATGATTCTGCTCCATGCTACAGGTGTGCTGACTAGTACCTGTGTCTATTTGCAGCCATCATGCATGGTGTCATCTGCATCTCATGCTCCTAGTCCAGGCAAAGGCATTCACCGTGTTAAGCCCATTTCTGCTCACATGTCTGTTGTACTGATTGCACGCTAATCCATAGCCGGGCACATGATTGTTGTGTGCACAACCCGACTTGCAATTCCAACCCAAAACAGTACATAGAACTTGAACAACTGTACTTCAAAACCTGTTTTCAGCCTGTGAGGCATACATGGCTCGTTGAGTTCATGGTGGTTCAGGTGAATGATGGTGTCACTCAGCCAAGCAGAAGCAGACTTGTACATCATGAGCTTCTGCCACTTGTGAACACAGAAGGCCTGCTGGGAGTGCCTGATGTTGCTGCAAACAGCAATAAGAAGCATTCTTTGCGGCCATTCAGCAAGTGTGGAACCAAGGTAGGAGTAACCACCTGCACAGCATCTGTGCCTTGGGCAAGGCTTATGTTGTTCCACTTGTTCTACAAATTGCGAGTGCAGCGTTGCATTGGAGTGTACATGACTGCAGCACCACTTAAAAATGTACAGTAGTATGTGTTGCATGTGCTGTATTCTAGCACGGATGCATTCCTCTATACAGCTTTTCTCAAATGGTCTCTCACACTGTTCATTGGTCGCAGAGGCAGCACCTGCAAGAATTAGCAGCAGGAACGTGATTCTTGCTTGCTGAACAATCTGATGCTGCAGGGGTCATCATCAGCTGCATTCCAAGAGGCCAAAGATTGGGCGCTGCAACTTATGGCCACATCAAAGGCTTCTGGCGATGCTGCAGTCGATGCCAAGGTCCAGAACCTTCTTCAAGATGCTTCAATACCGTATGTACCAGTCAAGGCAGCTGGTCAGCCACACTCCCTTTGCATCAAACAGCCTGCAGTTGCTTCAGATGCTTCAGGATCACATGTGGCACAGATCATCTCCAGCCAGGCAGCAAATACCAACATGGTAACAGTGGCCAGTATGGCAGCAGATACTGGTATGGCAGCAGCCACTGGCGTGGCAGCCCAATCAGGAGCAGGCATGCTTCGTGCTGATGCTGCCACAGTCTTGGGCCCTGCAACTCCATCTGGGCCAACTTTCAGGGAAACTCTGGACAACTGCGGCACACGGTGTGCCCACAACCCGGCCAATGCATCTGATCTAGCCTCTGTCATCAATCCACCAGCTCCTGGGTGGCGACAGGACTCTGAACAGACCTCAGCCAGTGACTGTCAGAAAGCAGCGCCCAAGCAAGCAGTTCGCGTCAGTACGAGTAACGCGGAGAAGCCACAGAAATCTGTGGGTTTTTTGCAATGGCTTGGGGCAGCTGCAATGCCAGCATGCTCAGAGCCACCGCACACAGCAAGCGCCAGCAGTGGACACCATTCTGAAGCAAGACACCAAACAGCTGCACTGTCTGATGGTGACTTAACAGCTCCAGAGCAGACCACTGAAGGTGAACAAAGCTGTGGAGTTGCTGTGCCAATGCTGATTGATGACATGGCCTTGGAGCCGACCCCCAGTTGCCATCAGTCACAGGCCATCAACCTGATTGATTGTCTCAGGCCACAGTCAAGATCAGCAGTGATGGTGACAGCTGGTTCTCCAGGTGCAGCAGCCACTTGCATTCAGCCAGAACCAGGATCCCCACCGCTGCAGCTGAGCTGCCCTGCACAAGCGCCAACAAGTAGCACACACCCATATTTGTCTAACGCCTTACCAGCAGCCTTGGACGCTTTCTTTGCTCAAAACATTACCCAATTAGCCAAGCAAACTGGTACACCTGCCATGGCTGTTAGGCAAGCCAGCCTCTCAGACACAGCTATTCATAATCCTGTCAGATCTTCAGTTCCAGTCTTCAGGGCAGATGCACATACTCAGCCTAGTCAGAAACTTCCTCTTGGTGACTTGTTGTGTGCAAATGCTTTCAGCCAAGCAGCACCATGCATCCCTGCTCACACACCTTCTCCTGCCCCTACTACACAAGTGCCAGGTGGCCCTTGTCTTGGGCTGCTGAATGCCATCAGGGAAAAGCCCCAGAGCGCCTCTGATCAGGGTTTCTTGATTGCTCTTAACTCGTGCTCAGTCAACACAGTCACCAAGCAACCCAACAAGGGCCTTGCCTCATGCCCTGTTCCAATGATGGGGGCTTCAGGCAGTCCAGCCATACATGCTGCTGCCCTTCAGCCTGCTCCCTTTTGCCTGCCTTTGCCAAAGGCGTCAGGCCTTCTACAGGAGCCATGGGACAAGGCAGAGAGCTGCCTATCAGCATCCATTGTGCCATTTTGCCCTTCAAGAGTGTATTCAGAGCCAACAGCTGCTGGCTTTGGTCACAATCCAACAGCTCATGTAACCCCTCAGGTATACGACGCATGTAACACCTACAACTTGGCATAGCATTGCAAGTGCAGCATGTAGACTTGTGTGGGCTTCTTTGCTGATCTGCTACTCTGCACATGTTGTATGTGCCACCTTACAGCGCGGAACATCCTGTCTGTTGTATCACATTAGAAGGTTGCCGTCACCATTCAGGCCAGAGCTGCCTTTCACAATCCTCTCCAACAGTTTTTCAAAAGGCTTTGTTTGGTCTGCAGCAACACTACATAGGCTCTAGCTGCACAGCACGCGCCCCCAGGCCTCAATCAGCCTTTCTGCAGGGTCTGACAGCTGACTGTCAGCATGTCAAGCAACAGAAAGCCTCTGCTGCTCTTGCCACTAGTCCAACAAGACGCCAGGTACAGCATTTCTCATGGTCTGAGCAAATGCATGGTGCTCCTTTGTCGATACGCATGTGTCTCTTGCATGCTGCATCTGCAGGTGCTGATAGCCAAGCAGTGTTGCCAGTCCTAGGGGAACATGCACGCCTCTTCACTGCTTGATTGTACAGTCATTGGTCTGCTGCTTGCAGAGTCAGAAACCAGGCAGAACGGACAGTGCCAACTTGCAGTTGGCATTCCAAGAGGAGCCAGATCAACATGCATCAAGTGATGCGAGCATTTCAGACATGTGACAGCAAAACATGTCAGGTGCAAGGCTTGCAGGTGCCTGACTCACATTGGTATAGCTTAGGCACACGCACCTTTCAACATTCGCAACTGTGAGTTCTGCACAATTGTTCACAGTAGCTGTGTATGCCATGCTGAACACCTGATTGGATGCCACCAGCAATACAAGTGATTCGCACTTTGCAGCATCGCGCACACACCTAAATACACACATTTTGTATGCTAGCACTATGCAAAATCATTATGCTAAAATGGCAGGATTGTAAAGTAGAAACCTAATGTAGCAATGTAACAATAAACCCACAGAGTGTGGTCACCTGCCAGGTTGGCCTGCCTGGTTGCAGCAATACAAGACTGTGCCTTGTTTGCTCAGACTACTGCCTAATTTGCCCGACATTCACAGCCTGTCAGGCCCTTTGTAACAGTAGTATAAGAAATTAGTAGCACAATTAGCTTATCAGCTTGTCACAGATCACCGGGAATGCCATGCTCACTGACCTGTATGCTCATGCATGCACAATGGGTGTTTACATCATCATTGCATCAGATTGATATCATCTGCAGGGGAACTAAAAGAGCAGTGCCAGGAGCTTGCAGCAGCGTCATGGAGTGCCCTTGTCCGTCAGAGCTCTGTTGCAACAGCCAAGCTAGGCAGCAATTGCATTGGTAAGACCACACAAGTCGTCCCTAAGTATTACATTGCCTGCTAAGTATGCCAGTCAAGATGGATTGAGGTGAAGGCGCTGCATTGTCCATGAATGCCTGACTTGTTGAGAGTTATACCAGCTGAATAAGTTGTCTTGCCATGGCTGTATACAAACATTCTACTTGGCTGAGCATACGCAATACAAGCACAGTACTTTGTGTTTGACATCACTTGAGATGACATGGCTGTATGGACACAACCAGTGGCTGTCAGCAGCAGATAGCGCTGTATTTGAACGTGCATTTCCTTTGCAGCTGGTGCATGAGGTCAACAATTCACACGCACTGCGACTTGCAGGCACTTTGAACATGACGTGGGCATGTGAGCAGAAAGCATATTGACAAAAGTAGGTATTTGTTCAGCGTATGATCAAACTAAAGACATGAACAAGCGACAACAGTGGTTTCTACAACAAAGACAATGTAATATGTCGTGCAACATGTGAAGGTACCAGGTACTTAGTGATGAATTAGGACCCTGCCCTGTGAACACACATGATCTGCTGAGGCTAGAGCTCAACATTGCAAAGCCTGCTGCTCCAAACAGAAAGCATACTGCCTAGAGATCAAGCTTGTTGCTAGCATTGACAATGACACAACTAGTGTTGAGCATAGTACTGTATACACATCTATAGTACTTATACGCAAATATATATATAAGTACCCTGCTGACTCCTGACTCTGATCTGCTTCACAGGAAAAATTAAGATTAGGCTGTAATTGATCCATTACGTGATTTGTCACGTGGTCTGCACGTGCTGTGGAAGCTTCTATAAGATCAGTAAAACATTTATATTCATGTTAGTCATATCTTCAAAACCCTACCATTCTTCAGAATCCGCGGCATGCAGGTAGGGTAGGGTGTGTGCATAACTCAATGATTTTACTCAAGACTCACATATTGCTGAGTTAGACTCAGGTTCCAAACTCAAACATTATACAGATAATAGTCTACACTAACTACTATATATTCTTAATATTTATCAAATGAACTAATGAACCTAGGAACCAAGCAAGCCTTAATCTCAAAGATAGAGATTTTACAGGATTTAAAGGGTTGTGGCTAGTACCGGTGCATCAGTGCCGCAGATAAACCCTAGTGAGTCAGCACTATAATATCAACCCCACTCCCACCTCCTGCCTGGCTTTTCCCACCGTTTCGATCATCAGAAGGGGGCCGCGAGCTGTGAAAGGCTCACATACAGAGGAATGCAATGATTTCACAGTAATTACGGTCTGTAACAGACCGCTTACAGGGTCTAGAAGCTTCTGCATGCAGAGGATTGCAGTGTTTTGTCATGCTTTCGTGCAGAGTGCAGAGCGCGATTAGTCAGTGTTTTGTTTGCGTTTTGGACTACAAGATCCTTGAACTGGATCACTTTTTTGCGCATGCCTTTGAGCGTACTCCGCCGACACATGAGATGGCAATACGGCCTATAAATAAATTGCTATAATCTAACATTGTGACTCAGTGTGGCATGGGAGTCTCAGTGGTATCACTGCTGGTGGGACTTCCATGTTGGGTGAAGGAGGTACAGGTCAATGTCGACATCAGCATTCCATGTACTGAGGCTTGTCCCCTTTCACATACACCTTGCAGTGCATGCTAAGCCTGCAACTGGCTCACAAAATCAATGGTGAGGCATGCCTTGATGCCTACCTAAGTCTTCAGGATCAAATGTGACAGTCTATCTGCTGCATTTCCCTTATGCATTGGTTCGTCATGCCTTCTGGCTCCTGACTGCTTCAAGGGAAGACTGGACATCTGCAAAAGGCAGTCTGCTCAAGCCCATGCTGTCAGGGAGTAAGGCAAAGGGGTGCTGTTGGCCAATGGCATGAAACTTCTGTTGTATACTGTGAGTGCCCTATGCCGCAGAAGCTTGGCATATTCGCCCTGACCTTCAAAGCAAGGAATACGGATAATAGGGTGTTGAAATATGCTAGGCACTTGGAATGAGTCAGTCATGAAATGGTTAGTCATAGTTGGGTCATGTGTCTCTATTATGGCTAGTTTCGTACAGCAGCGTCCCGCAGTCAGCTGTTTTAGGCGTATAAAACAGTGAAATAGAAGAAACAACAGAGAGGCGAACAGTCTTGTAATGATTCTGTCTGCTTACACAAGACCGCCGTGACGTCCTTATTTCAACATAGGGTCCTCGGTACAAACAATCTGATTGAAACTTCTACGCTGAGCTATCAAATACAACGCTTAAGGCGCTTCTATCTGTACAGCCTCAATACTAAAATCCCATGCAAGCGATTCACTGGTCCACTGCACAGCTTTAGCGGTGTACTATTAGGGCCCAAAAAATGATGAGGTAGCAGTGGCATATAGTGCTTCGATCCTCAGGCTGAGATGCTCCTTCAACTCTTGCAGACTGATATCAAACAATTCCTGTACATGCTGCCCATTAAAGTAGACATTTGCCTTGCAGCGGCTGTACATGTAGTGGTACCAGGTTTCACAATCCACATATCTTGTCACTTGTGGTATGCTCTTGTGCAATATGCTGTCTGTTTGCGCATTGTGGCCCCTGCCTTGTGCTTGTGGCGACGCACATGCTTTTTGTGAGCCGGGCGTGCCAAGTGGTATAATTGTATTGTATAATTGGATCACAAAAATCAAACCGATGCCTGAAAGTCTGGCAATCTGTTGTCAATGTCTCCTTAGTTTATAGTTGGCTGCATTTATTGTTGTCTCCATCAATCAAAGTACTGGAGCAAGACAACAGATCTGTCTAGACTGCGTTGACTTTCACATTGCATCACCTTACATCCACGGGACAGTAGACTAGATCATATGCCAGATTGCATAACTGTATATCAACAAGACAGCAGAGTGAACCTTATACCATATTGCTTCACCGTACTTTGACTTGACAGCAGACCGAATCATATACCAGATTGCATAACTGTACAACAAAACAGCAGACTGTTTCACTCCAGACTGCATAAAGATAGCTGACTAGATCTTGTACCAGATTGCATGACTGTACAACAAGACAGCGTACTGGAGCCTGTTCCAGACTGCACAAACGTATGTCAATCAAACAGCAGATTGGATTCTGATTCAATGTATAGTTGTACAACTTAGCAACAGCACACTGGATCTTACGCCAAATGGCACAACGGTACACCAGTAGGGAAAAACACTGTATCTCACTCCAGACTGCATGACTATACACCAGTAAGACAGCACACCGGATCTTAGTCCAGGTTGCATGACTGCAGGTGAGCGAGGTTTCAGCAACTTTGTGCAGTTCTGACCTTCACGAGAGGTGCTCAGCACCAAGGTACGTATTGTTCAGCATGTCCTCCAATCTTGAGCCCATTTTGGCCATTTGCAACTGTATGAGAGCAAGCAGTACACGTACGCCATCTTCAGATGTCCCAGTTGTCCTTGGCATGGTCATCAGCAGCCAAGGGATGCACATCACGGTAGACCTGAGCCCCGCAGGAAAGGCTGACTTGGGTTGTTGGATGTGCTACCAGACCAACTTTGCAAGATACTGCACAGTTGAGCAGTACAACCGTAATACAAGGACCCATCAGTATCACAACTACAGCTGCCGTCAATAGTCTGCTTACAGTAATGGCACTGCTTCAGCAGAAACCTTGGAGTGAGCGCTGTGTGCAATGCAAATGGCGGTGAGGCCAGCCAGTGTTAGCAGACGAGCCTGCGCACTTGCTGCTGTGACCATTGCCGTCGAAAACACTTGTGCCGCAAGCTGCAAGGCTTTGGCTAAAGCAGGGGAGTGAGGCAAGAAAGGTAGTGTCAGCCAACAGTCAGGTTCGAGGCTGCCCAGCAGGCAAGACTCATAAGAAGCAATACCCTGAGAAGGTCAATCCTTCTGGCAAAACAGGCCAGCTGTGCCTAGTGTCTAGTTTTGTCAGCAAAGCAGCAAGCAGGAAGCTGTGGCTGTTCACACGAGGGGTAGCAAAGGCTTACTGCCTGGACAAGCTTGCCTCTGACAAAGGTTGAGCCTGATCAGTCAGCAAACCTTTGTTTTCAGTGCAACCACTTGCAGAGGCTTACCTAGCACGAGAATTTAGCCCCAAGTTTCTAGTGACTGCTGACTGCGTCAGCCTTTTGCCAACAGCTTATACCGTGCTTGGCGGGAATTTTAAATCTGGCTAGGGCTTGCAGGAATGTGAACAGCTGGGGTTGCAGAGTTGGGTGTGCAATCCCTGATGGTATGGTGACTGATGTTCATATGTCAGTTTGGGATGCACAACAATGTTCAAGGCCACAGACATGCAAATGTGTGTAAGCAGACTTATGATGCCAGTTGTAGTGCCTTTAGGGTGTCCACAGCCATTACTTCACACTACTGTCATACAAAACACAACTGTTGCGAGTGGAACCTGTCCAGAAGGCAAGTCAGTGGCAACAAATGACAGAAAAAGCAAGCCAACTTCAGCAAGGCAACAGAGCAACCTGACAGCACATGTGCCAGATTTGAGCATACCAGCTGCGCAATCACAACCTCACACCTGTAAATAGGGTGTGATAAAAGTTACCTCAAAGCTTCAAGTCCCTCAATGATGCCTCCCAATTGCTGCGTTGGAGTCCCACCCATCTGAATTGTTGGTGCCCTGATTCTGCTGAGCTTCATCTCCAGCAGTGCTGCCATGATGCGGCCTTGGTCACCAGCTCCAGCTTGCCTATCATGCCCTTAAAGCTATCTGCTATGGACACCATGTTGTCAACATGACAACATGGTGTCCATAGCTGGCTTGCACCTGCTCTGCCCGCTGCTTCCTGCTCTGCAATCCTGATCTCAGCTGAGATGCTGTCCTAATGGCCTTCTTGCACAGATGCAAAATGCACATGCTCTGTGAGAGGTCACAGCAAAAACGTGTGCTATGATGGCTCTGATCAGTGTGGATGCAAGCAAGACAGCCATGCTGCATGGGGACTGAGCTGTCAGCAAAGTATGCATGCAAAGCCTGGAGCACAAGCATCTTTAAAAGCCACTATGTAGGTTATGGCACACAGCAGATTTTGGCATGACCAACACGATTGTAACAGTCAGTATGGGTTGCATTAGTCATGCAGCCTGCGTGTGTGGACCACGAAGCCTGTAACGTGTACATTGGGACGGTGCATACCTGGTTCTGGTTATCGTAGGCAGCCTTCAACATGTCATAGCCAGTTTGAGCCTGAGAGATGGCCAGCTGCAGCTTGGCCACATGGCCTCAGCTCCAATGATGTCTTGTAGCTGGCAGCTGCCTGTCTCTGGTGAGAAAGCTGCTTCTGCAGGCTAGTGACTTGCAGCCTTGTGTGTTGCAGCCAATGCTGCAGGTCAGCAGCGAAGGCGTCTCTGGCAGCCTGCTTGGCTTTGCCGGCCTGTAGTGTCTGCTGCGACTTGTGCTTCAAGAGCTGCAGCGCTGGCTAGCCTGCTGCTGTGATGCACTTCTGTGGGCAGTCAAGAGCTGACAACAGGGTGCCATAGCTGCTGACTACATTGCGCTGAAACTGCTGATCCTGCAGTGCCCTGAGTTGCAGGCTGTGCTGAGACTTCTGATTGGTTGCACAGCTGCTGTAGCACAGTGAGCTGCTGCTTGGCTTCTTGCTTGACTGTAGCTAGCTGCTCCTCAGCTTCTGCCTTTACATTCATCAGCTGCTTAGTGGTCTGAGTTTCAAGCGTGCTGATCAGCTGCTGACTGGCTTCCTTCAAACCACTCACTGTCTGGTGCAAACCTGCCATGGTGCTCTCAGCCTCAGCTTGTGTTGCTTGGCGTGTGACAACAGACTGCTGCAGCTGCTGTCGCAAAGTCTCGTTCTGGCTCTGATACTTGACTAGCAGCTCCTCTTGAGTCTGTGCAGTCTGGCCAGCTTCAGCCATTTGAAGCTCAAGTGCTACAATGCTTTCCACCATATTTGCACGATTTGCATCCAGCTCATCCTCAAGCTGCTGTACTTGCTCTGCACAGATCTGCTGAGCACCAGCAAGCTGTTGCACATGAGCTGTGGCCCTAAAGGCAGTCTGGCTGGCATCAGCCAACTGGCTCTCAAGGGTGGACAGCTGAGCTTGCTGGTCTGCACAGGATCCGCTCAGCGTCATCAAGCTATTGCTCAAGAGCTGTGACGTTAAAGACAGTCTGGTTGGCGTTAGTCAACATGCTCTCAATCTCAAGGGGGGGCACCTGAGCTTGCTGGTCTGCACAAACTTGTTGTGCACTAGCAAGCTGTTGCTCAAGTATTGTCACCTGAAGGTTGTCTGGGCCTGAAGAGACTCAGCATTAGCACCCCAGCTCTGCCATTGCTGCAACAGCTGCTCTTGTGACTGTGCATTTGCAACAGCATCACTTAGCTGCATTCTGAGGCCTGCAACGACACTAGAATCCTGCAGGCTGTGAGCATCGGCTGCAGCTAGCTTGTCATGAAGCTGTTGCAGTTGCTGTGACTGAGCTGAGCTGTGCCCTTGCTCACACTCGAGCTGCCCCTCGAGCTCAATCAAGCTCAGGATATGCTGCATATGTACAGCCTCTGTTGCAGTTGATGAGTGCTGACACAACTGTAGTTATTGTTCTGTCTGGGCAGCAAAGTCCTGGGCTAGCACCAGCTGAGTCTCAACCTCATGCATCTGCTCCGCATGTCTCAGCTGCTGAGCCTCAGAGACAGTCAGTGCTGCCTCATGCTGTTGCAGCCTCGGTGCCACTTGGAGCTAAGATGTCTCAGCAGTGTTCAGCTCTGGATGGTCATTTGGAGCGGTGCCAAAAAAATGCTGCCACCGGGCAACTCTCCTCTGGGTGCGTTGCTGAGGTTGCTGCTGCTGCACGTCCATTGCTGCAAGCTGTTGAAGGTGCTCTTGCTGAACAAAGCAAGCTGTTGCACATCCTGCTGATGCATTGTGGCAAGCTTGTGATCATGCTGCTGCTGTTGCTGGGCACTCAGCTGAGCAGTAAGGCCGCTACTGTCTTGTGCTGCTACGCGCGCTGGAGTCAGAGCATTGGGTGAGCCTTGCTCTTGCAGAGGCTAGATTGGCACAGTTGTAGACCAGGGTCAGATGCAGCTGCCACATCATACAGTGCATTTGCTAACACTGGGTACTGTCTATCACTCAGACATTAGCCGGAAGGTGTTGCAAAGTAATCCAAGGCAAACTTCGGGAGTGCCTCTGAGGCTCGAGTGCTGGACATGCATGCATGCATATGTGCGGGACACATATGTTGCTTGTGAACGACGCTAAGATACCAATGTCAATTTTGCAGTCGATGCCACAATAGCTGAATAGATGCAGTAGGCCAGCACACATGTAGATATACAACTGCCAGCTCTCAAACTTAGCTCTGAAATGCATTTGTGACTCACTTGCTGTCGCTGTAGTTGTTTGAAATGTGTGACAATTTGCACAAATCCTGCCCTGATGCAGCCTGTGAAGCCGGCCATTCAGCAAGACATGTATCATTAGGACCCAGGATGGAAGGGGCTTGGGTGTTGGGTGCAACAGAGCAAGTGCTAGTTCAAAGCTGCCCTTCAAAATCTTATGGCTTGCACTGCCTAAAGTACTGTCGTGACATCACACAGTGGCAGGGCGAGTGTGCTGGACGCAGCCCTTCGTCTGAAGCCACCATCTATGACTTGGCGTTGTTGCTCAGCCCGGCGTCAAGTTGTTGACAGCATAATCGAGGGTCCACCGCCATCCGCGTAGACCATCTGACCTATATCTGTGTACGCACGCCTGGTCGCCAAACCTGGAGATCAGGGCTTTTTAAGCCCTTTGCCGTGCACAACGGCTTGAATAGGCTGCATCCGTGCTGGATAGCATGGGGCAAGCCAGGCTTAGGGAGGCCCTCAACGCAGGAGGCCCTAGTACGCAGAAGGAGAAGGGCCCTCCCGTAGCAGATGGCATCCTGACAGTAACTCCAGACACTGCAGAAGCACTCGAGTGGAAAAGCAGGCGGTCAGCAATAGACAGCGCGGGGACCTCTTCGTCTTACTTAGAAGACGATGAGGGTGCGCCACTTGCCCCCCATTGCAGTTTTGCACAGTTTGTGTAGGAGCCTCTGCCTGAGTTGAAGCCAGCACTGATCTTTTGCAGAACCTCAGCCTCATGGGCTGTATGGAAAGTTCACTTGGAAGATCGAGAACTTCTCTGAGATTAGCAAGAGGGAGCTTAGGAGCACAGTCTTCGAAGTGGGCAGCTATAAGTGGTAAGCAGCATGTATATAGCGGGAACAGCATGCACTACCGTATACACATGCCATGTACAGTACACTCAGGCATACCTGGCACATGCAGGTACATCTTGGTGTATCCGCAAGGGTGTGATGTGTGCAATCACCTCTCCTTGTTCCTGTGCGTGGCAGACTACGATAAACTGCTGCCAGGTAAACAAGCTGCTTTGGACTAATGTCAAAAGCTGCTTTGCTCCTCATATAGCTGACCTGGTCTGGCTTGATCCACACACTTGCCATGCAGGCTGGAGCCATTTCGCGCAGTTCACAATTGCTGTGGTCAACAAAGACCCAAAGAAGTCCAAATATTCAGGTGTGCACTGCATCATGTGCCTTGCGTTGGACACTGAAGCTTGCATGCACTAAAGCCTCAAGTCTGGGTGCACATGCAATGACAGGGGTCAGGATGAGCATGTTGCTGCAGCGTCAAGATGTGTCGCACGTTGCAACCCATCTTATGATGGTTGCTTGGTTGTCATGAGCACCATCACTCACAAACTATGCGGCATATATTGTCTCTATTTCTGCTGTGGCCAGTGGTATCATGTTTTGCTAGGCTCACCTGAAGGTGCTGCTGACGTGACATGCTCTGCTCAAAATCAGTTTTGCTAGCCTCACCTGAAGGTGCTGCTGACGTGACATGCTCTGCTCAAAATCAGTAGGAGTATCTGCTATCATGCCGTAGGAGCATGCCTGATAGCCCTGTCTGATGTTGTTGCTCTCCTTTCTGCAGACACGCTGCACAGGTTCTGCAAGAAGGAGCATGACTGGGGGTGGAAGAAGTTCATGGAGTTGTCCAAAGTGCTGGAAGGCTTCACTGTTGCCAACACCCTTGTCATCAAGGCCCAGGTTCAGGTCATCAGGTATGCCTCCACCGCTATGAGTTGTGAGTTTGAACAAGTTGCATGTATGTATGTGTCCCTTGCCTCCCTTGGCCAGTGAGCGTTGGTACACTCCCCTCAGCCAGCCATGCCATCAGAGCATGCTACTACCAAGCCTGTTGTTCATACAACGCCTCATGGCTCTGTGAACCTAGAGCTGACTGAGCATGTCAGGCCACAACAATAGCACAGCAGACCAGCGGTCTTTACCAGTCAGCAACAGCGTGGTGCACCGGCATATGACTTGCGAGCAGCGGTCAGTGTGAACCAAGCAGAGTCACAAATTAATGCACAGACTGGAACAAACAACGTCATGAGTTGTGAACAAGGTCAGCATTCAGAGACCGTATCAGCTGCACTGACAGGGCAGCCCGACAACGCTGCAGGCAAGACCACCCATAGGGCGAGCAGCTGGGCAGCAACAGATATGCTGACTGCAACAATTGCTATCAGTCCTGTGCTGCACCCCCTTTTCACAGTGATCATTGTGATCCTGGCATTTGGTGTCATTGTTTGGGTGTGTTGCATTCATGCTTTCTGTCGTTGCTAACACTATCCAGTCAACACTGCAGCAGCCTTGCTGCTGATGCTGATGCTAGTCATGTCTTTACACATTCTTTAGGTCACAGACAGCAGCATGGCGAGCTTAGGGTCCTGGAGGGTCATGCAGCCACCAAGTGCAGTTGTTTGAAAGACACCACAAAGGCTTCTCAGGCAGACTTTTCAGCCATACCTCGTGCAGTGTATGATCAGCAATCAGATAGGTTTGTCATCAATTGAGACTGCATGCTGGGCCTTCAGCATCAGTGACTTTCAGTGTTGGGATTGATCATCATCTGCAGGGACAGGCCAAGCCTGCCATTCAGATGCCTGGACCCGCAGTATCGGCGGGAGCTGGTGCGCGTGTATCTCACCAACGTGGAGGGAATCTGCCGCCGCTTTGTGGATGAGAAGCGGGAAAGCCTGCTGCGCATGAAGGAGACGACTGCTAGCTTCAAGGCGTACTGGGCCAGCCAGACTGCCAATGACAAGAAGGCCCTGGTGCAGCACAAGGGCAGCGACATGCTCAAGGTCAGACCTGCTGTCATGTTGACGCATTGTTGCTTCAGTGTCAGGGCAACTGACTTGGCATGTCTGGCACCACTCCTGCTGTACAGATGTTTGTGGCTCACCAGTAAGGCCTGTCAGTGAACATTCTGTAGCTGTTGCTGAATGATGGGCTTGGTTCTCTAAGCAAGGGACAGTGTCTAAATTTGCGTCATCATCACAGGTCATGTAGAGCCAGACAGCAGGCCAGATCCACTGCACACCTCGATGTGCTTAGAAAGCACAATACATGTCACGCTGGACATGTTTAAGGGCAAATATTGTCCCATGTTGTTATTGCATTGTATAGCGCTGGCTGTTGTTGCAAACAGCAGTTGCATTGTCAAGCATGTCAACCACATAACAACTGTGTAACATGACTCTAACAGACATTGTGTAACAGCATATGGACACATGGCACAGGGGCTGGTGAAGCGCTTCTTCAATGAGAAAGAGGTGACCAGCACCCTAGTCATGGATGCCCTGTTCAGTGGCTGCAAACAAGTAGAAGAGGCCAGCAGAGCCGGCATTGGTCCCAAGGTATGCTGTCTCTGGCTCTACAAGTCTGTGCAACAGGGAATGTGTAGATGTCTCAATAGCAAGCAGTGATGGCAACTGTTCACGCCTGACATGTGGTGCAACCGTGCATGCCATGTCGTGTCAACTGTTGGCACAACAATTCGCAAGGCAGCGTTTTGTGCTGCATTTAAGCCGTCTTGGGCAGATTTGGTTGCTCATCCTGTGTGACTATTTGGCATGTGTGCAGCAGCGACAGCAGCCACAGTCAAGAGCAGGTACAGTATCTAGCTCACAGATGCAAAGCCCCCAGCACTGTGTGCATGTGCAGAGTAGAGAACAAACTTCACAGCAGCTTACGAACATGTGCTATATATTTCTGAACAGGCATACAGTGCATCCATCATAAATCCTACCAAACATGGGCGCATTTGAATTTGTAAAGAGAAACTCATATAGCATTTGTTGTTTGCGCAGGGCAAAAGGCGAGTGCTGAGTCCGCCAGTGGTGATCAATGCAGACAAGAACATGTATGCTCTGGGGCAGGATGTGCTAGCAGTGCTTGACAAGGCCTGCCAGGAAACAATTCCCATGCTCAGGTAATGACAGATGCTGATGGCCTGTAAATGTTGGCTGCAGATATGACCTGCAGTACAGTCTGTGACGCAATATGCTCTCATGTGTGTATGTGTATGCGAGTTTGCTTTTGGACACATGTGTTTCTGCGTGTGCATTTATGCCTGCATCTTGCTTGCACACTCTTTGTTGAGAGTGGCAGCTATAGAGGCCGTGAGAGAATTGGCCATACACATGCAGACAGTACTGTTGAGTAGCAGCTGAAAGCAGTGATCATGTGACATGCAGCGTCGGCAGTGCTGCACTAGGAGGCCTGTCAACATTTTGCTGTGTTAGCAATTGTTAGCATTGCAACCCTGTCACAAACTTGCCTGTTTCCATGTTGCCCTCTCGCTTGGGTTGCTACAGGGGTTTGCGCCTAAACCAGGCAGAGAAAACACTGTCAAACTGCTACCACAAGAACCATCAGCATTTGCAGCTTCGAGAAACTTGCTGCCTTTTGTTTACATGCTCCTTCAGGCCCCCTCCAGGGCGTTGCCACAGGCCTCTTCAGAATTGCACCCAATCATTGTCTGCTGGCTCATCCTTCATGTATGCAATGGTGTTTATGCAGGGATGAGAAGCCTGCAGATGCTCTGACTGTGCGCCATGGTCCTGAAACAGACGACTACAACCGGGATTTCATTGAGAGGGACGAGAGACGGTTGGCAGACCTTGGCCGCAAGACTGTGGAGATGTATGTCATTGCACACATCATTGCAGACCTGGAGGTAAGACTAAAGCTGATGATTGCCCCTTTGTAGTGGTCTCCTACTTGGCATGATTGTACCAACCGCAGCTTTCCCAAATTTGTGTAATGGTGTGTGATGGATGTATATGCCTTGCAGTTGGCTTTCACCACATGGGCCTTGTAAGCGTTGTTAACTAACAGCACTCCCGCATTTGTGCTACACCCAACATAACTTGCAAGCTTTATTTAGGAAGTATGGGATTTACAGCAAGTCTGCAGCTGTTGAGCATGCGAAAGATTTGCACGACAGAACATGCAAATTTGATGCTGTTTGACATGTCATAAAGGGAAGCACACAAACACAGCACTTGTGACGGCTCAGTATGGCAGTTGCTGAAAGCGTGACAGCGTCTCAGGCTGCTAGGCTGCCATGTCACATCAAGAAAGATATAGAGGTTGTCTGTGTTTCCACATGTGAGGGCTGCTTGTTCAGGAGCACCATGTGAAGTTTGAGAAGTACAAGATGCAAGATGCGCTCATACAAGAGGAGGAAGAAGGACAGCGCATGGACAAGAACAAAGCAGCTGCCAAGGCAGCTTCTGAAAGAGAGAAGAAGCAGCGTAAGAAGGTGAGTCATGCTGTTATGATCACTGCTGCAAGCTGATATTTTCGCTGCATTCAGACTAGTTTCACATGCTGGGTCGTTCTGTTGACTTCTCATTTTGGCACTTTGCTTATGGACTGGACGGTGGCAGGTGGTATGCTGAGTAATGCTTCGCAGAGCCATTAGTTGGCCCTGTAATTGCAATCTTTGCTTCCCCAGAGCACCAGTTTGAGCTGTACCTTTGCTCTGGTCATCATTATGAGGGGCAATTGGCCCATGTAGCTGCTGAAATGAAAGCTGTTCTGGACAAGCAATGCAAGCAACAGGTCATGATGTTTCTGCTCACTGTGCACCTTGTCTGTTTCACAGGACAAGAGGCAAGCGAGAGTAGAGGCTGAGTCTGCTCGGCGTGAAGCTGAAGAAGCTGAGCGGTCTCGAGCTGAAGAGCTCAAGCGCCAGGAGACTGAGCGAGTGCAGAGTGAGCAGGCATCTGAGCGCAGGTATGCCACCGTCCTGGAGTCTCTATATGCCCCACAAGCTCCCCACACAAAATCTTATGCCCAAACTGTATTCGTAGATGCAAGTGCACATCTTGACAACCGTGCTCAGGAAAGCAGCGCTCCAGCTCAGCTTGTGCCCTTGCAATCAAGTCAAGAAGGTGCTCAGCCCTTGCAACAGAGAAAGGCTGGCACCATCACACAAGCAGCAGCATCCAATGCTCTCTCGCTGCAGAGCATGGAATGCAAAGCACAGCCATCACGTGGCAAGTGTGTTGGTGCAGGCAAGTTCAGGAGGCTTTGGAGGCGGCACAGGCGCAGGCTATTGAGGAGGCTGCTGCCTCCAGCACTGCACCTGCAGAGCTGACTGTCGGCAAAGCTATGGAAGCTAGCAAGGAAGCTGCAGCGCAGCTGGCAGCTCAAGGGATCAGTCAGCAGGCTGGATCTGACCCAGCTGATGAGCCCAGCAGGTGATCCTTGTCTTGACATCACTGTATGTCAAACAGCTGTGAGGTGTTTTAGTCTTGATTGACTGCATCACTAATGCGTTGGGCCCGCCATGGGGAACTTCAATGAGGTGCTACCCAGCAATTGACCAAGTTTTAGAATGACCAGCTTATGTTCCCAAGTGTGGTGGCAAGTACCCAAAAAGGTCTCTTTTGGAAAACGAAGAAAACTCATGGACAAACGCAAAGCGTGGCGCTTTCGCGTTCCCAGTGTTGATTGGTGTTTTCACAACAGTCGCTTCCTAGGCTTTGATTTAATATGCAACTGTATGGTTTGCATCGAGTAGCATGGCAGTCAAAAGTTTGTCACGTGCTAAGGGCTGGGGCACTGTACAGGCAGAAACATGCAGAGTTGAGCAGCAACTCACTGACCTGTTCATTGCTCATCAACTGCCTGCAATCAAACTTGCTTTTCACGTCAGTGTGCGCAATCTCCTTTGGCTGTCACCATGCAACTGCAGTTCTTCGATCTGCCTGATGAGGTTAGCACTGTTCATGCCTGCTGCAGTAGCACCAGCACAGCCCCCAAGGATGACAGGGGGGGTGCGGCAGGGGGCTCAGGGCGGCAGCCGGCTGATCCGTGTGCCAGCGGCAGCTCATCCTTGACTGACCTGCCACTGGAAGAAGAGTGCAGCGGGACCAGCAGAAGGCTGACTGTGGACAGCGAAGAAGATGGGTTCAGCTTCAATGAGGATGAAACTGAGTCACAAGAGGTGAGGCAACATTGGAGGTTCTTATCAATGGTCAGACCCTGCTTGTCTTACACACATCTTTCTGCACATATGGCAGATGCAACCCTGCTTTGCACTGTAGTCATGTCTGAGTGACCTTAAAAGGCATCCTCAAGCTTTGTCCAAGGCGCATTATGAGAACAGGTCACACTGCCGTGCCTTTTTTCACATAAATTGCGACATCACAAAAGATTGTAGCAGATGCAGGCACAGGCATTTACTGATTTGCATTTGTCATACCTTACATCTGGCTGTTACAGAAGCATTCCAGCACAATCACATGATCAGAGCTTTGGTGTTGGCACATGTACTTTTTGTGCATCTCCAAGAACCGTTTGCTACATGCAGAAATAACATCAAACACAACTCAGGTCATTTGGCTCCCTTGGTTGCAGGAACTGATACAGAGTCTGCATCTTCACATTGACAGCCTGAAGAACCAGGTGGGCAGCTTGCTGGATGAAGCAGAAGCAAAGGAGCGGCTGGTGGGCGCCATCAACCAGCAGCTGGACATCAGAGACAAGCGCATCCGGGACCTCACCAAGCAGCTGCAAGAGACCGGAGGGCAACTGGCAGAAGCCTCCACTGCTCTTGAAGCCAAAAACGTCTTGCTCAAGGAAAAGGAGAAGGTTCGTTCCTTGCAACTTTCTGAGCTTGCTTTGCCCGCATTCGCAAACTTGGCATGTTTTGTGTGTTTCAGCCCGTATGGCAGCTTCCCAAAAGCGCAGGGTGGGTTTGCATCCCAAAGTGCATGGCATAGCATAGCAGGTCGTCGTAATGCTGTTAAGTCTGTGAGCTGAAACCTGCAGGAGGTTGCTGACAAAGATGCTGAGTTGTCATCAGTAAGGCTGGGGCGCCAGCAGACGCCGCAGCAGCAGTTGCCACAGCAGCAGCAGTTGCAAGAGAAGCAGCATAGGGATGGCAGTGTGGCCAGCACTAGTCGCAGGTGATCAAGCATGCTGCTCCACCTCCACACATGCTGAAAACTAGCTTGAGCTTGCATCTGCTGTCTTGAAGTGGTCATAATTGTAAAAATTGTGAGAATGATTGAGTGCTTTGATTGGTTGTGTCATATCTTTCGGATTTTGTGAACATGTCAACCAGCTTGTTGCTAAACAGCTGACACAGCTGTCCGCCCTTATTTCCTTTATTGTGAAATGGAAAAACATGCAGAAATTTGGAATAGCAGGTGACAGTTGAATGCATGGTGCAGCAGTGTTGGTGTGGCATCACCCTGTGGTGAGGAGAGCAGCGCAAGGAGCAGCGCCAGCAGTGACTCACATCCCCTCAGCCCCACCACCAGCATGGACACCCCCACAGACCCCTCCCTGCACCCCTATCACAATCCCCTCAACCCCCACCATCGCCCCCAAAGCCACTCCTTTCACCATCCAGCCCACTCTGCACAAGCTCACACTCTCTCAAGAGACAACAGCAGCGGCACAAGTCACTCTCAGCGCACGGACGGAGTGAGTGAGAATGGTGGTGAAAAGGTAGCACTTGAGCGTGCCTCCACCCATGAAAGCAGCAGCCATGCGCCTGATGATAGAGGCTCAGATAGGGGTTCAGACAGGCATGCAGGCACAGCAGGTCTGAAAGCCACTGGAGTTGTGGGCAGTTCTGGCATCGACCAGAGCCATCAGAGTTCTGTACAGTCCAAGATAGGAGGCCGGTCAGGCACAGGCCCGCAGCCTCAGCAGCCTTCAGCAGCACCACCCAGTGGTGCTTCAGCATCTGGCAAGCCTGACTCTCTGTCTGCTGCGACAGCGGCAGCAGCAGCAGCCTTGAGGCCTGTGAAGCATGGCAATGGCAGGACCCAGAGCAGCAGCATAGCCACAGGCCCAGGCATCGGCTTAATTGCGGGGCACTCCCAAGCACTTCCAGGGCATCCCCACACTACCTCAGGGCCTCAAGCCGGCATGTCCAATGGCGTCAGCGCTAAGCCCAGTCAGCAGCAGCAGCAGCAGCAGCAGCAGTCTGCCAAGCAGGCAAATGCTCGCACACTGAATGGCAATGCAGCAGCCTTTGTGCCAGCTTCCATCTCTGGAGGCATGCCAAGCATCAGCAGCAGCTTGTCACTCACTTCCACCGGCAGTGGAACCCTGAATGGCCATTCTGGTCATGCGAGTCATACCTCATACCGCAATGCTGCAGCTGGTGTGAGCGCGCCTGCATCAGCTGCCCTTGCTACCACCTCAATGGCCCTGCCCTCAGGTGCTGACAAGGGCTCTTCAAGTCAGGGCAGTTTGTCACCTCGACAGAGTGTAAGCTCTGGGCTGCACATGTCAGAAGGGGCTGCTCCTAGTAGTCCTGGGCCGGCTGTCAGCAGGGGCATGCAAAATGGGGATGGTATCTACTCATCAAGGGGACAGCAGCCACAACAGTCCCATACTGTCCCCTTCACATCGCCAGATGGCTCAAAGGTACGATTGCTTCTGCTTGCACCCATGCACGCATCCACAGAACAACATCCCAGCAATAACATGCGTGTCATCACATCTGGTTGAGTCAAGGAGTGTTTGGTGCTTTGTGTGGATCGAGATGTCATCATGCGTCTGCTTGTCTTCGGGCTTTTGTTAACATATTGCTATTGATGACTGCAGAGTCAAGGTCATGGCCCTATGGCAGACAGCTCCGGCTTGGAAGGCTTTGCCCACATGGGTCTCATAAATGACTTGCTTGCATAAACCCATGCATGATTTGCTGGTTGCTTTTGAATTTTATCCTTCATATGCTTTCAGGCAGATCTTACAAACAGTCCCAGGGCAAGACTGCATGTAACAATTGTGTACAGATTGTTGGCACATATGTAAAACACACTTTCACAGAGACCTTTATTTGATTTGGATGGGTTGACCATACCTCAACAGACCGTGTGTGGGGCACCTGGCATCAGTCATATGTCCAGACAATGATCATATGTCCAACATACTACCCTGTAGACTAGCCATGCACTTCGTGCAACTATATAGACTACATACATAGTCTGCAGGTCATTGCAAGGCAAAACTGTCCGAATGCTGCTGTATCATAGCAGCTCTACTTGTTGCTCCCAGTGGCGTACTGCTGTCTCAATGTTGTCGAGTGCATATCCAGCTGTGACCGGTGCCAACCCCTTTAAAGCCTCAAAGGTAGGCTTGACCACATATGTCAAGAAGGCAAGTTGACTTTTGGGCACCTCAACTTTCTCCCGGTCACATAGAGCTGACACTGGCATGCCTCTCTTCCTTTCTGCGTCACCCTGCATGCCGCGGCAACAATGTTATGATGCCTGTTTGTCATTCACCAGCCAGAAGTGCTAGAGAGTGACCTGGATTAGAGCAACTCATTGAGCAAAAAGCAAGCCTGTTACAATGGAATCGGCTGTCCCTGTGGCCCAAAACGCCATTGGTCAACATTGTCATTTGCACAAATTTGTACTGCAGGTTGCACCCAAGTTGCCAGCTGCCTAAGCTCATGCACCTTGACAAAGACACATCACTCTCACAGTTTTGCGCTAAAATCACCTGGTTGAAAAACTCAGTGACTACTCGGTGCGTCCACTGCAGCGCCAGGGGCAAGGGCTTGGCAGGGTTGGCAATGTCAGCACAGTGCACACACATGCGCAAAGCCAGGTTGCGCTGATCAGCGCCCCAAGCCTCTATGTCTGGCCCTAGCAGCTTCAAATGGGCAGTAAACGCCTGCAAGTGCCATAAAACGCTGCTACATATGCCAAGGGCGTCCTACTTCATGCCTGCCTATTGCCTTTGCTGTGGCCCTGATAGTGTCGTGATGCTGCTGCTGCATGATTGCATATGCACTGCAAGACAATGTAGCAGGCAGGGTATGTGTTGCCGCTGCATAAGGTCTCCCACAACTCACACCAGCAGCCAACAAGCTTGTGCGTTGTTGGGCATCCATGAGGCGCTAACAGTACACCAGTGTCCGGCCATGCTATTTCCCTCACAAGTTTCTGTTTTGTCAAGCGGCAACTAATCAGGCCTGCTTGTCTGCAGTGATTCCTGTTGCTTTCACAGGCATCATGTATTTAGCTGTACAAAACACACCGCCAGTCTTGTTGCTGAGACGTCACTGAGCAGCTGCACCAATCTGGAACAAAGCAACTACAATGCTGCTGTTGCTGTGTGTGCAGCTGGCTGTGCAATGTCTTGACCACATGCACATCAACATGGCAAGATTCTAGCTCTTGCATGCCTTACTGCTTGTTGAAGAGGCACATAAGCCCTGGACAAGCAACCGTGATTGCAGTAGTGAAATATAGAGATGCAGATATTGGTTTTGCACATTGCCTTGCAACAGGTCCATGCAGGATGCTTTAACTATAGGTGCATGTCAAGGACCACTGCAGACTTGTCAATGCTTTGCTTGACCCACCCAGCATTGCACTGCAGCAACAGCTTGACAAGCAAAGCAACAGGGTGACTAGCTACGGCGTGTATGACAGGGTTTGGCAGCAATCCTGCAGCATGGTATCTGAGAGCAAAATTGGTTGGCAAAGAAGAACAACATAGCAAGAGGTGAGACTGGTCACCTGCAACAGCTCTGAATGACCAGCCATGTCAGTGGCCAGCACGATCTGGATGACAGTGCGTCTGAAGAAGCGGAACTGGTCTGGGGAGAGGTGCTCCCACAGGTCGTTGCCCGGCCTGCGCAAGATCTTGAAAGCTGTGGCCAGATGCATGTTCTCATTCACGCTGACGTCATTGTACACCAAGGCAGTCTCGTTCCTGGTGTTGACAAGGAAATCATTGGAGACGCCTGCAGGCAGTATGCTATCACGTCAAAATGTTCACGTGTACCATTTATGCCAGCTAGTTGCATGCAGGGCAGCTCCTAGCCATGGCTGAACTGCAGTGAATAAAGTGCAGCTGGCAGATACCTTTGAACAGCTAACAATCATGTCTGCCACAATCACATCACAGATTACCAAGACAATGCATCATGCAGCAACAAACACCTTCAGATAGGGAGCACCTCTGTGGGCCACAGCTGCAATCCAAACAATGAGTGGGATGGCAAGACACAGGAGTAGCACACATGAGGCAGGCACTGACCTGGGTGGCCCACATCATGAATGCATGTGGCAAAGATCATGGCCGCCACCTCCAAGTCAGTCAGCTTTTGCGCAAAGTCATCATTGGCTAAGAAGCAACCTAGTGTCTGTGTCACATCTGCTGCATGTATGTTGTTGTGATAGGGATTGCTATTGTACGCCCGTTCTATATCCTGCACTGGCACCCACTTGGTACATTGCATGGCCGGGAATACAATATCATACGCTTGTCATTCCCAGAGGCATCCATGTCTAGTGAATGTGACACGCAGTGCATCAATGTAGGTCACAGCCCAAATGCAAGAGTCAGCTACTGCCGTCTACAACATGAAGTGTCACAAAAGCATGTCTACACACAGAACCAACATCAAAATTGTCCTTTTGCTGCAATGAAACTGGCAGACCATGAGGATGTCTGCACTGCCAATGGGCTATCTTAAGCAACTCACCCTGACAAACTTTTCCAAGCGGTCATAGGGAATCTTGAGCTTTTCCAGCAAGTCATGGCGCGCAAAAAGTGCAAGGGTGACTGTTTCTAGCGGCTTCCCCT
>JAABUK010002410.1_pt1 | contig 33557 bp, 24 predicted proteins | sample 5559141 | NCBI WGS metagenome assembly JAABUK01 (sample SAMN10711869, study PRJNA513367) | rock metagenome | isolation source: Antarctica rocks | place: Antarctica: Victoria Land, Pudding Butte nord | collected 2016-01-03 | reverse complement strand
TTTGTGGCAGTCGGCATCGGTGTATTGATACTCCTCCACGGATGCGGACAGCGCACTCGCCAAAAGTCCCTGTAGGCGCTCCTGGATTTGTGCACACCCCTCAAGTACTTGCAGCTCTTCTTTTCCCTTGACCTCGATCTTTTCGCGGCCCCTGTGACCCTTCGCGGCGCTTCGTGGTTAATCAAGCTGCTGCAGCCAGTCGAGCGTGAGGCGCACGCCGAAGCCGGTGGCGCCGCGCGCGCACAGCGGCTTGTCCTCGCGGATCAGGCTCACAGCCGCGACATCCAGGTGCGCCCACGCGATGTCAGGCCCGACGAACTTCTCCAGGAAAATCGCGGCCACAATTGAGCCCGCAGAGCGTTCGGGGCCGATGTTCTTCAGGTCCGAGATCGTCCCCTTCATAGAGTCCTTGTACTCGTCCCACAGCGGGAAGCGCCACACTTTGTCGCCGCTGTGCTCGCCTGCTCTGGCGAGCCCTTGGGCCAGGGCGTCGTCGTTGGCGAAGAGGCCCGCGCCCTCGGTGCCCAGCGCGACGCGGATCGCCCCGGTCAGCGTCGCGTAGTCCACGATGGCGCGCGGCTTGAGCTCGGTTGCATACGAGAGCGCGTCGGCCAGGATCAAGCGCCCTTCGGCGTCGGTGTTGAGGATTTCAATCGAAAGCCCGTTGCGCGCCGAGACGATGTCGCCGGGCCGCATGGCGTTGCCCGCGACCATGTTTTCGGCGCTGGGAATCAGCCCGATGATGCGCTGCCGGGGCTTCAGCCGCCCCACGGCCTCCAGGACGCCGAGCACGATGGCGGCCCCGGCCATGTCGTCCTTCATGTCCTCCATCGAGGCCGCGGGCTTGATCGAGTAGCCGCCCGAGTCGAAGGTCATGCCCTTGCCGACCAGGACAATCGGCGCGTCTTGCTCGTGGCCTTCGGGCGCGTGTTCGAGGATGATGAAGCGCGAAGGGTTGTCGCTGCCCACGCCGACCGCGAACAGCGCGTCCATCTTCTCGGCTCGCAGCCTGTCCTCGTCCCACACCTCGCAGCGCAGCCCGTGCTCATCGGCGATGCTCTGCGCGGCCAGCGCCAGCGACTGCGGCGACTTGGTGTTCGAGGGCGCGTTCACCAGCGCGCGCGCCAGCAGGTTCGCCCCCGCCAGAACCTGGCCGCGCTCAATGCCGCGCTCCAGCTCGGCTCGCTTCGACTCGTCGCCCGGCAGCAGGCTCAAGGTTTCGAGAACCGTCAGGGCCCTGGTCTCGGCGTCCGTCTTGAAGTCGTTGTACAGGTGCAGGCCCAGCATCGCGCCCTCAGTTGCGCCCTGAGCCAGCTCTGCGGGAGGCAAATCGCACTCGGGCAGCAGCAGCGCGGCCCGGCTCCTCTTGATCGAGCGCACGGCCCGCGCGCCACGCGCCACGGCCTGCGTCCACTTCACCAGCGAGAACTTGTCGCGCGCTCCCAGCCCGAGCAGAATCAGGCGCGGCGTCCCCAGCGCAGGCGTGTGCAGCACGCGCGTCGCTCCGACCGTGGGCTTGAAGGCATCCTCTTCGATAACAGAAGACAGCAGCCCGCCCAGCTTCTCGTCCAGCGCGCGCGCTTCAGTTGAGAGCTCGCCGCCGCTCCACAGCGGCAGCAGCAGGGCGGGCGAGTCGAGTTCCAGGGGCGAGGCGAAGAGAAGTTCGCTGTTCATGGATGAAGGGGCGTGCAAGTACTTGCGCGTGCGCTACTCCAGCGTGGTCAGGATTTCGGCGCCGTCGCTCAAGATGGCGATGGTGTGCTCGAAGTGGGCGGACAGGCTGCCGTCTTTGGTCACGTAAGTCCAGCCGTCGCCGAGCTGGACGACCTCAGCGTCGCCAGCGTTGACCATGGGCTCGATGGCGATGGTCATGCCGGCGCGCAGCTTGGGGCCTTCGCCGGGCTCGCCGTAGTTGGGGACTTGGGGCTCCTCCCACATCTTGCGCCCGACGCCGTGGCCGACGAGGGGGCGCACGACCGAGTAGCCGTGGCTTTCGACGTAGCTCTGGATGGCGTGGCCGATGTCGCCGATGCGCGCGCCGGGGCGGGCCTGCTTGATGCCTTCGAAGAGCGACTCGCGCGTCACGCGCAGCAGCCGCTCAGCTGAGGGCGAGATGGCTGCGACCGGGAACGTCCAGGCGTTGTCGCCGATCCAGCCGTTGACGCTGGTGCCCACGTCCAGCGAGATGACGTCGCCTGTGCGGAAGGGGTCGTCGGAGGGGATGCCGTGCACCACGGCATCGTTAGGCGACACCGTGATGACAGCCGGGTAGCCGTGGTGCCCGAGGAAGCAGGAGCGCGCGTTGTGCTCCTTGAACAGGGCGCGCGCCAGCTTGTCGAGGCCGCGCGGGGTCTGGCCTTCGCGGACTTCCTCGCCCAGGGCGCGCAGGATCTTCTGGGCCACGCGGCCCGACTTCTTCATCGCCAGGATCTCGGCCCGGCTCTTGAGTATCGCTGCCATCAAATCGCTTTACCGGCTCTGCTCAGTGGTCGTGCTGCTGCTCTGGCTGGGAGCCCGGCGGCTGCGCAGGTAGTTGCCCACGCCGTAAGTCACCTGCGGCACCACCTGCGGCGCGCCGCTGAAGCTGCCGGAATTGCCGTTGAAGTTTTGGTTGTTGCCGTTCTGGAAGCCGCTGCCGTTGGGCACCAAGCTGCCGTTGGGCACGAAGCCGCCGTTGGGCACGAAGCCGCCGTTGGGCACGAAGCCGCCGTTGGGGTTCTGGCCGCTGTAACCGTTCTGGAAGCCGTTGTTGAAACCATTCTGCCCGAAGCCGTTGGCTCCCGGCCCGTTGCCGGTGAAGTTGCCGGGCGTGTTGTTGTTGGTGTTGCCGAAGCCGCCGCCGTTCTTGGAGAAGGCGGGCGAGACGAACTCCTCGGTCGAGATGGTGGTGCCGCCGAACAGCCTGGCGATGCCGCCGACGTAGACGTGGCGAACCGGAATCGCGCGGTATTCGCTCGGGCCGCCGGGAGTCTCGGGCTCCAGCTCGACCAGCAGCACGTTCTGCGCGTCGATGCCGACCACGCGCGTCACGCCTTTGGGCAAGGGCAGCAGCCCGCCGCCGTTGTCCTGGCCCTGAGCTTGGTTGCCCTGAGCTTGGTTGCCCTGAGTTCGGTTGCCCTGAGCGCCTTGGTACTGGCCTCCGTAGCCTTGCTGAGGCCCGTAGCCTTGCGGGTAGCCTTGCTGAGCGTGGGCAGCTGAGGCGGTCGAGGCGAGGGCCAGGCCGAGGGCGGCGCGGCTCAGGATGCGGATGGAACGGTTCATGGATTCTCCTCTTGCCCTTGAGCAGGAACTTCATCAAGCACTTCATCATCTCGCTCTGCAAGTACTTGCAGAGGCTGGGGCGGCTGGCGGCGCGGGATTTTGGCCTCGTCTCGGGGCGGCCAGGTCTGGAAGAGCTTGTCGCGCACCAGGCACCACACATCACATTCTAACTTGTGCTCGCGTGCGCCCCCCGCGACGTGCTCGCGCACCTCGCTCGCGCGGTAGCGGCCCGAGAAATGGTACAGCACAAGCACCCTGGGCCGCGCCTCAGCCGCCAGGCTCAGCGCCTGGTCCAGGCTGGAATGCTCCTCGCCCTTCTTGTCCTGGGCGTCCAGGATGGTCGCCTCGTGCATCAGGATTTCAGCGCCGCGCGCGTCTTGCAGAGCCAGCGGCGCGCTGTCGCCGCTCCACACGATGAGCGGCGCTTCGTAGGGCTCGGACAAGCTCGCGCTCCCGATGTCGCGCGCCAGCATCCCGACTTCGCGCGGCGACAGGCCGCTGAACTCGGGCTTGAGGCGGCGGCGCGCCTCAAGTACTTGATAGCCCAGCGTCAGTTGGTTGCGGATGTGGCGCGTCTCGAAGCAGCGCACGCGGCGCGCGTGCTGGGCCCTGAGCTCGCCTGAGAGCGGGATGGTGTCACCCGGCTGCAGCTCAACCCAGCTCAGCTCGAAGGGCCAGCGGCGGCGCGAGCGATGCAGGTAATCACGCATCAGGGCCACCGCAGGCTCGCCCGCGGGGTAGAAGATGGTGAGCGGCTTGTCGGTGTCGCCCATGCCGCCGGCGCGCGTCCAGAGCAGGGCCGGCAGGCCGGCGATGTGGTCGATGTGGCCGTGCGTGAGCAGCACGCGCTCGATGCCGTAGCCGCCGTTGCCAAGCGATGAGGCCGCGCCCTCGCCGCAGTCGATGAGCAGGTGATCGGGCCGGTAGAAGAGCCACGTCGAATACAGCGCCTTGGAGTGCCCCCACAGCAGCGATGCGATGTCCACGCGCCAGAGTATGACGCCTTCACCTGAGCCGGAGCCGCAAGTACTTGCGGCTCACTGCGTGGGCAGCAGCACGCACTGCAGGCCCTGATCGTGGGCCTGGCGCACGATGGTGGGGACGGCCTGGGGCGTGCCGTAGCCGCCGGAGCCGTCGTGCAGCAGGATGATGTCGCCCGGCCTCAGGTGAGCCGTGACGCCGCTGAGGATTTTCCAGGCCGGCGGGCGCGCCCAGTCGCCGACGTTGTTGCTCCACCAGGCCAGAGTCACTTTGTTGCGCCACAAAAACTCCATCACGTCGCGGTCCATGCCGCCTCCGGGCGGGCGGAAGAGGCGCGTTTGCGGCGGCAGGTTGGGAATCCCGCTCAGGCGGCGCGCGGCTGCGATGCTGCCGAAGGAGTGCAGGACTTCCTCATCGAAGGCGCTGCGCTCCACGGTCGAGAGGTTGTGGTGGTTCTGCGAGTGGTTGCCCAGCGCGTGGCCTTCGAGCAGCAGGCGGCGCGCCAGCTCGGGGTAACGCTTGAGCCCGTCGCCGATGACGAAGAAGGTGGCCTTGACTCCGGCTCGCTTGAGCGAGGCCAGCAGCAGCGGCGTGGTCACGGGATGCGGCGCGTCGTCAAAGCTGATGGCGACCTCGGGCAGGTCGCGGCTCAGGTGCTCGACGTGGCGCATCTCCAGCATCGGGCCCGGCGCGCGCCAGAAGAAGTAGCCCGCCCAGATCAGCGCGCTCAGCCCAGCCCAGCCCAGCCAGCGCCACCAGACCGCACGGCGCGGAGCCTCCTGCGAAGGCAACTGCGAAGGCAACTGCGTCCCGCTCCAAGTACTTGCGCCGCCTGAGCCAGTTGCGGGCGCGCCGGAATTCTGTTGCATAAAAGGAGTCTTCGGCGGCCTCAGCTCAGCCGCGCTGCCTGCGATAGCGGTAGTAGGGCCGCGCGGGGCGCTTGAAGTAGAAGTACTTGCGCTGCACGAACGGGCGGTAAGCACGGCGCACCGGGTACCTGCTCCCGCTCGCGCGCGGCTTCCACCGAGGCCGCAGCATCGGCCTGAGTTGAGCTCGCGGCCTGAGCTGAGCCTGCGGCCTGCGCATCGGCCTGGGCTTCCACTGCGGCCTGCGCAGCGGCCTCGCCTGAATCTTGAGCTGAGGCTTGGGCCTTAGCTTGAGCTGAGGCTTGGGCCTTGGCTTGAGCTGAGGCTTGGGCCTTGGCTTGAGCTGAGGCTTGGGCTTGGGCTGAGGTGCCGGGCGTGGAGCGGGGTGCGGGATCACGCGCGGAGCCGCTTGAGGGGCCTTCTGGAACACCGTCGGCTTGGGCGTCGCCACCGGCTTGGCGGTTGCGGGCGGCTGAGTTGGGCTCGGCTTGGTCGCGCTGGGCTTGGCCTTGGGCCGCGCCGTGGCGGTCGGTGTTGGCGCAGGCGTGGGCGTTGGCGCAGGCGTGGGCGTGGGCGTTCGGGTTGACGTTGGAACCGGCGAGGGCGTTGGAGTGGGCGTCAGGGGTTTGGGGGCGCGTGGCAGCAGGTCGGAGTCGATGAAGAGGCGCGAGCGGGCGCGCAGCCACAGGCCGTCATCGACCTGGCTCCAGTTGGCCCAGGCCGCCTTGCCGCTGAGCACCAGGTTGCTCCTCTGGATTGAGGCGGTGAAGATGGGCAGCGGCTTGATCTCAGCCGGAGCCGCCGCTCCGCCGCCCTCGCCGAAGCTCTCGCCGGTGTGGCGGGCCTGGAAGATGACGCCCAGCACATCGACGTTTTGCGTTCTCGAATCGGCCAGGAAGCAGGCGCGCGCGATGCGAGCCGCCGAGCGCGCGACCCGCTTCCGCTCGTCTGCGCGCGCCGGCTGCACTTCAAACGAGGCGGCGGCCACACGGAAAACCGAGCCGCCCACCGTCACCTGCGCCACCTCGACATCCACGATGCGGTGCGCCAGCCTGAGCCGCCCCAGCGCCGCGCGCATCACGGCCTCGACCCTGGGCTGGCGTCCGTATTCGCCATCCAGAGGCAGCGCGCCCGGCGTCGGAACGGGCACGGCGGCCTGAGCCGAGGCCGAAGTACTTGCGGGGCTGGCAGGCCCGGCGAGGCTGGCAGCGGGAGCCGCCGAAACGTGGCTGCTCGCGAGCAGGGGCGTGGCGTGGCGCAGGGCCTGGGGCGCGCCCAGCAGCTCGATGACAGCCTCGCCCAGAATCAGCGCGACGCAGGCCAGCGAGAGCACGGCCTGCGGGCGCTGCCGCCACTTCAAGCGCCCGCCGCCCCGCGCCGGAATCCGCAGCGGCGCGCGCCACAGGGCCAGCGAAAACGCGCTCAGCCCCCAGCCCAGCCCCCAGCCCGCCAGGATGTCAATCGGGTAGTTCGAGCCGCAGAAAACGCGCGCCAGGCCATAGGAAATCGTCCAGGCCCAGGCCACGGCTCCGGCGCGCAGCGAGGCGGCCCAGCACAGCGTCGCGCCGATCGCGGCCACAAGTACTTCGATGCAGGGGTAGGAGTTGTCGTTGGGCTCGACGACGAGCAGGTTGACCCAGTGCGTCACGAAGGGGCGCGGCGAGAAGATCGGCGTGCTCCAGGTCGAGCGCGTGGCCCACTCAAGCCCCTGCCACAGCCCGAAGGCCCCCAGCAGCGCCAGGCCCGCCGCCGCCAGGATGCGCCGCCGCGAAAATGCGGCCCACGAGCGCGGCGCGAGCAGCAGCAGCCACGCCAGCGCGCTCCACAACAGCGGCAGCGCGCCCACGTAGAAGAGGCGCGCTGCCTCGTCCACCCACGCGACCCGCCCCGCCCAGCCGTTGACCACGTAAAACAGTTGCACGCGCCGTCTCTTCCTCGCCTGATCTCGCTCAAATTATCGAACGCCGCCCCCACAGGCACAAGCGCCCCGCCCTCAGCTGAGCAGCCATCAGCAGCTCAAGGCGCTTAGCTCAAGGCGCTTAGCTCAAGGTGCTGGGCTCAGCTCGTGCAGGGCGGCTCGGATGGCGCGGGCCTTGAGCTGCACCTCGCGCCACTCGTCGGGCCCCACGCTGTCGGCCACGATGCCGCCGCCGACGTGGAAGAACGCCCGCCCGCCCCGCATTGTCACGGTGCGAATCGCCACGTTCCAGTCGGCGTCGCCATCGAACCTCGCGTAGCCGATGGCGCCCATGGCCGCGCCGCGTCGCACCGGCTCCAGCGCGTCCAGAATCTGCATCGCGCGAATCTTGGGCGCGCCGGTGATCGAGCCGCACGGGAAGGCCGCGCGCAGCACGTCCAGCCCGTCGCAGCCGCCCTTCAGCTCGCCCTCGACAACCGAAACCAGGTGGTGCAAAGTCGGCAGCGTGCGCACTTGCCACAGGCTCGGCACGCGCACGCTCCCAGCCTGGCAGACGCGGCCCAGATCGTTGCGCAGCAAGTCCACGATCATCACGTTCTCGGCCCGATCCTTGGGCGAGAGCCGCAGCTTCTCGCGCTGAGCCGCGTCTTCCTCAGCCGTCGCGCCGCGCCCGATGGTGCCCTTAATCGGCTCGGCTCGCACGCTGCGCCCCTCGACCTTGAAGAACCGCTCGGGCGAGTTGGAGACGATCTGCAGGTCGTCCCACTCCAGGCAGGCCGCCATCGCCGAAGCGTGGCGCGCGCGCAGCTGCTCGAACAGAGCCCGAGCCGAGGCCGCGAAGGGCCTCTCGAAGCGCCGCGTCAGGTTGGCCTGGTAAATGTCGCCGCGCCCGATCCACGCGATGAGCCGGGCCACGTCGCGCAAGTACTTGAGGTCGGCCTGGTCTTCTTCAAGCGGTTCGGAAGCTGCGAACGCGGCGTCCAGCGCCGGCTGCGCTTGAGCCTCCAAGTACTTGTAGAAGCGCAGCCGCGCGTCAGGAATCCGCAAATCGTCGAGGGGCGAGGCGGCGAAGGCGCGCGGTTCGAGCGAGCGGGCCAGGTCGTAGGACAAGAAGCCGATGGCGCCGCCCCGCACGAACTGGGAGAAGCGCGTGTTGAGGGCGCGCCAGGCTTCGAGAGGCTCGCCGGCTTGCTCGGCTCCGTTCCAGAAGGCGCGGCCCGCCCGCACTTCGAGGTCGCCCAGCGGCTCGCGGCCCCCGATGCGCTGCCCGTCGAAGTCCAGAATCATCGCGCGGCTGCGGCGTTGGGCTCCGCTCGCAAGTACTTGCTACGAAATTTTGCGAAACCAGTTGAGCGCGCCCTGATCCCAGGCCACGCGGTGCGTCATGCCGACCTTGTCCAGATATTCCGAGTAGTGGTTGAGGTACCAGTCGTAGGTCTCGACCAGGGTGGCCGCGTTGGACTTCTCGGCCTTCCAGCCCAGCACGCGCTCGGCCCGCGAGCAGTCCACGAACGAATCCTGGTTGGCTGTCTTGTAGTGCCACTCAACCAAAGGCGACAGCTTGGCGAGTTCCAGAGCGCGCAGCACCGGCTGCACCAACCACGGCGGCTGGGGCGACAGCCGCGCGCCCGAACTGGCGCGCCGGATGACCGCGTTCAAGTCCTCGCGCACCGTGCCGAACTCTTTGGCCCCGATGTTGAAGACCTCGTTCTTGTTCTCCTGCGTGATGCCGCGATAAATCGCGTCCACAAGGTCCGTAACGGCGAGCAGTTGGTAGCGGTTGTTGCCGGTGCCGATGATGGGAATGCGCCGGCCCTCGCGAATCCACTCGAACAGAATCTGGAAGATGCCCAGCCGCCCGGTGCCGATGAAGGTCTTGGGGCGGATGATCGTCACGTCCAGCCCCGCCTCCTGAGCGCGCCTGCAGCGAGCCTCGGCCTCGACCTTGGAGATGCCGTACAAGCCCAGCGGCACGATCGGCGAGTCCTCGAACAGCGGGTGAATCTTGGGCACGCCGTAAACCGCCGTCGTCGAGATGTGGATCGCTTTGCTGGCTCCGGCCTTGAGCGCCGACTGCAGCGTGTTGTTGGTGCCCTCGACATTGACGGCCATGATCTTGTCGCGGTCGCCCTGGATGGGCAGCGCGGCGGCGGTGTGCACGACGGCGTGGATGCCCTGGCAGGCTTTTTCGACGGCGGCTTTGTCGGCGACATCGCCGTGGATGACCTCGACGCGGCCCGCTTTCTGGGCGTCGAGCAGCTCGGGCTCGTCGAGCTCAGCCAGGTCGAAGAGGCGCACGTCCCAGCCCGCGCGCAGGAAGCGCGGCGCGATGTGGCAGCCCAAGAATCCGGTCCCGCCGGTGATAAGAAGTTTCTGGCTCATTGGCGCCTTCAAGGATAGCAGGGCGGAGCCGAGGTTGCGGAGCCGAGGTTGCGGGGCGGCGCGAGTGGTGAGGCGAGTGGTGAGGCTGTTGCAAGTACTTGCACGCGAACCTGGGCCTGGCCGCCGAACCGCGCGTTGTGCCTCACGGCCTGGCATGGGCGCGGTAGAATAAAGGCAGCCGCGAGCGATGCGCGGCGCAGCTGAAGCCGCCAAAGCAGCTGAACCCGTGGGAATGGCTATGTCACTGTGGAACCGCAAGCGCGACGTGCCCGAACTTTCAGCGCCTCAAAGCGCGCCCGCAACCGGCGCTCACCAGCTCGAACGCTGGTGGGATCGGGCGCGCGAGGGCTTCTTCGAGTGCGCCCTGGATGGCCGCATCCGCACCGCCAACCCCGCCGCCGCCCGCATCCTGGGCTTCTTCTCGCCCGACGAGGCTCACCTGGAAGCGCCTTCGCTCTTCGCGGGCGGCCTGTTCGAGGACCCCGAGCGCGCCTCACTCTTCCTGATCAAGCTGCGCGACGATGGCACCATCGAGGACGAAGAGATGCTCGTCCGGCGGGCCGACGGCACCACGCTGTGGACGCGCTGGTACCTGTGGCCTCTCGAAGCTCCCGCTCCCGGCCAGGCGTTTCAAGGCCCTGCACTCAACGGAGCCCCGCTTAACGGAGGCTTGGCCAACGGAGCCGTGGGCAATGGAACGTCGGCAAGTACTTCGGCAGGCACTTCGTCTGGCGGCGGGTTCTGGGGCGTCATCGAGGACATCACACGCGAGAAAACCGCCGAGGAGCGGCTGCTGCGCCACGCCTTCCACGACAAAGTGACGGGCCTGCCCAACCGTAACCTGTTCATGGACCGCGTGGCCGCGCTCATCCGGCGCACCTCGACGCGCTCGCCGGGCGACCCCTTGCGCTTCGCTCTGCTCATCGTCGATTTGGACCGCTTCAAGGTCGTCAACGACACCCTCGGGCATGGCGCGGGCGATCAGCTGCTCTCGGGCACCGCGCGCCGTTTGGAGGCCGTGCTGCGGCCCAACGACCTGCTGGCCCGGCTGGGCTCAGATGAGTTCGGCATCGTGCTCGAAGACGTGCGCGAGCTGCAGGACGTGCTGCCTTTAGTTGACAGGATGCAGAAGCGGCTGGCGCTCCCGGTCACAATCGAAGGGCAGGAGATGTTCACCAACGCTTCGATCGGCATCGTGCTGGGTGGCCGCGACGACCGCGTGGAGACGATGATGCGCCACGCCGAGGCCGCTTTGTACAAGGCCAAGAGCAAGGGGCGCGGGCGCTACGAGGTGTGGGAGGGCGACGACGCGCCGCCGCGCGGAGCCAACGCCATGCAGCTCGAAAGCGAGCTGAGGCGAGCCGTCGAGCGCAACGAGTTCCGCGCTTTCTACCAGCCGCTGGTCTCGCTGGCCAGTGGCCGCATCGTGGGCTTCGAGGCTCTGGTGCGCTGGTTCCACCCGCGCCGGGGCTTCATCTCGCCGGGCCACTTCATCCCTTTAGCTGAGGACACCGGGCTGATCTTGCCGCTGGGGGCCTGGATGCTGCGCGAGTCGTGCAGGCAGCTCGCGGTGTGGCAAAAGCGCGGCGGGCGGATGTCGAGCCTGATCATGTCGGTCAACGTCTCGGCCAAGCAGTTCGCGCAGCCCGACCTGGTGCGCCAGGTCGATCGCATCATGCAGGCGGCTGGCATCGACGGCAGCTCGCTCAAGCTCGAAATCACCGAGTCGGCCATCATGGACAACCCCGAGACGGCGGTGGCCACGCTCAACGCCTTCAAAGCCTACGGCATCAAGCTGAGCCTGGACGATTTCGGCACCGGGTATTCGAGCTTGAGCTACCTGCACCGCTTCCCCTTCAACGTCCTCAAGATCGACCAGTCCTTCGTGTCGCAGATGGAAGCGACCTCCAAGAACGAGGAGATCGTGCGCACCATCGTCGCCCTGGCCCACACCCTGAGGATGGACGTCATCGCCGAGGGCGTCGAGACGGCCTCGCAGCTCGACCACCTGCGCGCCTTGAAGTGCCACTACGGGCAGGGCTACTTCTTCGCCGGCCCGCTCGATGTCGACTCGGCCACCGAGATGCTCGTCGCCGACCCCGAGTGGTAGCCCGAGTGGTAGCCCGAGCCGCAGCAGGCCGTGAGCAGGCCGTGGGCGTAGGCCCGAGCTGAAGGGTCGCTTCGTGAAATGGCGGCGTGATTAAAAATTGAGGCGCCTGGGTATAACCAAGCGTCCCGAGCGAACTTTTCGCGACTGTAAGTACTTGCGGGGCCTCAGCCCGGCAAGTACTTGTGGCGTGAGTGGAGGATTTTTCCGTGAGCAACGACACCAGCATCGAGAATAACCAGAACGAAGCGGCTCCCGCGCAGCCCGAGGCCAAGCCCGCGCCCGCAGCCCAAGCTGAACCCAACGCAACCAATGTCTCGCGCCGAGGCTTCCTGACCGGCGCGGCCGGCCTGGCGGCTGGCACGCTGCTCAGCCCGGCGCTCTCACCGCGAGCCTTCGGGCCCTTCGTGGCGCGCGCGGCCATGCCCGGCGAGCAGAAGCTGAACGTGATGTTCGTGGGCACGGCGGGCCGCGCCGAGAGCCACGTCGGGGACTTGCTGGGCGGGCGCAAGCAAAACTGTGTGGCCTACGCCGACGTGGACACCAACCGCCAGGGCAAGGCCAAGGAGCTGGCGCCCAACGCCCCGGCCTTCACCGACTGGCGCGCGATGTTCGACGCTCACCTGGACAAGGCCGACGCCGTCATCGTCGCTATCCCCGATCACTCGCACGCGCTGCCCTCGCTGCACGCGATGCTGGCGGGCAAGCCCGTCTATTGCGAGAAGCCGCTGACGTGGAGCATCGAAGAGGCCCGCCTGATGGCGAACACGGCGCGCCTGAAGAAGGTCGCGACGCAGATGGGCAACCAGGGGCACTCAGGCGAAGGCATCCGCCTCGTCGTCGAGTGGATTCGCGCCGGCTTGATCGGCGATGTCGTCGAGACCCACACCTGGACCAACCGCCCCGTGTGGCCCCAGGGCAACCTGCCGATCAAGGAAATCCCCAAGCCCGACAGCCTGAACTGGGATGTGTGGCTGGGCCCCGCCGCCGAGCGGCCCTACCAGGAGAACCTGCACTCGTTCAACTGGCGCGGCTGGTTCGACTTCGGCTGCGGCGCGGTCGGCGACATGGGCTGCCACACCTGGGACGCCGTGTTCTGGAGCATGAACCCCGACTACCCCTCCTCGGTCGAGCTGCTGGCCGTCGAGGAGCCTGGCCCGCACACCTTCGCCAAGAAGACGCACTTCAAGTGGACCTTCCCGGCCAAGGGCAAGCGCCCCGGCTTTGTGTCGCACTGGTATTCGGGTGGCCTCAAGCCCCCCACGCCCGACGAGGTCAAGAACGACACCGACCGCCCCGAGGACAAGCGCAACCTGCCCGACACCGGCTGCCTGTACATCGGCACCAAGGGCAAGCTGCTGGTCGCGGGCGACTACTCGGACTCGCCGCGCCTCATCCCCGAGAAGTTCATGCGCGACGCCAAGCGCCCCGAGAAGACCATCCCCCGCGTGGGCGATCACATGGGCGACTTCCTCAAGGGCGCGCGCGGCGAGACCGCCTGGGACGCGCCCGACTCCAACTTCTCCGGCTACGCAGGCCCACTCACCGAAGTCATGCTGCTGGGCTCGCTGGTCGAGAAGATCGCTGAGGTCGGCTACAAGTTTGAGTGCGACCCAGTCCGGCGCGAGATCATCACGCCGCGCGTGCGAGCCATGCGCTCGCGCGAATATCGCAAGGGCTTCGAGCTGCCCAAGATCGCTTGAGCTTTTTGGAACGCCGCAAGATGCCGCCATCAAGTACTTGTACTTGATGGCGGCGTTTTGCTTGGGCGTGCAGCCGAAGCCGGCGAGAAGCGGCTCAGCAGCCACGACAAGGTGCGCTGCAAAAGCAGCAGCATCACGATCAGCGCGAGCGAAAGCTCGAAGAGCAACAGGTTCGACTCCTGCGCGCCGCGTGTGGCAAACGCCAGCGAGGTCGAGACCGCAGGCGGATGCACCACGTCCAGCAGCACCATAATCAGAACCGTGAGGCTCATCGCTGCGCCCGGAGCCGCGTAGCCGCTGCCCAGCACTATGCTGCAGCCAAAGCCGATGAGGGCTGCCAGCGTGTGCGCCGCGATCAAGGTGCGCGCGCGGTTGGTGGAGTGGTGCGGGTCCAGATAAATTAAGAACGCGCTCCCGGCCAGCGACGCGAAGAGCAGGCGCTGCTTGCTCAGAGCCTCGACAAAGGCCATCACCAACAGCACCGTCAGCGTGGGCAAGAGCGCCAGAGCCAGCTCGCGCCGCACCTCCAGCCGCGTGCGAGCGCCCGAAGGCGAGCGCCCCGGCTCGCGCAGCGGCTCTTTGGCGGGCGAGGCATCGGCTTGAGGCGTTGGGTTCGAGGGCATCCTCGCCTTCGTTGCGGTTCGCGCGCCCGTTTGGGCCCGGCTGTGAGGCGCTGCAAGTACTTGTGGCTTGCTTATGCTCCACCAAAGCCCTTGAAGGCGGGCGCGGCTATAATTTGCGGTGCCGTCTCAAGCCGCGCCCAAATCCAACTTTTCAGGAGCGATCCCTTGCCCGCCGAACCGATTCTGCGCCCCTTCTCCAAGCTGCTCGTGGCCAACCGCAGCGAGATCGCCATCCGCGTCTTCCGCGCCGCCACCGAGTTGGGCCTGCGCACCGTGGCCATCTACGCCGAGGAAGACCGCTTCGGCATCCACCGCTTCAAAGCCGACGAATCGTATTTAGTTGGGGCCGGCAAGGGCCCCGTCGGTGCCTACCTGGACATCGAGAGCATCGTGGCCCTGGCCCGAGCCAAAGGCGTCGATGCCATCCACCCCGGCTACGGATTCTTGTCCGAAAACGCTCGCTTCGCGCGCGCCTGCCGCGAGGCCGGCATCGCCTTCGTCGGCCCTCAAGCTGAGCTGCTTGAGCTGATGGGCGACAAAGTCGCCGCCCGCGCGCTGGCTGAAAAGGCTCAAGTCCCAACGCTGCCCGGAACCGAAGAGCCCATCTCAAATCGAGCCGAAGCTCTCACACGCGCGCGAGAAATCGGCTTCCCGCTCATCATCAAGGCGGCAGCCGGAGGCGGCGGGCGCGGCATGCGCGTGGTGCACGAAGAAGCCAATTTAGACGCGCTGCTGGACGAGGCGCAATCTGAAGCGGGCCGCGCCTTTGGCGACCCCAGCGTGTTCTTGGAGAAGTACATCCCGCGCGCCAAGCACATCGAGGTGCAAGTACTTGGCGACGCCCACGGCAACGTCGTGCATTTGCACGAGCGCGACTGCTCGGTGCAGCGCCGCCACCAGAAGGTCATCGAGATCGCGCCCAGCGTCAACCTCGACCCCAAAGTGCGCGCTGAGCTGTGCGAGGCAGCGGTGCGCATCGCGCGCGAGATCGGCTACGACAACGCGGGCACCGTGGAATTTTTGCTCGATATCGACCGCCACGAGTGGTTCTTCATCGAGATGAACCCGCGCATCCAGGTCGAGCACACCGTCACCGAGCAGATCACGGGCATCGACCTCGTGCGCTCGCAGATTCTCATCGCTCAGGGCCACGCGCTCCACGATGAAGCCGTGGCGATTCCGGCTCAGGAACAAATTCCGCGCAACGGCTACGCGGTGCAGGCGCGCATCACGACCGAAGACCCCGAGAACGGCTTCACGCCCGACTACGGCAAGCTGCTCGCCTATCGCTCGGCTGCAGGCTTCGGCATCCGACTGGACGGCGGCCTGGCCGGGCAGGGCGCGGTCATCACGCCGTTTTACGATTCGCTGCTGGTTAAGGTCACGGCTTCGGGAAGCACCTTCGAGCAGGCGCTGGGGCGGCTGGATCGGGCGCTGCGCGAGTTCCGCATCCGGGGCGTCAAGACCAACATTCCCTTCGTCGAGAACGTGATCTCGAACGATGTCTTCCGCCGTGGCGAGGCGACGACGACGCTCATCGACACCACGCCAAGCCTGTTCGAGTTCGCGCCGCGCCGCGACCGCGCCACCAAGCTGCTCAACTTCCTGGGCGAGACGATCGTCAACGGCAACCCCAACGCCAAGGGCTTCAAGCCCGCAAGTACTTATGCCACGCCCCCAGCGCCCGCCTTCGAGCGCCAGTCGCCCGCGCCTGCGGGCACGCGCCAGAAGCTGCTTGAGCTGGGCGCGCGCGGCTTCGCAAGCTGGATTCAGGAACAGAAGCCGCTGCTCGTCACCGACACCACGCTGCGCGACGCGCACCAGTCGCTCTTCGCCACCCGCGTGCGCACCTTCGATATGCTGCGCGCCGCCCACGCCATCGCGCACCGCACGCCGCAGCTTTTTAGCCTCGAAATGTGGGGCGGCGCCACCTTCGACACCGCGATGCGCTTCCTGCGCGAAGACCCCTGGGAGCGGCTGCGCCTGCTGCGCGAGCGCATCCCCAACATCTGCTTCCAGATGCTGTTTCGCGGCTCCAACGCCGTCGGCTACTCCAACTATCCCGACAACGTGGTGCAGGGCTTCGTTAGGCACGCGGCGACTTCGGGCATCGACATCTTCCGCATCTTCGACTCGCTCAACTACGTGCCCAACCTGCGCGCCGCCATGGATGCCGTTCAGGAGACGCACGCGGTTTGTGAGGCCGCAATCTGTTACACCGGCGACATTCTGGACCCGGCGCGCGAGAAATACTCGCTCAAGTACTACGTGAGCTTAGCCCAGCAGCTCGAAGGCATGGGCGCGCACATCCTGGCGATCAAGGACATGGCGGGCCTGTGCCGGCCTTACGCCGCGCACCGTTTGGTGAGCGCGCTCAAGCAGGAAATCGGCATCCCGATCCACTTCCACACCCACGACACCTCGGGCGTCAACGCGGCCAGCGTGCTGCAGGCTTCTGATGCCGGCGTGGACATCGTGGACCTGGCCTTGGCCGCTTGGTCGGGCTCGACATCGCAGCCGAACTTGAACTCGGTTGTCGCGGCGCTGCAGCACACGCCGCGCGACACCGGGCTCGACCTGGAGGCGCTGAACGAGTTCTCGGACTACTTCGAGGCGGTCGGGGCCTTCTACAAGCCCTTCGACACCGCGCCGCGCTCGGGCACCGCCGAGGTTTACCTGCACGAGATGCCGGGCGGCCAATACACCAACCTCAAGGAGCAGGCCGCGGGCATGGGCCTGAGCGGGCGCTGGCCCGAGATCGCGCGCACCTACGCCGAGGTCAACGCCCTGTTCGGCGACATCGTGAAGGTCACGCCAAGCTCCAAAGTCGTGGGCGACCTGGCGATGTTCTGCATCACGCGCGGCATCAAGCCTGTCGATATTCTCAATCTTGAAGCGGGCGCCACGCCGTTTCCCGAATCGGTGATTGATATGCTCTCAGGCGGCCTGGGCCAGCCGGTGGGCGGCTGGCCCGAGCAGCTGCAGCGCGTCGTGCTGGGCGACAAGCCAGCCTCAACCAAGCGGCCCGGCGAAGATTTGCCGCCGCTGGATTTGGAGGCCGAGAAGCGCGCGCTGTCGCAAGTACTTGCGGAGTCATTGGATCGTGAGGCCACGGACGATGACCTGTACGATGCGCTGATGTATCCGCAGGTGCAGGCTGAGTTCGCGGGGTTCGTGGCTGCCTTCGGCGATGTCTCGGTCTTGCCCACGCCGGCGTATTTCTACGGGCTGCAGCCGGACGAGGAAATCTCGGTTGAGATCGAGCCGGGCAAGACCTTGATCATCAAGCTGATCAACGTCGGCGCGCCGGACAAGGAGGGGCGGCGCATCGTGAGCTTCGAGCTGAACGGCATCACGCGCCAGGCCACGGTGGTCGATAAGTCGCTCGGCGTGGTGTCGCAGGCGCGTGCGAAGGCCGATGCCGGCGACGCCAAGCAGATCGGCGCGCCGATTCCGGGCATGATTACGAGTGTTTCGGCGAGCGTGGGAGGCAAGGTGAGCAAGGGCGACAAGCTCATCACGTTGGAGGCGATGAAGATGTACACCACCATCAACGCGCCTGAAGATGGCGTCATTGACGAGGTGCTGGTGAGCGTGGGCGAGACGGTCGAGAGCAAGGACTTGATGGTTCGGCTGCGTTAGGAGCCTCAAGTACTTGAGGCGGGAGGTCGCGATGAAAAGAGTGACTTGGCGGCGGGCGGTGGCTGTGCTGGTTTTGTCGGCGTGCGTGCTGGGCGGCCTGGGCTCGGTTCGGGCTGATCTGGTTTGGAAGGACGGCTGGCCAGTCGTGACACGGATGAAGCCGGGCGAAACTGATGGGGCCAACTTCCAGCCTGAGATCGCGCAGTACTTGCTGCGCTCGCACGGCTTCGCGGTCAAGGCGGACGGCAACTTCGGGGCGCAAACAATTGCCGCTGTGCGCCGCTTTCAACATTCGCGCGGGCTTAGCGCGACGGGCGTGCTGAGCGCACCGACGTGGCGCAAGCTCATCGTGACCGTGAAGCAAGGCAGCCGGGGCGATGCGGTGCGCGCCGTCCAGGTGGTGCTGCACGATGTAAATCCCAAGCTGCCAATTGATGGGATTTTCGGGCCGTCCACGCGGCGCGCGGTGGAGAAGTGGCAGCGAGACGAGAAGCTCAAGCCGGACGGCGTGGTGGGCGCGGCGACGTGGCGCACGCTGCTGATGCTGAGTCGAGATGTATGACTGAAGGCTGCTCCTGGCGCTTGGCTGCGCTGAGTTGGGGCCGAGCCGCCCGCAAGTACTTGAGCCGGCGCTGGCACCACGCTGCGGGCTTATCCAGAATCAAATTCCGGATGTGGAAGAACGACACATGAAATCCGCGCGCGCTCAGGCTGGGCTGCTCTGGACTCTGGTGCTCTTCAACGCGCTCTTCTTCATCGGGGCGGCGCTTATGCCACGGCGGGTGCCGCCTCGGGCGTGGGCGGTTCCTGCGCTGGTCAATGTCGCGCTTGGGCTGTGGATTTCACGGTCGCGCCGCGCAGGAGGCGAGGGCACGGCGGCTCAGCACGCGGTCGAGTGGCCGGTGCCTCTGTTCACGCTGGACGCGCGCGGCAGGATTTTCGATTGCAACGGCTCGGCTCGGGCGCTGTTCGGGCTGGGCGAGAGCGGCCAGAGCACGCTGTCGCAGGTCGCGCACCCCGATGAGGAAGCGCAGAACGTGCGCCTGCTGGCCGCGATGAGCAGCGGGGCCGCGCGCGACTGCGCCCAGGAGCGGCGCTGCTTCGGGCGCGGCGGCGCCATGTTCGAGGGGCGCTGGCACCTGCGCTTCTTCGAGGCGCGCGCGGGCGGCCAGAAGTCGGCCACCGTTTTGGTCGAGGACATCTCGCAGCTGCGTGTTCTGGAAGCTCAGCTCAGCCGCTCGCAGCAGTCGCTGCACGACCTGCACGAGGTCGTGGCCGGGCAGCAGCTCGAAGAGCAGGTCGGCGCGCTGCTGGAGCTGGGGCGGCGGCGCTTCGGCGTCGAGACGGGCTTCGTGGCGCAGCGTCGCGAGGGCAAGCTGCGCCTGCTCGAAGTGCGCTCGCAAGACCCCCGCCTGCGCCGCAACGCGAGCTACTCGCTCAGCGAAACCAAGCTCGAAGGGCCGCTGTGCCGTCCTCTTGGCCCGCGCGGGCTGGCCCACGCGCCCTTCGAGGACGAAGCTCCAGAGCCCGTCTTCGTGCACGCGGGCGAGACGTACCTGGGCGCGCCCATCGTGGCCGAGGGCGTGGTCTGGGGCGGCCTGCACTTCTCGGACGCCGAAGCGCGCGCCGCCATCGAAGACGAAGACCGGCAGTTCCTGGGCTCGATGGCGGCCTGGCTGGGAGGCGAGATCGAGCGGCGGCAAATCAGCGCCCGCCTCGAAGTGCAGCAGAAGGAGCTGCTCGAAGCCGCCGTCCAGCTCGAAAACTTAGCGGTGCGCGACGGCCTGACCGGAGCCAAGAACCGCCGCGCCTTCGACGAGCACCTGCAGACCGAGTGGCTGCGCGCGCGCCGCTACAAGACGCCGCTCTCCTTAGTTCTGCTCGACGTGGACAAGTTCAAGGGCTTCAACGATTCGTTTGGCCACCCCGCAGGCGACGAGGTGCTCAAGAAGGTCGCGCAAGTACTTGGCGACTCGATTCGCACCATCGACTTCCTGGCCCGCTACGGCGGCGAGGAGTTCGTGCTGCTGCTGCCCAACACCGACGCCGCCGGAGCGATCATCGTCACCGAGCGGCTGCGCGAGCACATCCAGCAGGCGCAGTGGCTGCTGCGGCCTGTCACGGCGAGCTTTGGCGTGGCCACGCTGGGCGTCGAGATGGCGGCTCCTGGGGCTTTGCTGCAGGCGGCGGACGAGGCGTTGTATCACTCGAAGGCAGCGGGTCGCAACCGCGTCACGCACGCCCAGGACGTGGCCTCGGCTCCCGCGAGCACGTAGTGGTTCCAGGGTCGCGAAGGGGCGGGGCGTGTTAAAATAGGGGCGTCCGCAAGTACTTGGGGCGCTTCCGGGCGTCCGCGCCTCGTTTCAAAACCAGCTTCCATGAAAAACCGCAGCATCAAGATCATCAAGGGCTCTGTGGTGGGCGGCGCGTCGCTTTCGCTGTTCGCTCTGGCCGGCGTGCACGCTCAGGACGCCCTGCGCGCCTACTACGCCAACGACCCCGTGGGGCGCAACGTGGCCACCATCCAGTCGCTGGCCCCGCTGGAGAGCATCGTGACCACGACCAGCGACATTAAGGCTGAGCTGGCCATCGACCCCGCCAACGTGCTGCACAACCCGCGCGCCCGCTTCGAGATCGGCCTGGGCACGCTCGACACCGGCATCGCGCTGCGCAACGAGCACCTCAAGAGCCCGCTGTGGCTGGACACCAAGCAGTTCCCGACAGCCACTTTCGCGCTGACCAGAGTCATCGCGCCCACCGGCGTGGTGCCGCTGCAGCAGGGCAAAACAGCTGTGGGCGAGGTCGAGGGCGACCTTTCGCTGCACGGCGTGACCAGGCCGGTGCGAGCTCAGCTCAGCATCAGTACCATCGCGGGCACGGACGCGACGCAGAAGCGGCTCAAGGGCGACATCCTGCATATTCGCGCCACCTTCCCGCTCAAGCTGGCCGACTTCAACATCAACGTGCCCGCCATGGCCCAGGCCGATGTCGCGCCAATCCAGACCGTCACCGTCGATGTCTTCAGCTCAACGGGCTCGGACAGCCCCAACTTAACTCAAGGCAACCCGGCCAACGCGAACACCAACGCGATGGCTGGCCCTAACAAAGGAAAGATAACCACAATGGCAAACGGACTTGTGATCGAAGACGTGCAGGTCGGCGACGGAGCCGAGGCCACGGACGGCAAGAAGGTAACGGTTCACTACCGTGGCACCCTGACCAACGGCAAGCAGTTCGACGCCTCGTATGATCGCGGCCAGCCGTTTCCCTTCACGCTGGGCGCGGGGCAGGTCATCAAGGGCTGGGATCAGGGCGTCAAGGGCATGAGGGTCGGCGGCAAGCGGCGGCTCGTCATCCCGGCTGCCCTGGCCTACGGCGCGCAGTCGCCCTCGCCCGCCATCCCGCCCAACTCGACCCTGGTCTTCGTCGTCGAGCTGCTCGGCGTCTCTTAACCCAGGCCCCAAGCGAACAAAGCGACAGCGCGTGCAAGTACTTGCACGCGCTGCTTCGTTTGCGGCATTCGCAGCGGCTGAAGCGGCTACTTCGACTTGCCTGGCTTGCTCGCTTTGCCCGGCTTGGGCTTCTTTTTCCGGGCGGGCTGTGGGCCTGGCTCAGCTGAGCTGGCTGCAGCGAAGTGCGAATCGATGAGCGCGGGCGCGTCTGCGGGCCGCGTTTCGAGGTGCCAGTGAGCGCCGCAAGTACTTGCGGGCGCGCCGGCTTCTTCGGGCGGAGGATTGACGCTCGCAATGACGATCGGGGCGCTCTTGCACAGCCCGGTGCAAGCGGTTCGCACAAAGCGAAGCTGATCCTTGAGCCCGGCCTCGCGCGCGTGCAGGCGCAGGGCCTTCTCGACGGTGCGCGCCCCGGCCCGCGTGCACGAAGAACCGTGGCAGCAAAAGAGCACGCCACGCAAGCCCTCGACCTTCTTCTTGCTCATCGGCTCGCTCCTGCCTGAGCCGCCGCGACGCGCAGCACGAAGGCCGCTGCCGCCACCTGGCCTCCAATTCTCCACTGGCTCCAGGCTTTGTAGAGCCCCGATCGTGGAAATCGGACGCGGAACACGGCGTCTGAGCCTGAGCCGCCAGGTTCGGCTGAAGCGGGCGGGCGCAGGTAAACCGAAGTGTCCTGGGACACGATGACGCAGCGCGCCCAGCCCTCTGTGCGCCGCTGCCCCAAGCGCAGAGGATGCCCCTTGCTGTCGCGCAGCTGGAAGCGCAAGACCGACTCCTGGCCCTTGATCAGCGTGGGCCTGGCGAGCGCGATGTGGTAGCGCGCGCCGGAGTTGAGGAAGATAGGCCCGGCATCGAGATCAGGAGACTGGTGCGGCGTCGCCAGCAGGCGGTTCTGGGGCGGCAGCGAGAGCGAGGCGGCGAAGGTGCTGCGCACGCTCCAGCCGGCTGGGAAGCTGTCTTCCTTCAGCGCGGGCGTCGGGACCTTCAGGACGCCCCAGCCCAGATCGTGATGCACAACAGTCCGCTCACCTCCGCGCGGTGTGTACTCGACGATGAGCTTGAACGGGCTGCGGCGCAGCGGCAGGATGAGCGGAAGCTCGAACTGCCCCTTGAACGGCCCGGCGCGCTCGGGCGACAGCTCGCAGTAGTTCCACAGCGAAAGGTCGCGTGTGAGGAGAGTCACGCGCAGAGGAGCTTGAGGCGTGCCCTCGAAGGCCGTGATGGGGCGCCCGCTGGCGGCCTCAAGTACTTGCAGCTCGCACCCGCCGTGCTCGGTCATCCCGCTCACCCAGCCGCCCTCGTGCTTGAGGACGAGCTTTGTCTTGAGCCTCGGCCTCGGCTGCGCAAGCGAAGCTGCGGGCAGCTTAGAGGAAGCGGGCGCGGTGAGCTGAGGCTGCGGCGTGTAGCCCGCGAGCAGGCAGCAGCCTGCGCCGGAGATGGGCAGCGAAACCAGGAGTGTGCGATAGAGCATGAAAGCAGTCTCAGGCAAATGCGCGTGGCTTGCTTAGAGGCGGCGGGAGAGCGGGCTCTGAAAGCACAACGCCCCGCTTCAGGTGAAGCGGGGCGTTGCGGGTTGGTGCGGGGGCTGAGCTTAGCCGACGGGCTTGACGTTGGCGGCGCGCAGGCCCTTGTTCTCGTTGGTGATCTCGAAGTCGACCGCCTGGCCTTCCTTGAGCGACTTGTAGCCGTCGAAGTTGATGGCCGAGAAATGCACGAAGACATCCTCGCCGCCGCCTTCCTGCTCGATGAAGCCAAAGCCCTTGGCGTCGTTAAACCACTTCACTGTGCCCTTTGCCATGAAGACAATCTCCTCTTGGTCGCGCGCCGGCTCGCCTCCGCTTGCCGTTGGAGATGAGCAGCGTGAGGCGCAGGGCTGCTTCGGGCGGCTCTTCGTGGCGCGCCCGCGCGCGAACGGTGTCGATGTTTCCCGTTTGAGCGAGCGAACTGCGAAGGGCCGCGCACGTTCGCGAGAACGTGGTGGAGAAGCCCGTGCGCCCGGCAGACAGCTCCAACGGACGGCTCTGGCGGGTGCGTCTACGGCGCGTCTGCGACCTCTTGAACTGGGTTCAAATGAACCGCTACCATTCTAAACGCGGCCTCCGTTCTTGTCAAGCGAAGACCGCTGGAATCTTGCTCTAAACCGAACCCGCCCGCGCTCCGTTCGTCCGCGCCCGCTTTATTTTTGAGCGGCGGCCTCGGCGTGCTCGCCTTCCTCGTCCTCGAAGGCCGCCGAAAGCGCCATGTCGCACGCTCGCTCGGGCGGCGGGCCGTCCACGAGCAGAGGCCGCCACGAGCGCCCGCTGTCGGTCGAGACTTCGAGCGCGCCGTCGCTCCAGCCCGCGAGCCAGGCCGCGCCCGCTCCGCCGCTTTCTTCTTCTGATAAGGCCAGCACAGACTCGATGAAGGCCGCCGGCCCCGCAGCCGGCCCCGCAGCCTGCTTGCTGCCTTGAGCTGGCCTGGCCTCGCGAGCCGGGAAGCGCGCGGCCAGCAGCCAGTTTTCGCCCTCGCCGCGCCACAGCTCAGAGCGTTTTCCGCTGCGCCCGGCCACGAGCCACTGGCCCTCGGGCAGGGCGGCTGCGGCCTTGAGCTCGGCGAGCGGGCAGCGGGTGCCGCCCCAGCTCCAGCCGCCGTCATCGCTCTGGCGCAGCGAATTCGGTGCGAGAGCCAGGGCGCGCGTGGGCGTGTCCGGGTGCCAGAGCAGGCGTAGAGTGTTGGGGTCGGTGCTCGGGCGCGCGTCGTCCCACGAGAAGCCGCCGTCCGAGGAAAACAGCACGCCGACGCCGTCGAGCGCGGCCAGCAGCCACTCGTCGTGGCGCGGGTTGACGGCGATGTCGCGCACGGCTGCGCTGTGGTGGCGGCTCCACCCGGACGATGAAGGCACCAGCCACAGGTTGTCGAGCAGCTCCCAGCGGCGCAGGTCGCCCCCGGCGCGCTTGAGGATGGCGTGGTCCGAGCCGGCGAAGAACTCGCCGTTCGAGGAGGCCGCGGCGCAGTGCACGCGCGAGCCCTCGATGTCCACGCCCGCGTTGCTCCAGCGCCGCCCGCCGTCGCGCGAGAACCACAGCCCCTCGCCCCACGAGGCCGCGAATATCGTCGCGCGTGCCCCAGGCCACACGCCGAGCCGGTGGATGCGCCCGCCATCGAGCATCTCCACGCTGCGCCACGGAGCATCCCACAAGCCGCCCTGAGCTGAGCCGCCCTGAGCTGAGCCGCCCTGAGCTGAGCCGCCCTGAGCTGAGCCGCCCTGAGCTGAGCCGCCCTGAGCTGAGCCGCCCTGAGCTGAGCCGCCCTGGGGCTGGGCCTTTGCCAGCGGCAGCAGGCGCAGGCACGCGCGGCCCGTCGCGACGCACAGAACTGGTTGCATACCTGGAGCTTAACGAGCCGCCGGTTAACGGGCCGCCGGGCCGCAAGTACAAGTACTTGCAGCGTGCGGGGGCTTTACTTCCCGGCGTCGGCGACCGAGCGCGGCTGGAACTGCGGCTGGTCCTGCTCGGGCGCGACGACCTTGGCCTCGAGGTCGGCCATGCTGCGCGCGACGGCCTCCGCCGCGCCCGTCGCGTCGCCGTCCACGCCTGTCGCGTCGCCGTCCGCTTCGGCAGCGGCGGGAGCCAGCTCTTCGGGCGCGCCCGAGATGATGCGCGCCATGACTTCGAGGAAGGCATCGGCCATGCTGGCGTCGAACTGGCTGCCCTTGCCCTTCTCGATCTCGTCCATGGCCTCCACCCACGTCAGCGCCTTGCGATAGGGGCGGTCGGTCGTCATGGCCGAGAAGCAGTCGGGCACGGCGAGCAGGCGGCCCAGCAGCGGGATGTTCTCGGCCTTGAGCTTGTCGGGGTAGCCCTTGCCGTCCCACCGCTCGTGGTGGTGCCGGATGCCGCCAAGTACTTCGGGCAGGTTGGGCACGTCCTTCACGATGAGCGCGCCAAAGACCGGGTGCTGCTGCATGATCTGGAACTCGTCGTCGCCCAGGCGCCCCGGCTTGCGCAGGATCGAGTCGGGCACCGCGATCTTCCCAACATCGTGCAGCAGCCCCGCGACGCGAACCGCGCGCAGCGTCTCCGAGGAGAACCCGAGCTGGCGCGCCATCATCGAGGCCCAGTGCGTGACGTCTTCGGAGTGGCGGCGCGTGTAGTGATCCTTGTTGTCGATGGCCGTGACCAGCGCGTCCAGCACGCCGAACGAGCCGCCGGTGCCGGCTTCCTTGAGCTTGCGCAGCTCGTCCTCGTCGCCGCCCTGCTTGGTGATGTTGATCGCCCCGCCGCCACGCTTGGCCTCATACAAGTGGCTGTCGGCGGCTGTGAGGAGGTCCAGAGCACTGGTGCCGTCCTGCGGGAAGAGCGCGGCGCCAAAGGAGAGCGTGATGGGGATGCGGCGGGCGTCGCCGCGCTGCTGGTAGCCTTCTTCCTGGACGCGCGCGGTGATGCGCTGGCAGGCCTGGAGGGTGCCTTGGGCGTCGGTGTCGATGAGCAGGGCGATGAACTCGTCGCCCCCGAAGCGGCCAATGATGTCTCCGTTGCGGCAGGCTTCGCGCAGGCAGCGGGACACGGTGCGCAGCACGCGGTCGCCTTCGGGGTGGCCGTAGGTGTCGTTGAAGTACTTGAAGTTGTTCAGGTCCATCATGACGACGGCGAAGGAGCCGTTGGCGCGCTGCGTGCGCGACAGGATGGCGTTGAGCTGGCTCTGGATGGCGCGGTGGTTGAGCAGATCGGTCAGCGAGTCGCGGTCGGCCAGGCGGCTCGTCTCCTGATACAGCTGCACGTTTTGCAAGACCGCGCCGACTTCCAGGGCCAGGGCCGCGACCAGGGAACGCTCGGCCTCGTCCAGAGGCGCGCCCTCGCGCCAGGTGCCCAGCGCGCCCATGCTCTCGCCTTTCGAGCGGATCGGCGCGATGTGCGCGTGCTCAAGTACTTGGCGCAGCTCTTCGATCAGGGTGTCGCTTTCCTGGGGGCCCGAGGCGTTGGGCGAAGTGGCTGCTCTGGCCGGGTTGCGGGTGGCGCCCGCCCGCAGCTGGGGCGCGTGCGGGCCTGTGGCGGTGGCGGTGACGGCTCCCAGCGTCTGCACGGTGATGGTGCGCAGGCCCACGTCCTCGGGCTGGATGGCGAGCGCCGACAGGTCGCCGCTGGCCAGGCTGCTGAAGCGTTCGAGGCCGTTGTATTCGAGCAGGCGGTGCAGCTGCGAGAGGACGCGGCGTGCGCTCTCGTGCTCGTGGCCGCGCGCCAGGGCCATGCTCCAACGGTTGTCGGCCACGGCTACTCCGGCCATGGCGCTGCCGCCGCCGCCGATTTTCTGGGTGCGCCGCCCCATCATGTCGGCGTTTTCCAGGCGCAGGTTGTCCAGGGCGCGCCGCTCGGTTCCGGTGCGCTCCATCTCGCGCCACACAAAGACCGCCACCGGCACCGTCCTCGTCACATCGGGCGCGGCTCCTATTCCAGCCGGGCCTTCCGCTAAGCCTCTCGCCGGGCTTCCGGCCAGGCCCAGCGGACGGTCGTCCAGCGACTGCTCGGAGACGTCGATGTTGAGCCAGATCGCCGCGCAGCGCGCGTCCAGGGCGACCAGAGCGCGCTCGACCGCTGTGCTCAGGATGCGCTCGCACGAGAGGGTGTCCGAGAGATCAGCCGTCATCGAGTGCAGCGTGGCCAGCTGGTGCGTGCGGCGCGCGACCACGCCCTTGAGCTCGCTGACCTCGCGCATGGCCTCCCACGAGCTGCTCTCCGCAGCCTGGCGCGGCCACGCCAGGCGCAGGGCCGAGCTCGCCGCCAGCAGCGGAGCCCACCACAGCGACCAGGGCAGCGCGACCAGGGCCGCCTCGCGCAGCGGAGCCACGCTCAGCCGAGCCGCCATCGCCAGCGCCGCCGCGCACGCCACCGCCAGAGCCCAGGCTTCCAGGCCGGGCACGCCCGCTTCCTCCTCGATTTCCCACGGCGCGCTTGCGTCTTGCGGCTGCCGGGCCGCGTGCGAGCACGCCAGCAGCAGCCCCGCCGCCAGAGCCAGGGGAGCCAGGCCAGCCAGCAACGCATCCAGCGAGCTGAGCGCGCCATGCGTGCCCGAGTTCAGCCAGCGCAGCTGAGCCAGAGCCAGCCCCAACGCCCCAGCCAGCGCAATCGAACGCGAGGCCAGCCCAGCCGAGGCCAGCCCAGGCTGATCGAGGCCCGAGCGCCGCGCGCGCAGCCCGAACTGGCTCGCCAACAGCAGGCCCGCCAGCAGAGCCACAGCCCCCACGCCCAGGCCAAAGGCCAGCAGGCCCGGCAGCCCGGCTCCCGGAGACGGCCTGACCGTGGGCAGCGGGTGCAGAAGGCGCAGCGAGTGCATCAGCGGCACGCGCCACGCCCACCACGCCAGCGCGCACGCTCCCAGCCCAATGCCCAGGCTGTCCCAGGCCGCCAGAGCCCGCGCGCTCAGCCAAGAGCCCGCCTGAGCCGCACCGCCTGAAGCCGCAGCCTGCGAAGTACTTGCAGAAGCTCTTGCGCTTGAGCCGCGCGAGCGCGTGGCGAAGAGCAGGGCCGCGGCGAACTCCAGCGCGAACGAGAGCAGCGCGAGCGCATCGAGCAGAGGGCGCGCCCGTGGGTTCGAGGCCAAGCCGCTCAGCCCGAGCCACAGCGCGCGCATGAACAGGGCCGCGCTCGCCACCGGCAGCCACACGCCGGGCGCGGCCTCAAGCAGGCGTGCGCCGCCCAGCAGCGCCAGAGCCCCGAGCAGGGCGCTCGCGGCTCCGGCCAGGCGCACGCCCACGGCCATATCCTGCGCCCCGGCACGCAGCGCCCACGCGCTCAGCAGCAGCCCCAGCACAGCCAGAGCCGCCGCCAGCAGCCACAGAACCGGCGTCCCCGAAGGCAGCCGGGGCGCGGCAGAAGAAGCGTCCGCGCCGTCCGATCCCGGCGCGGCATGGCCCGGCTTTCCCTTGGCGGCGGCAGGTTCAAAGGCGTCGGCGGGTGCGTTGGTGGGTGCGTCGGCGCGCGGGCGTCGGGCACGCGAGAAGGCGTTCATGGAACTTCCTTTCAATCTCCGGCTGAGCAAGTGGGCGCGGCTCGGCGTGCCCTCATTTTAACGCGATTGTGCGCGCTGAACGGGCTCCGCCAGGCGCGAGCGCCCCGAACCGCAAGTACTTGAGCGCCCAGGCGCGTAGAGGCATACAGTTTGCAAAACCGCGCCCGGCCCCGGCATCAGGCGATGCGCCTGCGTGGGCGGCGCGCTGCACAGGCGCCTGCTGCTGTTGATCTTGACGCTTCGCTCCGGCGAGGCACGAAGTGCTCTACGAGGTGCTCTCATGGATGATTTGCTCGAAACAGTGGAAAATTTGCCCTCCTCGGTCTACTACGGCGGCGTGATCGGCTCGATCATCCTGTCGCTGGTGCTCTTCATTTCCGGCAAGAGGCTCTCCGCCATCTTCGTCGGCCTGTGGGCACCGACCATCCTCAACCTGGGCCTGTACAACAAGCTGCTGCGCCCCTCGCAGGAGCCCGAGACACCCGAAATCCCCTGACACAACTCCCAAACCCAAACCTGCTCCCCGCCTCAGCAAAAAAGCGGAAGGCGCTTTGCCTTCCGCTTTTTCGTGCCTGCTGCACCTGACCATCTGCAACTACCACCTTTTCGCCAACCTCATTCGCGAGCATCACTCGCGGGCCAGGCGCAGCGAGACCAGGTCGTCTTCGAGCATCCTGAGATACGAGTCGTAGCGCGCCTGAGCCACCGTGCCCGCCTCGACTGCGGCTCGCACCGCGCAGCCCGGCTCGTGGGTGTGCGTGCAGTCGTTGAAGCGGCAGCGGGGGGCGATGGCGCGGAACTCGGGGAAGCAGTTGGGCAGGTTGACCTCGCTCTGCTCCAGCAGCGTGACGGTCTTGATGCCCGGCGTATCCGCGATGTAGCCGCCGCCATCGAGGGGGTGCAGCGACACTTCGGTCGTGGTGTGCCGCCCCTTGCCGATCTCCATCACCTCGCCAACCCACAGCTGCAGCTCGGGCTGAACCGCCATCGCCAGCGACGACTTGCCCACGCCCGACGAGCCGATGAAGGCCGAGATGTGATCCTTGAGCTCAGCTCGCAGCGCCTCGATGTTGTCGTCCTTCTCCGCCGCCACCGCGATCACGGGGTAGCCCAGCCCCTCATACAACTTTTGCAGCGGCTCCAGCTCCTTCTTGCGCGAGCGTTTGGCGACCAGATCGATCTTGTTGATGCAAATGACAGCCCGCAAATCCGAGGCTTCGGCCAGCACCAGGAACCTGTCCAGCCGGTGCGTCGAAAGCTCGGGCGAGCGCAAGGACATCACGACCACGATCTGATCCAGGTTGGCCACCGTGACCTGCAAGTACTTGTTGTAGCGCGAGCGGCCCAGGATTTTCTGCCGGGGCAGCACCTCTTCGATGGTGCCCTCGCGCACGCGGCGCACGCTCAGGCTCGACCCGCTGCCCGGCAGAGGCCGCACCATCACGCGGTCGCCGACTGCAATGGGCTGCGAGGTGAGCTGCCGCCCTTTCTTGAGCTTGCCCGAGACGAAGCACTGCGCGCGCAGCCCGCCGTCCTCGGCATTTTCGATGGCAGCGCCCAGCGTGTCGACCAGAGGCGGCAGCAAGCCGGGGTCGGCCTCGATGCGCACGTCATACAGCCCGCCGCCCACGGCCCGCAGCACGGTGCCGGGGAACAGCTCGCCGGTCTCCTCGAACTTGTACTCGTAGGGCTTGGGCGTTGTGGAATGCGAACGACTTTTTTTCATGCGAGAAAGAGATTTCACCAGGCGCTTCATGCTTCCCCAAGCACCGGGCAAGCAACCGCTCAGGCCGAGCGCCCCTCAGCACGCTTCAGCTTGCCACGCGCGCGCGCCTTGCGTTCACTGCGCTCATGCAAGAGCCAGCCCAAGAGCCCATCCGCGCCGCGCTTGACGATGAACTCAAGGCCGCGCTTGGCGACGCCATCGAGCTGAGCCAGGCTCCTTCTCCCTGGCTTGACGCGCTCGGGCTTGACGCCTCGGCGCGTATTCCCCTCGCCTCGCCTCGCGATGAAGAGGCCGCGAGCGCGCTGATTTCCTGGGCCGGGCGCCGGGCGCGCGCCTTTGCCATCGCGGGCGGCGCCACGAAATTGGCGACGGGCGCGGCTCCGGCGAGCTGCAGCTTCGTGCTGGGCACCAAGTACTTGAGCCAGGTCTTTGACTTCGATGTTGGCAACACGACCATCGAAGCCGGAGCCGGCATCACGCTGCGCGAGCTGGACGCCTTCACGCGCCAGCAGCGCCAGTTCGTGCCGCTGGAATCGTTGGCGAACTCGACGCTTGGCGGCGTGGCTTCAAGCAACGCGAGCGGCACGCGCAGCCTGAAGTGGGGCACGCCGCGCGACCTGGTGCTCGGCGCGCGCGCCTTGCTGAGCGACGGGCGCCAGGTGCGCGGCGGCGGCAAGGTGGTCAAGAACGTCGCGGGCTACGACCTGCCCAAGCTCTTCGTCGGGTGCCGTGGCTCGTTGGGCCTGCTCACGCGCCTCACGCTGCGCCTGCGCCCGCTGCCCGAGCGCGCGCTCCGGCTGGCCTGGGCTTGCGGCTCGCTCAGCCAGGCCGAGCAGCTGTGGCAGCTTCTCGAAGGCCGCGAGTTCGAGTGGAGTGGCCTGCGCGCCGAGTTTCAAGGCCGCTCCTGGCAGCTCCTGGCCTGGTGCGAAGGCTCGGAGCGGGCCGTCGCGCATCAGCTTGAGCGCGCGCCTCAAGCCGCTTCGGTTGAAGACGCTGAAGGCGTCGAGTGTCAGGATGCTTGGCCCGAGGCGGTTCAAGTTTCGGCTCGCCTGCCTCGGACTGAGGCGCGCCCGTGGCTCGAAGCCGCGTCTCGCAGCGGCGCCAGGCGGCTGAGCTGGGAGTGCGCGAGCGGCTCGGTTCGAGCGGGCTGGGATGAAGTCGCGTGGGAACCGCTGGCCGCGCTGCGCGAGGCCGCACAGACGAGCGGTGGCTGGATGATCCTGGAAAACGGGCCGCGCGACTGGAAAAGTTGGGAGCGCGTGTGGGGCGCTCGGCGCAGCGACTGGCCCTTGATGCAGCGGCTCAAGGCGGCTTACGACGCGGCCAATGTGTGTGCGCCGGGACGGTTCGCGGGCGGGCTTTGAAGTGGCTCGCAAGTACAAGTACTTGAGTGTGCTCAAGCTGCTGCTCGCCGCTGCCGACGCTCGCGGCGTAGCATCACGAGCAGGAACAGCCCGGTGCTCACCACAACAATCAGGGGAAGCTGGTTCGCGATGATCTTGGCCACATCTTGAGCCGTCGTCGGCGGCTCCAGCGAGGGCGGCGCGCCGTCGTCCCAGCCATTCCAGAACGTGGGGTCGGTGTCGGGATGGCGCCCGGCGTTCAGGCGTTCGAGCATGAAGGCGGTTCGGCGCGCGTGCCAATCGTCGGCTTCGGCTCGCAGGCGTTTGTAGATGGCTTCGAGCTGCTCAGGCTTGGTTTGGCTCGGAGATCCGGCGCCCAAATTGAAGTTCGCGATCCGTGGCTCGAAGAGGTAAGCCATGTCGCGGCTTGAAGGCGCGCCAGGGTAGAGCGATGTGCGGCCCTCCTTGGCCATCTCCCGGAGGCGCAGGCCCAGCAGGTACAGCACCGAACTGTCCCAGCGATGCGCCTCGACGTAGCGCAGGGCGTTGAACACGTCGATGCTTTCCCAGGCCGCGCCCAACGTGATTAGGCCGGTCAAGCCGCGCTCGGCGTCTCCGTAGCCCAGCTTCTCCAACTCGGCTTGCCCTACACCTGCACCCCATACCTCGTCGTCTTTGCACAGGCCCAGGATGTCCGGCAGGCCATCCCCCGCACATTTGGCGCTCGGCGGATACAGAATCCAGTCCATCGTCTTGAGCTGGTACTTCTCGCGCCCAAAGTGCGCGCCGGGCTTGATCGCGATCGCCTTCGCAATAAGGTTCCGCGCGATCTTTACCTCGCTCAGCTTCTGGCGATTGGCGCCCTGAGCAATCCAGCGGTGGAGGCGGAAGGTGCCCGCGTTGGCGAAGTAGCGATACCAATGCTCGCGGACTTCGGGCTGCTTGGCGTCCAGTACTTGCAGGCGAGCGCGCTTCTTCTCGATCCACGAAAGCGCCTCGTCGTCGCGGTTCAGGCGGTCGGCGGCGACCGCGATGTCGTCGTATAAATCGAGCCGGGCCGGAGCTGCCTTGAGCTCGGCTTGGACGCGCTGCATTCGCATCTGGTAGAAGAGCGGCGGGTTGCGCTCGAAGCGACCTGACAAAGCGCGCATCACGTCCGGCACGCCGCGCGCTTCGGTTTCGAGCGAGTCGCGGTCTTGCAGGCAGGCGCGGCCCGCTGAGGGCAGCAGAATCAAGGCGCAGGCGAGCAGGGCGGCGGGTTTCATAACGGTTGGCGGGGCGAAAATTATCTTGCTCAGTGTTCCCGCGAAGGTGCGGGCGCAACCTCAAGTACTTGCGGCGCGAGGCGCGATTGCCGGGGCAAGCGGGGCGGGTTAGAATTTGAAGCAGCCTGCTGCGTGCGTGATGATCGCAACGTTCTGAGCCTACACTCACCTTTGAGGGAGCCCAACTTCGGGCCGGGACATCGCCACTGCTGCCTTAACCGGCCCTCCGCTGCCTTCGAGCGGCGGGGACAGCGGCGATGCGAGGGTCAGGAGCGGCGCCCACCTGCGCAAGCGGGTTCATTAACTTGTCTTCACACGGCGTGGCGGGTCCGATCCGGGCGCGCAGCGAGAGCTCTCCCGAGCCACTTCGCTGCGCGCTTTTGCTTTTCCCGATGAACCTCTTCGACTTAGAGCCCAGCCAAGCCGACGCTGCTGCCGATGCTGCTCCCGATGGCCCGCTCGCCGCTCGCATGAGGCCGCGCACGCTGGACGAATACGTCGGGCAGGCGCATCTTGTGGGGCCCAACGCTTTGCTGAGGCGGGCCATCGAGAGCGACCGCCTGGTTTCGAGCGTCTTCTTCGGGCCGCCGGGCAGCGGCAAGACGACCTTAGCCCGGCTCATCGCGGGCCGCACGCGCGCTGTCTTCGAGAACTTCTCGGCTGTCACGGGCAGCGTGGCCGACGTGCGGCGCATCGTCGAGGCCGCGCGCGACCGCAAGTACTTGCACAAGCTCAAGAAAGATGCGGCCCGCGCCAACGACGGGCGCACCATCCTCTTCGTGGACGAGATACACCGCTTCAACCGCGCCCAGCAGGACGCTTTTCTGCCGCACGTCGAGGAAGGCACCGTCACCCTCATCGGGGCCACCACCGAGAACCCGCTGGCCTCGATCAACTCGCCGCTGCTCTCGCGCTGCCGCCTGTTCCGCTTCCAGACCCTGGACCAGGACGACCTGCTGCCGCTCTTGCAGCGCGCTCTGGCTGATCCGCGCGGCTTAGCTGAGCGCAGCCTGGAAGCAGACCAAGACGCCCTGCGCCACATCGCGAGGATCGCCGGGGGCGACGCGCGCGCGGCCCTGAACGCTCTGGAAATGGCGGCTGACCTGGCGAGCACGGGCCGCTTGACGCTGGCCGAAGCCGAGGCCGCGACCGAGCGCAAAGCCCGCTACGACAAGAGCGGCGACGCGCACTACGACACCATCTCGGCTTACATCAAGTCGCTGCGCGGCGGCGACCCTGACGCGGCGCTGTTCTGGATGGCGCGCATGATCGAAGGCGGCGAAGACCCGCTCTTCATCGCGCGC